>ERZ1643250.828-NODE-828-length-29860-cov-58.154907_pt1 | contig 29860 bp, 26 predicted proteins | sample MGYA00579262_ERZ1643250 | MGnify/ENA primary metagenome ERZ1643250 (study PRJEB29033, sample SAMEA4952265) | chicken gut metagenome | biome: Broiler Chicken; feature: Gastrointestinal Tract; material: Caecum | place: Ireland | collected 2018 | study: Broiler... | reverse complement strand
TTCTTGTCTTTTTAACACTTTTTTGGGCGTTTTTGAGTTTTCAGATACACCCTAGCAAATCATGATAAAATATAAAAACAGTTGGTAGTATCAAGATATATCCTCCATTTTCCCTTTGGAGGATACTTTTTTGTCCCCTCAACATTTTGCCCGGTTTTCGGCCTGTTACGCATCCGCCCAGGCCAGAATTGAACGGCGGACATAATAAAACCGTTTTCTTTCAAGGCCAGACCCCAGCCTATCACGTTTGGGACGGGTCCCGGCTGAAACAAGGCAGAGAAAAAGCCCGGAAGCTCCTAAGAACTTCCGGGCTTTTGCCTGTCTTTGGTTTTCGATTCGTGCGGGGCGGGTCAGTCTTTCTTGACTGCCACCAGGACGCGGATCTTGTTGCCGGCGGTGCAGCCGAGGTTGTCGTACCAGCCGATCAGGTAGTATTCCTCGGGGTTGACCTGGGCCAGGGTGGTGGGGTAATACTGGCCGCGGTACCACAGATACACCTGCATATTATCCGCCGTCTCATAGCGGGTGCTGCCGCTCATCACCGAGGCCGCGCCCACCTTGTCGATCATGGCCGGCATCAGCTGGATCATGTTCTTGACCGTGCCGGACGGGCTGCGGCTGACTGCGACGCCGCCCGCCAGCACCGGATATTTCACCGAGGTGTTGAGGGTAGTGTTCTCTCCGTCGATGTAGCAGACGTAGCTTGCGCCCTTGCCCAGCCAGCCCAGGATGTTGCTCATGGCGCCGGTGGTGTTGTCGGCGGCCAGGCGCAGCACATAGCTGGCCACACTGCCGGTGCTGGACGTCAGGTTGTCCCAGAGGGTGCTGGCGATGCTGCCGTCAATGATGCCGTACAGGATATCGCTGGTGGAAGGCAGGATGATGTCGGCCACATCGGCGGCCGCGTTGCCGGTGCCGGTGGTGCCGCTGGGCAGGGACACTTCCCCGCTGGGGCGGCCGATCTCATCGTCGATGGCGTCGGCGGCCGCGCTGGTCAGATTGCGCACGTCGTCCAGAATGCCGTAGGTCCACAGGTCGCCGGTGACGTTGTCCAAAATCATCCGGTCGATCTCACCGGCTGCGTTGGTGGTGTAGTAGCGGACGTCGCCGCTCTGCAGTGTCACCCCCGATAGTCGGCTGGGGCGAACCGCCCCAGCCACGCCCTCCGCCGTCGTGTCAATGATCTCAACGCCGTCTGCAAGGGGCGTGCCCGAAAGGGCGGTGCCATTCTCGTTGAAGGTGCCGCTGACCGAGCGGGCGTCCACCCGGGCCACCTGCTCCCCTTCCCCGGTCACGGTGATCTCCACCAGCAGGCCGGCGGGGAAATTCAGGCTCTTGTCCACGTTCACGGTGCGGGTCACGCCGTCGGTGCAGGCCACCGTCACGCTCTGGCGGACATCCGCGCCGTCATCCTCGATCAGGCTGCGGGCCGAGTTCTGGACCACGCCGTAAAAGACCTGGTCGGCCTCGCTGCCGGTCAGCACCTGGACCACTTCGTTGTTCATACCCAGCAGCAGGGTAACTACCTGGCCCACGCCGCCGCCGTTCAGGCTGGACAGGACCGAAGCCGCCTGGGAGGAACCCACGGTGTATTCGGTGCCGGCCACCGTCACACTGGTGGGCGCGGCCGCCGAGGGGGCCACCGCCGTGATCCGGCCGGCGGCCTTGCGGGTGTAGATCCAGACGGTGCGGGCGTTCTCGCTATAGTAGTAGACGTCGTAGGCGTTCAGCTCAGCGGAAGCGGCAACTTCGTCGTTGCGGTAAATGGCCGCCGGGGCAAAGGGCAGCTGCGCGCCGGCCTGCGCCACGAAGGGGCCCTGCACGTTGCCCAGCAGGATGGAAGAAGCATCCACCTGCCCGCCGGTGACGGTGAAGCCCAGGCTGCTGCCGTAGACTTCGCCCTCCGCCGTGGGGGCGGTCAGGACGTTGTACAGCAGCACAGCGCCGTCGGCCACGGTCAGGGTCTCGCCCTGGCTGCGGTTCACGCCGTCCCGCAGGCCCAGTTCCCGGGCCTTGTTCAGCTGGGCGGTGGGGAAAGTCCCGCTCAGGGTGGTGACATCATACCCCAGCAGCTTGAGGGCGGCAGCGCAGGCCTCCTCCAGGGTGACGGGGTTCGCAGGGCGGAAGCTGCCGTCGGTGTAGCCGCTCATCCAGCCCTGGCTCACCGCAATGCGGATGGCGGGGGCCAGCGGGTCGCTGCCGGCCACGTCGGTGAACAGGGTGCCGGCCGTGCCCTGGGCATTGGCGCTCTCCCGGTAGGGCGAGAAGGCTGCCAGCAGTTTGGCCAGCTGGCCGCGGGTCAGGGCGGCATCCTGGCCGGCGGCCTGCTCGGAGGTCAGGCCCCCCAGCATCACCGCAGCCTGCACCGCCGTGTTGGCGCTGCTTGCCGACGCGGGCATCACCAGCATGGTGCAGGCGATGCAGACGGCCAGCAACAACGCGATAAACCGTTGTTTCATCTTGTTTGTTCCTCCCTCGTGTTGGTTAATCATAGCGCAGGGCCTCGATGGGGTTGAGCCGGGCCGCCCGCTTGGCGGGCAGGTACCCGAACAGGATGCCGATGCCCACCGACACCCCGAACGCTATCGCCACCGAGCTGGGCGACGGGCTGATGCTCATGTTGGTGTCCCCCATCAGGGAGGCCACCAGAGGGCTGGCCGCAGCCGACACCCCGTAGCCCAGAACGATGCCGACCAGGCCGCCCAGGGCCGAGGTGGTGGCCGCTTCGGTGACGAACAACGCCAGGATGGAGCGCTCTTTGGCGCCCAGGGCCTTGCGGATGCCGATCTCGCGGGTGCGCTCGGCCACCGACACCATCATGATGTTCATGATGCCGATGCCGCCCACCAGCAGGGAGATGGCCGCGATGACGGTCAGGACCGATACCACCATGCCGATCATGCTGCTGAAGGTGTTCAGCACCTCCGAAAGGCTGGTGACAAAGTAGCTGTCCTCCGAATGGGTCAGCTCCTGCAGCCCTGCCTCCAGCACGGCCTTGCCCTCCGCCACCTGTTCCTCGGTGACGGTGGTGACACCGTAAAAGGCTACGGTAGCGTTGCGGGCCACCCGCTGGGCGGTGGTGTAGGGGATGTAAACATAGTCGTCCGAGCTGCCTTCCTGCAGGGAGGGGTCCTCCACTTCCGCCGCGGCCACCCCGACGATGGTGAACTGGTTGGGCCCCAGCTTGATGGTCTGACCGACGGCATTGCCGCCGTAGCCCACCCGGTCGATGTAGTCGCCCACCACGCAGACCCGCTTGTATTCGGCGCAGTCCACGAACTGGATGCCGCGGCCCTTCGCAATGGTGGTGCCGGTCATGCCGGCATAGGCTTCACTGACGCCGATGGCGGTGGTCTGGCTGAAACTCTTGGTCCCTACCTTGACCGCCGAACTGGTGCGGTCCATGTTGACGATGGGCGAAATGCCCGAGAACAGGTCCGGCCGCTCCTCGGTGATCGCGTACATCTCGTCGATATCCACGTTGCGGGCCCGCGGGCCGAACACGTTCACCTGCAGCAGGTTCATCCCCATGGAAGAAACGCTGTCCCGCATGCTCTGGGTCAGGCCGTTGCCCAGGCCCACGATGATCATCACGGCCATGATGCCGATGATGATGCCCAGCATGGTGAGCAGGGTGCGGAATTTGTTGCTGGCAATGTTCTTCAGCGCCTGCCGGACCGTTTCGTAGAGCATATTCAGATTCATGCGCTGCCCTCCTGTTCCGGTTCTGCCTCGTCTGCCTGCACGCTGAAGGTGGGCTGCACCACCGCCTCGGGGGCATGGGCGTCGCCGTCATAGACGATGTGCCCATCCTCCAGACGGATGATCCGCTCGGCCTGCACCGCGATGGAGTTGTCGTGGGTGATAAGCACCACCGTGTTCCCCTCCCGGTGCAGCTTTTGCAGCATCCCCAGCACTTCGCGGCTGGTGTGGCTGTCCAGCGCGCCGGTGGGCTCGTCGGCCAGGATGACCGCCGGGTCCCCGGCCAGCGCGCGGGCAATGGAAGCGCGCTGCTGCTGGCCGCCCGAAAGCTGGCTGGGTTTATTGCACAGCTTTTCCCCCAGGCCCACCTGCTGGAGGGCCTTTTGGGCGCGGGCCTGCTGTTCCTTGCGGGACAGGCCGGCGTAGATCAGGGGCAGCTCCACGTTTTCCATCAGGGTGAGCTTGGGCAGAAGGTTGTACTGCTGGAAGATGAAGCCCAGCAGCTCGTTGCGGATCTCGGCCAGCTCGTTTTTGCTCATGCTGCCCACATCCCGGCCGTTCAGCCGGTAGGTGCCGGATGTCGGCACGTCCAGGCAGCCGATGATGTTCATGCAGGTGGACTTGCCCGAACCGGACTGGCCCACGATGGCCACGAACTCGCCCTTCTGGATCTGCATCGAAATGTGGTCCACCGCCTTGACGGTGGTGTCGCCCATCTGGTAATACTTGCAGACGTCGTCAAATTCAATGAGTGCGCTCATCCTCAGCCTCCTGCGACGGTGACAGCCATGCCGGGATCGGAGGCGTAGCTGAAGTCATAGGGCAGGGCCGTCGATTCATAGGCCACGGTGTCTTCTTCCGTCAGGCCGCTGGTGATCTGGATGTAGTCGTTGTCGCTGACGCCGGTCTCCACCTTGACATAGACGTAGCCCTCGGGGGCGGTCATGCTGGGGTCGGCGTTGGCGGCACTGGGCGAATCTGCCGTAATCAGCACATAATTGCCGCGGATGACCGCCGCGTTGGGGATGGACAGGGCGTTCTCTGCGCTGGCCACCTCGATCTCGGCGGTGGCGTTCATGCCGGGCAGCAGCTCGCCGTAATCGTCGATGCGGATGGTGACGGGGTAGGTCGTGGTGCCGGAAGTGGTGGTGCCCGCCGAGGAAACGTTGGTCACTACGCCCTCAAAGGTCTTGTCGGGGATGGCGTCGGCGGTGATGCGGACGTCCTGCCCTTCCTTCATCGAGAGGATCTGCAGCTCATCCACGTTCAGGGTCATTTCCAGGTAGCGCAGGTCGTGGATGATGCACATGGGAGAAGTGGAGGTGGCTGCGCTCTCGCTGCCCACCGTCTCCCCTGCCTGGACGTTCTTCTGGATGATGGTGCCGCTGATGGGGGCGGTGATGGTGTAGTTGTCCAGGGTGTTCTCGGCGTCCTCCACCGACAGCTCCGCGCTGCGCAGGTTGTCGGCAGCCTGCTCCACCTGGCGCTCGAGGTTATCGCTGGTCAGCTGGATGATGTTGCTGCCCGCGCCCACCACGGCGCCGGGCTGGACGCAGAGGGCTGCCACCGTGCCGCTGGATGCGGCGGTGAGCACCTGCTCTTTCTGATAGCTAAAGCGGGCCGAACCCAGGGCGCTGACCCCGCCCACCGAGGCGGTGGCCGCCTGGGCCGAAGTCAGGCTGCCGCTGTTGGGCACCGCGATGACCACCGAGCGGACCAGCATATTGCCGTCGCTCAGGGTGTCCGCGCCCGAGACCGTGCGGATGGTGCCGTTCAGGGTCTCATAGGTGCCGTCCAGCGTGACCTGGGCGGTCTGGCCCGGCACAAAGGACGCGGCGTCCACCGCCGGGAAGTTGAGGGTCAGCAGGACGCTGCCGTCGTCCCGGATGGTGGCCACCTCCTGCCCTGCGGTGACTGCGTCGCCCGGGGCCACCTTGATGGCGACCACCGTGCCGCCGATGTCGCTGCGGACGTAGCCGGCGTTGACGGCGTCCTCATAGTTGCGCTCGGCCTGGTTGGCCGAGATCTGGGCGCGCTCGACGCTGTTGGCGGCGTCCGAGCTGTCGATGGTGTACAGAACGTCGCCCGCCTCGACCACGTCGCCTTCTTCAAAGTCGGCGGTCAGGACGGTGCCGCGCACCAGCGGCTTGACCTCGTAGGTGTTGGCCGCCATGATGGTGCCGGAATCGCTGAACACGTTGGTGATCTCCCGCCGCTGGGGGTTGACCTGGGTATAGTTGACGCTGCCCGACGCAGGCTTGGCCTGGTTTTTGGGCAGGAATAGGACAGCGGCCACCACCACTACCACAGCGCCGGCGGCGATCCGCTTCCAGTTGCGTTTGAGGAACGGCTTGACCCCTTTGCCCTGGGCCGCAGCCCCCGGGCTGAGGGAGACATTCTGGCCGTCCTTGTCCTCCTGTTTTTTCTTGAACACGGTTGATACTCCTCCTTATTTGGTTTGCCAACAGCATACCATACCAATCTTGAGGAAATCTTAATACATCCTTGATTTTACCTTGAGATTTGGCGTTTTCTGCCGCGGAATCCGGTTTTTTCTAAAGAATCCTAAAGAGAACTTTCAAAGTATACCTCTAAAAAAAGGGAAATATGTGAGAAAAGGGTAAAGATTGCGTCCCGCTTGTAAACTTTCCATGAACAAAATGTTCTGCCTCAGACGGTGCGGACGTCCTCGAGGCTGACCCCCTTGCAGCGGGCCAGCTGGACGGTCCCGCCGCCCGCCAGCGCGATGCGGCGGAGCGTCACATCCTGCAGCTCATAGCCGGCCCCGTCGAAGCCCTCCAGCTGAATGGGCACGCAGGGCGCAAAACCGCCGCCCTGCCCGCCGTCCAGCGCCTGGTCGGCGTCGAGGCAGCGGCCGGTCAGGGTCAGGTCCTCAAACAGCATTTCCCGGAAGATGGGCGGCCGGGGCCCGGGGACGCCGTCGTCGTTGTAGCCCACCTGGCAGACCATCACTCGGGGCAGGGTACATCGCCGCACCGAAAGGCCCCTCACGCCGCCGCCCCGCTTGCGGGTGCCCTTGACCATCAGCCCATACTGGGAGTTTGCCAGGTCGCAGTCCCAGACGGCCACGTCCTCGATGCCGCCGCTGATCTCGCTGCCGATGCAGATGCCGTGGCCAAAGGCGCTGCGGCAGTCGAACACCCGCACCCGCCGGATGGGGCGGTTGATCCGGTTGCCCTCGGGGTTTTTGCCCGACTTGATGGCCACCGAGTCGTCCTGTGTATAAAAGGTGGAGGCAAACAGGGTGCATCCCTCGCTGGAATCGGGGTCCCAGCCGTCGCCGTTCCAGATCCCCTGCGAGCGGAAGGTGCAGTGGTCGGTGACGATGTCCCGGCAATAGACCATGTGCACGTTCCAGCTGGGGCCGTCCGCCAGCGTCAGGCCGGAGATGCGGACGTTCTGGCAGTTGGACAGGTTGATGAGCCGCCCCCGCACCCGGCCGGGGATGGTGTTCTCATTCTCGCAGGTCTTGACCAGGTCCTGCATGGCGGCCAGCTGGTCTTTCATCCGCTCCTTTTCCGACTGGATGGTGCCCCAGGCCAGGGCGTAGCCGCCGCCCCGGATGGTCCCCTCGCCCCAGATGCGGACATTGCGGCAGTTGGGCCCGGCGGTGTGGTCCAGCGTGCCGAAGTTGAGCAGGCTGGCGTAGCACTCCATCTCGGCGCCCTCAAACCGGCTGCGGATGCGGGGCGCATAGGCTTCCGGCTCCTCTGCGCCCTGCAGCACAGCGCCTTCGGCCAGATACAGCTCCATATCGCTGTGCCCAAACAGCGCCCCACTCCGGTAGACCCCCGCCGGGAAATAGACGCAGTCCCCTGCCCCGCAGGCATCCAAGGCCTGCTGCAGGGCGGCGGTGTCGTCGGTCTGGCCGTCCCCGGCCGCGCCGAAGGGCTGCGCGGTGACATCCAGCCGCCGCTTGGGAGATTCGGTGCGGGCCCGCACCGCTCCCAGCGGGCGGACCTCGATCTGGTAACTTGTATCGGGCGCAAGGCCCCGCAGGGTAAAGTGAGTCCTGCCGGTGCTGCCGCGGCGCGCGCCGTCCAGCAGGATCTCGTACCGTTCCGCCGGCCGGGCGGGCAGGTCCCAATAGACGGTGATGCTGTCCGGCCCGGACAGGGTGTAAAGATTCGGCATAGGGGTAACTCCTTTCCATCGCATAGCGCTGCGCCCAGTATACCACGAAAAAAGCGGGAGACGCAACGCCTCCCGCCCGGTGCGCCCAAAGCAGCGCCCGTTACCACTTGCCAGTCTTGATCCGGCCCGTCACCAAAATCAAAAGGAAGGCCACCCCGGCCAGCAGCGCCGCCAGCCAGAGGGGGCACAACACCCACACCCAGGACCAGGCGATCAGGCCCAGGGCTTTCAGTACAAGAAAGATCAAGGTCAGCGTTGTGACAAATCCCATAGCGGCGTCCTCCCTGTTTTGCACGTTTGTTTTATGATAGCAGATTTTCCCGCCGGATGCAAGATTTTAGGTTTCCGGCCAGTCAGCCTGCGCTGGAAGGCCCTACCCTTTCAGCCAGCGCGTCGCAGATGGCGCGGGTGGCGGGCTGGTCGGGGCCGTTGAGCAGAATGGTGCTCCCATCCGTCCTGGTCAGCCGGACGCAGTCTTTGCAGGAATCGTAGGTGTAGCGGATATAGCTGCCGTAGGCCTCGTTGGAAAAATAGCCGAAGGATACCCGCAGGTTGCCAAGGCCGTAGGTGCGCATACCGGTTTCCGGGACGTCCTCCGCGGGCAGGTACTCCACCGCGGCGATCTCGCTGTACGGGACGGTCAGGTCCTCCCAGCCGGACGCCTCAACGGTGAAGGAATCCGCCCCGCACTGCACCTCGGCGCTGCCCATCAGGAGGGTCCAGACGGCGATCACCAGCACCGCCGCAACCAGCACCCTCGCCGCGATACGCTGGCTCGGAGGGACCGGCGGGAGGGGGATCTTGTCCGCCGCAGGCTGCTTTTTACCATAATAGTAGGAGTAGGCGATGGGCAGCGCCACGATGACCAGCAGCACCGCCAGGAAGAACACCCCCATCGCATCTGCCGGCAGCAGCGCCCCCGCCATGCAGGCAAAGCCGCCCGCCACCCAGACCTTGCCGCCAAAGCGGTGGGTGGCGTTCCAGTTGGCCTCGTTTTCCAATGTCCACTTGACTCGGATGCCCATAAAGCTGTTCTGGCGGAGCTTAGGCATATAGTTGCCCAGCAGGAGGAACATTAGCCCGAAGCCGAGAGCCATCAGGCTGCTGAGGGCGCCGGCGCTCGATACCCCCTGCTCGATCATCACCGCTACCCCACCCATCAGCAGCGATACAAAGGGCATGACCCAGAAGATCATCCCGACCGCCTGCCGGCTCTGGTTTTCCCGGTTGCGCCGGTCGCTGAAGACGATCAGCAGCACCAGCCAGTGGGCCGCGAGCAGCCCGGCGGAGATCCATGCCCGCCCCACCAGGGCCGGCAGCAGCGTCACCAGCGACGAGAGGATCAGTTTGCCTTTATGTTCAGCGAAGATCTTTTTCATCTTCCGACTCCCCTTTCAGTTCGGCGATCCAGAGCAGGACCTCCTCGAGGACCGAGGCGTTCAGCTCATAGAAAATATACTTGCCCTCCCGCTGGTCGCGGATGAGGTCGGCCTCTTTCAGCACCGACAGGTGCCGGGAGATGGAGGCCGCCGTCACCGGGAAATGCGCCGAAATCTCCCCGGCAGACATCCGGCCGTTTTTCAGCAGGTTCAGTATCTCCCGCCGGATCGGGTCGGCCAGCGCCCGCAGTGTGTGCTGTAAACTCAAGGTGATCTCACGTCCTTTCTGTGCCATACAGTTAACGGTTAGCCTAATCGTTAACTGTATGATACTACAAAACCCCCGCCATGTCAAGGCGGAGGGCGCGGACGCTTTAGGGGGAACCCATTTCTGCGCGCAGTCGCGCGACAGAAATTCCTTCCCCCTAATATTCCCCTGGGGACAAAATTTGCCGCTGAACCATGCACTCGGCCTTGCGGCCTCGCACACTCTCAGCGGCAAATTTCCCTGTATGTGTCCCGTCCATCCGCACATGTCGGCTGGACGGGACTTTTTTGAGAAGAAACGGCCTCAGTTTTTCGATTCATAATAGATGCTGGTGAAAAGCTCGGTGAACATCCCGATCGGGAAGGTAAACAGCAGCCCAAGCCCCACTGCCATGACGATGTCCGCCTGCCGAATGACGCCCATGATCAGGAAGATCCAGCCCAGCACAAGGCAGATATACCGGGTGATCTTCAGAGTCATGCTTTTGGCTTTCCAGTCCACCAGGCGGTTGCGCTCGTCCAGTTCTTCCAGCCGGTCCTTTTTGGTCAGCGTGCAGGAAAGGCTATGCACCAGTTCCGACACGCCCAGCAAAAGCGCCACAGCCGTCCAGAAAACGCCTTTCACATCCCATTCCCGCCCGGCAAAAAGCGGTGTGAACCGCACAAGGCCCAGCAGCAGCAAAAAGACGCCCGACGCAAACTTTTTCTTGTTATAGATCTTCATACTGTTTGTCCTCCAGCTCTTTGTTTTCCTGCAGGCAGCAAAGGTCCTCCACCGTCACTCCAAACACCAGCGCCAGCCGGTAGGCCAGCATCAGGGAGGGGCTGTACTGCCCCTTCTCGATGGAAATGATGGTGCGGGAGGAAACGTGCACCTGCTCCGCCAGCTGCTGCTGGGTCATGCCCGCCGCCGTGCGCAGCTCTTTCACTCGTGTTTTCATCTGGTTTCCCCGCGGATATGAAGTTTGTTTCACGTGAAGTCAACTTCATATTAGCACAGCCCGGGGCCGCTGTCAAGGGCCGGCGGCGGAAAAAGCCGCGCCTGCCTGTTGACAAATCCCCCCGCTTCCCCTATAATAGCCGTGATATGATATCGGCTGTGAAGAGGAGAGTACGCGCTTTTTGACCCTTGCAGAGAGCCCGCGGCGGTGGAACCGGGCAGGCGTCGGGGCGCGGAAGATGGCCTTGGAGCCGCGCAGGCAAAGCCTTTTGAACGCCCAGCCTGCGCCGGGTGCGCCCGTTACCGCGCCCGGCTGTATGCGCCGCGCCTTTGCGCCGCAGCAGCCTGTAAGGCCGCGCCCTGTGAGGGGCCGGCGAACCAAGGTGGTACCACGGAAGCTGTCAGCTCCCGTCCTTGCAGGGCGACAAGGCCCGGCAGGGGCGGGAGCTTTTTGCTTCCTTTCCGCTATGCAAATCAAAGGGAGGAAACCATTCACCATGTCTGAACAGAAAAAGTTCTACATCACCACCCCCATCTACTACCCCAGCGACAAGCTGCACATCGGCCACAGCTACACCACCGTGGCCTGTGACGCGCTGGCCCGCTTCAAGCGCAAGCAGGGGTACGACGTGATGTTCCTGACCGGCACCGACGAGCACGGCCAGAAGATCGAGGATAAAGCCGCGGCCGCCGGGGTGCAGCCCAAGGAATATGTGGACCGCATCGTGGCCACCGTCAAGGACCTGTGGAAGCTGCTGGACGTCAGCTACGACCGCTTCATCCGCACCACCGACGACTACCACATCCAGTCCTGCCAGAAGATCTTCACCCAGCTGTACGAGCAGGGCGACATCTATAAGGGCGAGTATGTGGGCCACTACTGCAAGCCTTGCGAGAGCTTCTGGACCGACAGCCAGCTGGTGGACGGCAAGTGCCCCGACTGCGGCCGCGAGGTCTACGACGCCCACGAGGAAGCCTACTTCTTCCGCACCAGCAAGTACGCCGACCGCCTGCTCAAGCTGTACGAGGAGAACCCCCAGTTCATCCAGCCCGAGAGCCGCAAGAACGAGATGATCGCCTTCATCAAGCAGGGCCTGCAGGACACCTGCGTCTCCCGCACCTCGGTCAAGTGGGGCATCCCCGTCCCCTTCGACCCCAAGCACACCATGTACGTCTGGGTGGACGCCCTGAGCAACTATGTCACCGCGCTGGGCTACGGCAACGATACCTACCACGACTACGACAAATACTGGCCCGCCGACCTGCACATGGTGGGCAAGGAGATCCTGCGCTTCCACACCATCCTGTGGCCGGCCATGCTGATGGCGCTGGACCTGCCTTTGCCCAAGCGGGTGTTCGGCCACGGCTGGCTGCTGATGAACGGCGGCAAAATGTCCAAGTCGGTGGGCAACGTGGTGGACCCGGTCATCCTCTGCGACCGGTACGGCGTGGACGCCATCCGCTACTTCCTGCTGCGTGAGATCCCCTTCGGCAACGACGGTATGTTCACCAACGAGGCCCTCATCAACCGCATCAACAGCGACCTTGCCAACGACCTGGGCAACCTGCTCAGCCGCACCGTCGCCATGTGTGAAAAGTACTTCGGCGGCACCGTGTCCAAGTCCGCCGGCGCCGAGGCCATCGACGCAGAGCTGGAGCAGATGATCGGCGCCCTGCCCGCCAAGGTGGCCGAGGATATGGACAACCTGACCATCCCCCAGGCCCTGGCTGAGATCTTCGCCGTGGTCCAGCGTGCCAACAAGTATATCGACGAGACCGCGCCCTGGGCCCTGGCCAAGGACGAGGCCAACAAGCCCCGGCTGGAAAGCGTCCTCTACCACCTGTGCGAGGCCCTGCGCGTGACCGCCATCCTGCTGGACGCCTACCTGCCCAGCACCGCCCCCAAGATGATGGAGCAGCTGGGCCTGGACCGCGCCGCCCTCGACCTGTCCAACGCCGTCTACGGCGGGCAGGAGCGCTACACCGTCCACAAGGGCGAGCCCCTGTTCCCCCGCATCGACGTGGCCAAGGAGATCGCCCACCTGAAGGCGGAGGACGAGAAGCGCCGCGCCGAGGCCCTGGCCGCCCAGAAGGCCAAGGAGGAAGCCGAGGCCAAGGCCGCCGCCCCCGCTGCGCCGGCTGAACCCATCGAGCACGAGGCCGAGATCAGCTTTGACGATTTCTGCAAGGTGGAGATGCGGGTGGCCGAAGTGCGCGCCTGCGAGACCATCAAGGAGAGCAAGAAGCTGCTCCACCTGACCGTCTTTGACGGCGAGCGCGAGCGCTGCATCCTGTCGGGCATCGCCAAGTGGTACAAGCCCGAGGACCTGGTCGGCAAAAAGGTGGGCATCGTGGCCAACCTCGCCCCCCGTCCCATGCTGAAGGGCAAGTACACCAGCGAGGGCATGATCGTGGCGGCCGACACCGCCGACGGCGGCTGCGCCATCGCCTTCTACCCCGACAGCGCTGCTCCCGGCAGCCGCATCCACTAAAGGAGGCCGCCCTTGCCCACGGACACCAACGCCCGCGCCGCCAAGCTGGACGCCCTGTTCGGCGCGCCGGCCTTCGCAGTGGCCTTTGCCGTCCTCTGCAACTGCTTTTGGGGGTCGGCTTTCCCCTTCATCAAGCTGGGCTACCGGCTCTTTGCCATTGACGCCGCCGACACCGCCTCCATCCTCTGCTTTGCAGGGGTGCGGTTCATGCTGGGCAGCGCGCTGGTCCTGCTGGCCAGCTTTGCGCTGGAAGGCCGCCTGCCCGCCCTGCCGCGGGGCAAAGTGCTGGCCGAGTGCTGCGCCCTGGGCCTGTGGCAGACCACAGCCCAGTACGCTTTCTACTACGCGGCCGTCGCCCTGCTGACCGGGGCTTTCGGCGGCATCCTGAACAGCACCCAGAGCTTTTTGGGGGTCATTCTGGCCCATTTCCTCTACCGCTCCGACCGGATGACCCCCGCCAAGGCGGCGGGCTGCGCCATCGGGTTTGCCGGGGTGCTGGTGGCGACCATCGGCAACCACGGCGGCGGCAGCGGCTGGGGCATCTTCTGCATGATGGCGGCCACCGTCATCTTCACCTCTGCCGGGCCCTGGAACAAGTCGGTGACCCAAAAGGCCGACAGTTTCATGGTCTGCTGCATCAATCTGGGGGTGGGCGGCGCAGCCCTGCTCCTGATCGGGCTGCTGATGGGCGGCTCCCTTGCGCCCCAGAGCGCCCTGGGCATCCCCGTCCTGCTCTACCTGGCCTTTGTGTCGGGGGCAGGGTATGTCCTCTGGGCCCTGCTGATGAAAAACAACCCCGTCAGCCGGATCAGCGTGTTCGGCCTGGTCAACCCGGTGGTCAACGTCCTGCTGTCCGCCCTGCTGAACGGCGAACCCCTGTTTGAGTGGCAGTACCTGGCCGCCCTCGCCCTGGTCTGCGCCGGGATCTGGCTGGTCAACCGCCGCGGAAAGGAGGCGCGCAAGGCATGAGCATCTACCCTTCTGCCGGCCCCATCTTCGACACCCACGCCCACTATTCCTCCGGGGCCTTCAACGCCGACCGCTTCGAAGTGCTGGACGGCCTGCCCGCCCGGGGCGTGGTGGGGGTCTGCGAGCAGGCCACCCACTCGGGGGACGCTCCCCACTGTTTGGAGCTGGCTCACCGCTACCCCTGGGTGTGGGCGGCCATCGGCATCCACCCCGAAAGCCTGCTGCCCGCCGACAAGTGCGGCTCCGCGCCGCCCGCCCCCACCGTCTCGGTCTATGGCGGGGACTGGGCCGCCGAGATGCGCGCCCTCGCCTCCTACTACGACGACCCCAAGGTGGTCGCCGTGGGCGAATGCGGCCTGGACTACCACTGGCCGGTGCCCAAAGACGCCCAGTTGTCCCTCTTTGAGGCCGAGATCCGTCTGGCCCTCGAGCTGGACAAGCCCATCGTCGTCCATGACCGCGAGGCCCACGCCGACGTCTACGCCCTGCTGAAAAAGTACCGGCCGAAGGGCATCCTGCACTGCTATTCCGGCAGCGCCGAGGACGCCGTCTGGCTGGCCAAGCAGGGCGGCATCCTGATCGGCTTTGGGGGCGCGTGCACCTTCAAGGGGGCCAAGCGGGCCGGCAAGGCCATCGACGCGCTGCCCCTCGAATCCATCCTGCTGGAGACCGACTGCCCCTACATGGCCCCCGAGCCGGTGCGGGGCACCCGGTGCGACAGCTCCCTGATCGCGTATGTGGGCGAGTACATCGCCCAGCGCAAAGGGGTCCCGGCCGAAACGGTCTTTGCACAGACCGCCGCCAACGCCCGCCGGGTGTTCGGCCTGGACTGAAAAAACACTGACCCGCGGCCGCTCTTGCAGCGGCTGCCGATGATAGATTTTGTCAGAAACAAAGGAGAATGTCTTATGAAAGCTCGTATCCCGCAGCACCGCGAATTCATCATCAACTTCCCCGACAGCGTGGACCAGGCCAAGGCCAGCGAGGGCTGGAACAAGCTGACCCAGATCGTCGAGGACTACAAGAAGGCCCACAACGGCGCTTCGGTCTACGCCCCCACCTTCATCGAGGACTGTGAGCCCGCCGTCAAGAAGCTCCAGGAGGAGTACGGCTTCGAGTACACCATCGAGTACGTGAAGTAATCCCGGCAAAACAAACACCCCGGTGGACCAGGCACTTGCTGCTTTGGTTCACCGGGGTATTTTTCTGTGTGTATGCCTGCGCCGTCCGGGCCGGGCTTTTATGCTCCTTCCACTTTGCTCAGCAGGATGCGGTCGTTGTCCAGCTCCTCGCCGGCGCGCTGGCGGAAGCGTTCCAGCAGGTCGTCCACCGTCATCTTGCTGCGCTCCTCGCCCTGGACGTCAAAGACGATGCGGCCGCCGTTCATCATCAGGGTGCGGTTGCCCAGTTCCAGCGCCTGGCGCATATTGTGGGTGACCATCAGGCAGGTGATGCCCTGCTCGGCCACGATGTTCTTGGTCAGCTCCAGCACCTTGTCGGCGGTGGCCGGGTCGAGGGCGGCGGTGTGCTCGTCCAGCAGCAGCAGCTTGGGGGTGACGAGGGTGGCCATCAGCAGGGTCAGCGCCTGGCGCTGGCCGCCCGACAGCAGCCCCACCGGCTGCTTCATCCGGTCCTCGAGGCCCATGCCCAGCAGGGCCAGACGCTCCCGGAACAGTTCTTTGTCCTTGCGGGAGATGCGGGAGAAATACGCCCGCTGGGCCGTGCCCGCCCGCAGGTAGGCCAGGGCCAGATTTTCCTCAATGGTCATGTTGGGGGCGGTGCCCTTGAGGGGGTCCTGGAACAGGTGGCCGATCACCTTGCTGCGCTTGAACTCGGGGGTAAAGGTGATGTCCTCCCCGCCCAGGATGATGCAGCCCTCGTCGGCGATGAACCCGCCGGTGATGGCGTTGAACAGAGTGGACTTGCCCGCGCCGTTGGAACCCACGATGGTGGCGAAATCGCCCTTTTCCAGCGCCAGGTCGACGCCGTCCAGCGCTACTTTCTCATTGACGGTGCCCGGGTTGAACGTTTTGCGGACACCCTTCATTTCCAGCATCAGCATCAGACTGCCTCCTTTTTGCCGTGGGTCTTGGCGTGGCGGAGGCGGGCCTCCTGCTTGCGCTTTTCAAACGCGATCTTCTGGCGGATGGCGGGCATCGAGATGGCCACCGCCACGATCAGGGCCGACACCAGCTTCATGGCCGCGGCGGGCACATTGAACCGCAGGGCCACCGCCACGATGAAGCGGTACAGGCAGCTGCCAAAGACCACGCCGCCCACCCGCAGCACCATCGAGCGCTTGCCCAGCAGCGTCTCGCCGATGATGAGGGAGGCCAGAGCGATGGTCACCATGCCGGTGCCCACGTTGATGTCGCAGCTCTTCTGGTACTGGGCCAGCAGCGCGCCGGACAGGGCGGTCAGGCTGCCCGAGATGCACAGGCCCACCATGATGGTGTAGCCCGGGTCGATACTGGAAGCGCGGACCATGGCGGCGTTGTCGCCGGTGGCCCGGATGGACAGGCCCAGCCGGGTGCCGAGGAACCGGACCATCAGCACGCAGGCGATCAGGATGACCGCCGCCACCAAAATCAGCTGATACCAGCCGCCGGCAAAGGCCAGCAGCTCTTTCCCGAGGGAGAACACCGTGTCCACCCGCACCAGGCTCATGTTGGAGGAGAAGCCCATCACCGCCAGGTTGATGGTGTACAGGCCGGTGTTGACGATGATGCCGGCCATGATGCTTTCCACCCCGAGGCGCGTCTGCAAAAAGGCTGTGATGAAGCCGGACAGCACCCCCGCCGCCATGGCGGCAAAGAGGGCCAGCACCGGGTGGCCGGCCACGGCCACCTGACAGCAGACCGCACAGCCCAGGGTGAAGCATCCGTCGGTGGACAGGTCGGCGATGTTCAAAATAGAATAGCTCAAAAACAGCGCCAGCGCCACCAGCGCGTAAATGCAGCCCAGCTCCAGGGCCGACTGCAGGACGTTGATCGAAAAAATACTAGCCAGCATGAAATCCCCTCACGAACGCAGTTTCAAAATCGTTGCAGCCAAAAGCCGTTTTTATGCAAATTCTTCGGCGGTGACAAGCTCCTCCATGGCGGTGCAGTAGGGCTCGAACGCCGTCTTGACCGTCTCGAGGTCGAGGCCCAGGGCCGCGCAGGTCTCGGTGTTGATGGTGGCGGTGCCGTTGTCAAAGGTGCGGTAGGGCAGGTCGGCCACCGTCTTGCCGTCGCACAGCAGTTCCACCACCATGTCGGCGGTGGCCTCGCCCAGCTGGACGTAGTCCACGCCGTAGCCCACGAACGCGCCGTTCAGCGCAAAGCTGTCCGCGCCGGTGAAGTGCTGGATGCCCGCCTCGATCATGGTCTCGTAGATGGCCAGCTCGGCGGTCATGATGGTGTTGTCGGTGGGGGTGAACACCACCTTGACCCCGGACGCCGCCAGCGCTTCCACCGCCATCTGGACTTCGGCGGTGTTGGTGCCGTTCTTTTCGATGTAGCTGATGCCGTGTGCATCGCAGAACGCCTTGGCGTCCGCAATGGCCTGGGTGGAAGAATCCTGTCCCAGATCGTACAGCAGGCCCAGCTGGTCGAGATCGGGGTTGATGGAGAGGATCAGGTTCATGATGGCCTCGGTGTTCAGCGCGTCGGAGGTGCCGGTGATGTTGGGCAGGCCGTCGAAGCCGGCGCCCACCGGGTCGGTGACGGCCGAGTAGATGACCGGGATGTCGGTGTCCTCCACGGCGGCCAGCATGGTGGAAGCCGAGGGGGTGGCCACCGCCACGATGACGTCCACATCGTCGGCCACGAGGTCGGCGCCGATCTGGTTCAGGTTGGATTGGTCCGCCTGCGCGTTGGAATAGTAGTCGGCGTAATTGAAGGTGACGCCGCGCTCGGCCCCGGCCTCGTCCAGACGGGCCTCCAGCGAGGCGACGATCTGGTTCAGGGAAGCGTCGTCCACATAGTTGACCACGCCCACCTTGTACACGGTGCCGGACGCCTCGCCGGAAGCGGCAGCGGCGGAGGACGCCGGGGAAGCAGACCCACAGCCGGTCAGCGCCAGCGCGGAACAGGCGGCTGCAGCGGCAGCGGCGGCCTGGAGGAAACTGCGGCGGGAGATCATCTGGGTACGTTTCATAGGGAAAGCTCCTTTCTTGTGTGGGGAGCGGAGCCAAACGGAAAAGGCCCGCCCCGCCTTCGCTGCGGAACGGGCCCTGACATGAAAACGACCCGTCCCTGTGTTTACCACAAGGACAGGATCGAAACTTTCGATTCTGCGGTGCCACCTTGTTTGCCCTGCACCGGTGCAGAGCCACTCGCGGGGAGCCAACACTCCCCTGCCCTGTAACGGGAGACACCCGTCCTAAGCTACTGGGGGAAACCTCCCCGTTCGCCCGGCCCTCGGCGACCCATAACCACCGCCTGACACCGCCCGTTTCCACCAAGCCGGGCTCTCTGGATGCGCCAGATGCAGGGTCTCTTTCGCCTCATCGGTTTGATTGCATTATACACTTTACCGCCGTAAAGTCAAGATATATCTTTTCACTTATCAGTACATTCAGGTGAATTCGGCTCACAGATGCGCATTCGGATGCTGCGCGGCTCGGGGTCTGTTTCGCTGCAGCCGTTGACGGCAAGGTCCCCAAATTCCACGAAGGCGCGCGCATCCAGCCGCCAGCCGCGGGCGGCGGCATAGTCCTGCAGCTGCTGCCGGCGGCTGACCAGCCACTCCCGCACGCGGTGCCCCTGTACGAGCTCATACAGGCAGAGATAGTCCCCGCCGGGCACCAGAATCGGCCCGTCCGGCCGTTTCTGGTAGAGGAAGCGCTCCTCCCCTTCCCCGCACAGGCCGGTGCCCGGGCCGTCGGTCAGGTAGTTGACGATCAGGATGCGGCTGCTCTCCATTTCCTCCCGGCTCATCAGCACGGCGATGCGCTCCGGCTCCCGGTGCAGCCGCTGGGGGCCTTTGCCGCACCAGTCCAGAAAGCCCCGGTTCTGGCGGCGCAGCGCCTCCAAAAGCGCTTTGCGCCGGGTCAGCTGGTTGATGCGGCGGTCCAGTTCCTGGCTCTGGCGGGTCAGGATCTCGTCCACCCGGGCCAGGTCCCCGCAGGTCAGGTACTCCGCGATCACCTTCAGGGGCACCCCCAGGTCCTTCAAAGTCACGATCAGGGCCAGCCGGTCCAGCTGCAAAGGCGAATAGAACCGGTAGCCCTTTTCGTTGACATAGGCGGGCCGGAACAGGCCGATCTCGTCGTAATAGTGCAAAGTCTTTTTGTTCACGCCGGCCAGTTTGGCAAAGGCCGCCGTCCGCAGATACTTTTTTTGCATCGTTCCCTCTTGACTATCCAGCTGCTGGATGGTTTATGATAGACCCAGCATACCAGAAAATGCTGCATTTTGCAACCGGAAGGTGAGAAACCCTATGTCACAAGAAACGACCGAAAACGCCCTGCTGTCGGGGCCGGTGCGCCCGGCGCTGCTGCGCTTTGCAGGGCCCATCATCCTGACGATGGTGGCCACCCAGCTCTATTCCGTGGCCGACACCATGATCGTGGGGCTGTGCCTGGACGCGGACGCCCTGGCGGCTGTCTCCAACGCGTCCACTGTGCTGATGGTATTCATGTTCGTATCGGGCGGGATGGAGCTGGGCGGCGGCCTGCTGCTGGCCGCACGGCGGCCCACCTCCACCCCGGACGAACTGTCGGCGTCCGTCTACAACCTGCTGTTCATCGACGGGGTGCTGGGCCTTCTGATGGCCGGCGCCGGGCTGCTGGGCGCGGAATGGATGCTGCGGCTGATCCGCACCCCCGCCGGCATCCTGCCCCAGGCGGCGAAATACATCCGCTTTTACCTGGCCGGCCTGCCCTTTTTGATGGTCTACGACCTGTCCAAACAGCTGGTGATGGGCTGCGGCAACTCGAAAACGCCCCTGTATGCCGTGCTGGGCACCTCGGTGCTGAACATCCTGCTGGACCTTGCCTGGGTGGGGCCCTTCGGGGTGGCGGGTACCGCGGCGGCCACCGCCCTTTCCCAGGTAGCGGGGTGCCTGTTCATGCTGTGGTATCTGCGCCGCACCCTCCTGACCGAGCCGTTCCGCCCCGCCATGCTGGACCGCCGCTGCCTGTGGGAAGTGTTCCGGCTGGCGGCCCCCAGCGCCATCCAGCAGGCCAGCGCGCCAGTGGGCGGCATGATCAAGCAGGGGCTGCTGGGCGGCATCGGCGTGGCGGCCATTGCGGGCTTTTCCTGCGCCAACAAGATGTCCAGCCTGCTGCTGATGCCGGTCTATGGGTTTACCCAGTCGCTGGTCTTTTTCATCGCCCAGAACACCGCCGCCCGGCAGGACGGGCGGGTCCGGGCCGGGGTGCGCCAGGCCCGCGGCATCATGCTGCTTTATGCTTTGGGCGTGACGGCCGGCTGCGTCCTGTTCGCCCAGCCGCTGCTGCGGCTGTTCACCACCGACGGGGACGCCATCGCCTACGGCGCGCTGCTGCTCAGCCGCCAGGCCATCGTCTACGCCTTTACCGCCATGAAGCACTTCCAGGAGGCCAGCCTCCGGGGCCGCCAGCAGATGGGGCTGTACCTGGCCTCCAACCTGGGCGGTACCGCCATCGACCTGCTGGCCTGCGTCCTGCTGGTGCCCCTGTGCGGGTACAGCGGGTTCTACCTCGCCTCTTTTGTCAGCGCGCCGGCCGGCTTTCTGCTGGCGGCGGGACTGGCCCGCGCCGGGGCCCGGCAGGCCGCGGGCTGAATGTTTTCTTTTCGCTCCCTGTTGAAAGGGGCGGCTGCCCATGCTGGCACAACGCACAGCGGCAGCCGCCCCTTTTTTCGCGGTTTGGGTATTCCATTCCTCAGGCGCGCTTCTTTTTCCGCCAGAGATGCCAGCCAGTGTAGCCCAGCCAGATGGGCAGGGCGATCAGCGTCACGGTCCGGCTGAGGGGCAGCCCGGCGGGCGAGTAGACAAAGTCGATGCTGCTCCAGCCCGCGGGGCAGAGCACCGCCATCATGCCGTTGTCCACCCGGAGGATCTCGGTCTCCTGCCCGCCCACATAGGCGGTGAAGCCGTCGTCATAGGGCACCGAGAAAAAGACCAGGTCGGGCTTTTCCAGGTTGATCTCGGCGCTGAAGCCGGAATTGGTCATGACAAAGCTGCTGCAGGCCGACGCCCGGCGGTCAGCGATGTCCTGCTGGTAGCGCTCGTAGCTGAAATCCAGCATCTGGTCCCCGGGCAGCGGCTCCAGGTAACTGCCATAGGCGGCGATATCCTCGTCGGTAAGGGCCAGGGCCCGCACCAGCAGGGCACAGGCATCCTGGGTGGGCAGGCTGTCCAGCTGCTCCTCGTCTACGTAGTAGTCGTAGGTGAAGCCCATGGGCAGGTAGTTGTCGTTCTCATAGAGGGCAAAGCCCTCGATGGTGTCGTAATAGGTCCAGCCGGGCACCGACTCCTCTGCAAAGCTGTCCTGCTCGTCCTCGGGCATGATAGTGAACCGCACGCTGAGCAGCCCCCGCAGCTGGTAGTAATAGGCTTCGGGGTTGCTGCGCACGTCCCGGGTAAAGCCCAGGGAGGAATAAAAGTCCAGGATGCTGGGGGCCACCGTGCTGTCGAAGAACTGCATACAGCTCTTGTCCATCCAGAGGCCGAGGTTGTCGTGGGTGTTGTAGGTGTCCACCCGCCAGTCCCCTTCGGGGAACTGCTCTTTCAGGGCGATGGACGCCTGGTACTGCTCCACCAGGTCGCTGTCATAGTTCCACTGGCCAAACTTGCCGATGCCGATGTGGACGATGCCAAAGATGCAGCTGAACGCCAGCACCGCGGCCAGCATCCGGCGGCAGAAACGCTTTGGGTCCTTCCGGTCCCGGATGATGACGCTGTACAGCACCAGCCCCGCCAGCCCAAAGGCCAGCACGGCCAGGTACTGCTCCGGGTTTTCGGTCACGCCCAGGGACCAGCTGTCCCCGTCCTTCACCGGCACAAGGGCAAAGGCCAGAGTGGCGATCATCAGCCACGCCACGATCCCGGTGGGGCGCTCGAGGTCGGCGTCCGGGTCCTCCCAGGCGCTCACCGTCATGGCGGCCAGGACCAGCACCGGCATATAGTACCAGCGGGCGTAGTAGCTGGCGTTGAAGGCGTAAAAGGCGCTGTTCAGCACCGGCACCAGGGCGAACACCGCGCACACCGCGATGATCCGCTTACGGCTGTCCCCCTGCCGGGAGCGCCAGCAGGCCACCGCGCCGGCCAGGCTGCACAGGGGCAGGTAGGCGGTCATGCTGGTCCACTTGATGGTCCCCTCCGACCAGATGGAGACGATATAGGGCGAGTCCGGCGGCATGAACCAGCTGACCAGGATGGCCAGATACTGCTGCACCTTCGAGTAGGTCAAAAAGCCCCAGCCCGACGAGATGTCGGTGGTGCGGGGGTTCTGCATCAGGGACAAAAAGGCCGGCCAGACCAGCAGGCACCCCAGCGCCACCCCCAGCAGGCTCTCAAAGGCCAGCACCCCGAACAGGCCGCGGGTCAGCTTGATCTCCCCGGTGGACACCTTGCAGGCAAAGTAGATGATGAGGAACACCACCTGCCCCACAAAGAAGAAATAGTTGTTCAGCAGGTTGACAGCCACAAAAAAGGCGAACAGCCCCCGGCGGCCGCTGTAGATGCACTCGTCGAGCGCCCACAGCATCCAGGGGAACAGCGCCACCACGTCGATGAAGTGGTTGAAAAAGATGTTGTAGATGCCAAAGCCCGAAAAGGTGTAAAGGCAGGCGGCCAGCACCGCATAGTCCAGATTTTTTACATAGCGGCGCATATACAGGTAGGCGCCGCCCCCCGCCACAGCAAACTTGAGTACCAGCAGCGGGCACATCAGGTAGGGCATCCAGCTCTGGGGGAACAGGGTGGACAGCCAGAAAAACGGCGACCCGTACAGGTAGAACGAATAGGCGTTCATCACCCCGCTGCCCAGGTCGGTGGCCCAGGAAAAGGTGTTGGCGGGCAGGCGCTGTCCGCCCACGCTGGCCAGCCCGTCGGGGTAGCTTTGCCCCTTGACGAAGCCGTTCATATACCGGTAAAAGCCGATCTGCTGGCCGTTGAAGTCCCCCGCGTAGTGAAAGAACCCGCCGTCTATGATCTGGAACGGCAGGAAGATCAGCGCTGCCGTCAGGGCGCACAGCCCCACCGTCAGCCAAAAGCGGTCCCTTTTCTGCCGCAGCCGCGGCTGCCGGGACAGATGTGCAAAATCCATAGCGTCCCTCTTTTCCTTCGTAGTTCATCCCAGTTGTAGTTCATCCCAGTCAGTATACCATGTTTGCCCCTGTAAAGAAAGGGCGAAGTTTGGCGCGGCCTTGACAGATGGCGTGATCGGGGGTATTTTGGGTACAAAAAAGCCGGCGGCACGCGCCGCCGGCCGGGAGGTTATCCGATGCTCTATCCGTTCAATGCCCTGCTCGCCCGCATGAAGTATATCACCCGCTGGAGCCTGATGCACTCCCTGCGGGCCGAGTCCCTCAGCGAGCACACCTGCGACACCGCCCTGCTGGCCCACACCCTGTGCCTCATTGCGCGGCGGTACACCGGCACGCCCTGCCGCCCCAAAACGGTGGCGGTGGCGGCCCTTTACCACGACGCGTCCGAGATCATCACCGGGGATATGCCCACGCCGGTCAAGTACCGCAGCGAGGTGCTGCGGGACGCCTACAAGGCCATCGAGCGGGAAAGCGCCGCCTCTATGGCCTCCATGCTGCCCCCCGAGCTGGAGGAGGAGATCACCCCCTACATCACCGGGGACCTGCTGACCGACACCGAGCGCCGGCTGCTCAAGGCGGCCGACCGGCTGTCGGCCCTCATCAAGTGCATGGAGGAGGCCCGCAGCGGCAACCACGAGTTCGACGCCGCCCTCCAGCAGCAGAAGAAGGCCCTGGCCGAGATGGCCTGCCCCGAGGCAGACTGGTTCATCGAGCACTGCCTGCCCTGCTATACCCAAAACCTGGACGAGCTGACCCGGAAATAACGCTTTATCGGTCCCACTTGTCGCACAGGGCGTTGATCTGGTCGGCAAACTTGGCAAGGTCTTTGTTGGCCCCGCCCTCGTTGTGCTCGATGACCCGCATCAGGCGGCGGCCGGCAGACACCAGCCGCTGGAACACCGCCTGCGCCCGGCTGAGCGCCGGGGTGGAAGCCCTGGACGCCGCCCGCTCCCGGCTGCCCTCGTTCAGGCAGACCGCGCCGTCGGCGCCCAGCGCCCACTGGGCCCCGTTGTAGGGCGCGCAGGCCGTGTAGCCAAGGCTCTGCAGGGTGTCCACGAACAGGTCCTCTACGGCGTCGTCGCCATGGTTGACGAACACCCGCCGGGGCTTGGGGTCGAAGGAGCCGATCCACTGCAGCAGGCCTTCGCGGTCAGCGTGGCCCGACATACCGCCCATCTGGGCGATCTCGGCCTGCACCTCGATCTCCTCGCCGAACAGCTTGACCCCGTCGATCCCCTCCACCAGGGCGCGGCCCAGGGTGCCCACCGCCTGGTAGCCCACAAACAGGATGGTGCACTCCTTGCGCCAGAGGTTGTGTTTCAGGTGGTGGCGGATGCGGCCGGCGTCGCACATACCGCTGGCCGAGATGATGACCTTGGGGGTCAGGTCCGAGTTGATCATCCGGGATTCGTCGCTGGTGATGCTGACCCGCAGCCCCGGGAAGGTGATGGGGTCGATCCCCGCGTCCAGCAGAGCCCGGGTGTCGGCGTCAAAGCAGTCCTCGCTGGTATCCCGGAAGATGCGGGTGGCCTCGATGGCCAGGGGGCTGTCGATGTACACCGGGAAATTGCCGTGGCCGGTCACCAGGTTTTTCTCCTTGATCTCCCGCATGAAGTAGAGCAGCTCCTGGGTGCGGCCCACTGCAAAGCTGGGGATGACCACGTTGCCGCCCCGGTCAAAGGTGCGCTGCAGAACATCCACCAGCTCTTTGATGTAGTCGGGGCGGGGCGGATGGCTGCGGTCGCCATAGGTGGACTCCATGATGACGTAGTCCGCCTCGGTCAGATAGGTGGGGTCCTTGAGGATGGGTTGGTTCAGATTGCCGATGTCCCCCGAAAAGACCAGCTTGGTGGTCTTTTCCCCTTCGGTGACCCACAGCTCGATGCTGGCCGAGCCCAGCAGGTGACCCACGTCGGTAAAGCGGGCCTCCACCCCGGGCGCAAGCTCCACCCGCTTGTCATAGTCCACCCCGACGAACAGGCTGACGGCCGTCTCGGCGTCCTCGACGGTGTAGTCCGGTTCCACCGGCGGCAGGCCGGCACGGGCGTTCTTGCGGTTTTTCCACTCGGCTTCCGACTCCTGGATGTGAGCGGAATCCCGCAGCATGATGTCGCACAGCCGGCAGGTGGGGCGGGTGGCGTAGATCTTGCCCCGGTAGCCCTGCTTGGCCAGCAGGGGCAGATGGCCGCTGTGGTCGATATGAGCGTGGGTCAGCAAAACGCCGTCGATCTCGCCGGGGGCCACGGGCAGAGGCTGATTCTCGTAGACATTCTTGCCCTGCTCCATGCCGCAGTCGATCAGGAAATGCAGCCCGCCTGTCTCCAGCAGGGTACAGCTGCCCGTTACTTCGTGGTTCGCGCCTAAAAATGTGAGCTTCATCGCAGCTTACCTCCATCCTCCCGGGGCGGGGCCCGCGGGTGGTATTTGATCCTGTACTGGTTTTATTGTATCACAAAAGGTTCTTTCTTTTCCGCCAAAATCAGAGGCTGCTTTCCGTCAAAACGCCGAAAGCCCGCCCGCAGAAAGGAGCGCTTCCCTTGGAACAGAGTTATTACCGCATCGGCGAAGTCAGCCGGGCCACCGGCCTCTCCAAAGATACCCTCCACTTTTACGACAAGATCGGCCTGCTGAGCCCCGACCATGTGGACCCGCAGAACGGCTACCGCTATTATTCCCTGCGCAATTTGTGGCAGCTGGACATCATCACCACCTGCCGCAAGCTGAACATCCCGCTGGACACCGTCCGGCAGATCCTTTCCCTGCAGGACAACGCCGAGATCGTGCGGCTGCTGATGGAATACCGGGAGGAGGCCCTGCGCCGCAGCGCCTATTACCAGCAGGTAGCGGAGGACATCCTCTGGTACAAGGAGGAGCACCGCCGCATCGAGGCCCAGAAAGACGACCCGCCCCTCGTCCGCCAGGTCTGGCGGGAGGCCGAACAGGTCATCGCGGGCCGGGCCGCCCAGCGCGCCCAGGGGTACCATGTCAACCTGCAGCAGGCCGCCCAGGAGCCGCTGCGTCAGGCTTCGTCCATCCGGCGGCGGTACGGCTACCCGCTGGACGGCGCGGGGATGCCCGCCGGCCGGGTGGTCAAGCTGCGGGAATATGTTAGGATGGAAGCGCCCTACCGCTGCATCGACCCCGAGACGCTCTACACCATCCCCGCCGGGCGGTACGCCGTCTTTACCCTGCGCATCCGCCAGGAGCGGGCCGACTTTTCTCCCCTGCTGGACTGGCTGGCCGCCCACGGGGAGGAGGCCGACGCCATCTACGCCGAGGAACTGGGGCTGCAGCTCTTTCCCTACATGGACAACTACGCCTGCGAGGTGCGGGCCCACCTGGTCCACCTGAAAGAAAAAACGCAAAAAGGGGCTTGACAGTGGAGTAACTCCATCCCTTATCCTATGCGGGAAAGGAGATGGAACGTTATGGGTGATATGCCCATCGGGAAGCTGCTGTTCCGGCTTTCCCCGCCAGTGATGCTGGCACTTTTGATCCAATCTATTTACAACATCGTAGACAGCTACTTTGTAGCCCAATATTCCCTCAGCGGGCTGACGGCCTTGTCGCTGGTCTTTCCCATCCAGCTGCTCGCCACCGCGCTGTCCACCGGCGCGGGGACCGGCCTGGGCATCCTCATCGCGCGGATGGACGGCTGTGGGGACACCGCCGCCCAGCGGGACACCATCAAGAGCGGCCTGTGGCTGGGAGTGTTCAACTTCGCCCTGTTCGCCTGCGTGTCGCTGGCCGTCCTGCAGGGGTACTTTGCCCTCTCATCGGACCAGCCCATGGTCCGGCAGCAGGGCATCCAGTACGCGCAGGTGGTCCTGGCCGGGTCGCTGGGGCTGTTCGTCGAGTCCCACTGCACCAAGCTGCTGCAAGCCCGGGGCAACACCCTCGTCCCCATGCTGGCCCAGGTGACCGGGGCCGCCATCAACATCGTGCTGGACCCCATCCTCATTTTCGGCCGGCTGGGCGCGCCGGCCCTGGGAGTGACCGGCGCGGCGCTGGCCACCGTGGCCGGCCAGTGGGCCGCCATGGCCATCACCCTGGCGGCGGTGTGCCGCAGCTGCGACCTGACCGGCCGGGTGCGCCTGCACCTGTGCGCCGGCGCTGCGGATCATCTGCCTCAGTTTCCTGCCCGCCGGCATCGCCATGATGCTCACCGTCTTTTTCCAGGGGTCGGGCCAGAGCAGGCAGAGCATCTTCATCACCGTGCTGCGGCAGGTGGTGCTGCTGGTGCCGCTGGCCTGGGTGTTCCACTTTGCGGGGCTGACGTACGTCTGGCTGACCTTTCCCGTGACCGAAGTGCTGTCGGTGCTCTGTGCGCTGGCTTTCTACCGGGGCGCGCCTTTTCTGTCAAAACGCCGAAATGCCGAATAATATTTTAGATAACCTTGACAAACCCCCTCCTATGATTTACACTTATACGGTTGAAATATCCGTCATGGAACAATGTCGTTGTAAAATAGAGAGGTTTGATTTTTATGATTCGTAACGATTTGCGCAACGTTGCCATCATTGCCCATGTCGACCATGGCAAGACCACCCTGGTGGACGCAATGCTCCGCCAGAGCGGCGCGTTCCGCGACAACCAGGTCGTGGCCGAGCGCGTCATGGACAGCGGCGACATCGAGCGTGAGCGCGGCATCACCATTCTGGCCAAAAACTGCTCCTGCACCTACAAGGGCGTCAAGATCAACATCGTCGACACTCCGGGCCACGCCGACTTCGGCGGCGAGGTCGAGCGCGTGCTGAAGATGGTCAACGGCGTGGTCCTGCTGGTGGACGCCGCCGAGGGCTGTATGCCCCAGACCCGCTTCGTGCTGCAGAAGGCCCTGCAGCAGAACCTGAGCCTGGTGGTGGTCATCAACAAGATCGACCGCCCCGACGCCCGCATCAAAGAAGTGGTGGACGAGGTGCTCTACCTGCTGATGGACCTGGGCGCTTCGGACGAGCAGCTGGAATGCCCCATGGTCTACTGCTGCGGCCGCGCCGGCACCGCCAGCCTGGACCCCGACGTCCCCGGCACCGACCTCGTCCCCCTGTTCGACACCATTCTGGACACCATCGAGCCGCCTGAGGGCGACCCCGACGCTCCCTTCCAGATGCTGGTCTCCTCGGTCGACTACAACGACTTTGTGGGCCGCATCGGCATCGGCCGCATCCAGAACGGCACCTGCCGCGTGGGCGAGGAAGTGGTGGCCTGCGACTGGCACGATCCCTCGGTCCGCCTGCGCGGCCGCCTGACCAAGCTGTATGACTTCCAGGCCAACGGCCGCGTCCCCTGCGACAACATCACCGCCGGCGACATCGTGGCTTTCTCGGGCCTGCCCGACGTCACCATCGGCAACACCCTGTGCGACCCCGCCAAGGTGGAGCCCCTGCCCTTCGTCAAGATCAACGACCCCACCGTCGAGATGACCTTCTCGGTCAACGACAGCCCCCTGGCCGGCCGCGAGGGCAAGTACGTCACCAGCCGCCAGATCCGCGACCGGCTCAACCGCGAGCTGCTCAAGGACGTGGCCCTGAAGGTGGAGGACTCTGCCACCACCGACTCGTTCCGGGTCATGGGCCGCGGCGAAATGCACCTGTCCATCCTGATCGAGACCATGCGCCGCGAAGGCTATGAGCTGCAGGTCTCGCCCCCGCACGTCCTGACCAAGGTCATCGACGGCAAGACCTACGAGCCCATGGAGCAGGTGGTCATCGACGTGCCCACCCAGTACCAGGGCGCCGTCATGACCGGCCTGGGCCAGCGCAAGGCTGTCCTGCAGCAGATGGACGCCCTGGGCGACAGCCGGGTGCGTCTGGTGTTCCGTATGCCCAGCCGCGGCCTGTTCGGCTACCGCAACCAGTTCCTGACCGACACCCACGGCGAAGGCGTCATCAACCAGATCTTTGACGGCTACGACCTGTGGGCCGGCATGATCACCAACCGCTCCACCGGTTCCCTGGTCAGCTTTGAGACCGGCGAGTCGGTCACCTACGGCCTGTACAACGCGCAGCAGCGCGGCACGCTGCTGATCGGCCCCGGCGAAAAGGTCTACGAGGGCATGGTCATCGGCTACACCCCCACCGGCGAGGACGTGGACGTCAACGTCTGCAAGACCAAGCACCTGACCAACACCCGCGCCTCCGGCTCGGATGACGCGCTGCGCCTGGTGCCCATCAGCCGCCTGAGCCTGGAGGGCTGCCTGGAATTCCTGGCCCCCGACGAGCTGCTGGAGGTCACCCCCAAGAACCTGCGCATCCGCAAGCAGATCCTGAACCACGAGCAGCGCATGAAGGCCCGCAGCAAGAACAAGTAATCTTTGCCAAAAACGGCAAAACAAGAACCGGGAGGCCCCCAAAAGAGGGAGCCTCCCGGTTTTTTGTGCGCGGAAACGGGATGCATACTTTCCAATCCTGCCTGCAAACGTGGAATTTCCGCCATGTTACGCCCGGTTGACAGATTGCCAACCATGGTTGCTTGCCAAAAAGCGTGCCTTCTGGCATACTGGTCTTGCGGCCGCACCCGACACCATACCGTCAGTACAAGGAGGCACATCATGAAATTCAACGAAAAACTTATCAGCCTGCGCAAGTCCATGGGGCTATCCCAGGAGGAACTGGGCGCGGAACTGAAAGTCTCCCGCCAGACTATTTCCAAGTGGGAGTCGGGGGGTTCACTTAGATAAAGATACCACATCAATCCCACGCTGACTTTTGCTCAAC
>ERZ1643250.824-NODE-824-length-29898-cov-7.157223_pt1 | contig 29898 bp, 24 predicted proteins | sample MGYA00579262_ERZ1643250 | MGnify/ENA primary metagenome ERZ1643250 (study PRJEB29033, sample SAMEA4952265) | chicken gut metagenome | biome: Broiler Chicken; feature: Gastrointestinal Tract; material: Caecum | place: Ireland | collected 2018 | study: Broiler... | reverse complement strand
GATAACTTCTTAAGCTCCACCTACCAGCCTCTTCTGGAACAGTACGACGACCTGCTGAACCTCAATGTCGAGTATATCGGCGGTGACGGACAGACAGAGTCCAATATCACAAATCGTCTTGGAAATCCGGGCGCTTACGATGCATTCGCCATCAATATGGTGAAAACAGACAACGCGGCTTCCTACACTACTCTCCTTCAGTAGGCGGCAGGGATCTGCGGAATAATTCTCATCTTGTTTTTTAATTTCATTTGTTTCATTTTTATAGTTAAAGCGGCGGCGGCGGTGTATCCGCGCCGCCGCGGGAAAAAAAGAGGATTGGGGAGGCTTTTTCCAATCCTCCATTGCAACCTGGATATTTTACAGAAATGGGAAGAGAAGGAATCGGAACTTGTGTAAAGTATCCAGGAATAGATACAGGAGTAAAAGATATGGCAGATAAGAAAGACGATATTATCTTATCCATACGCAATATGAGCAAATCTTTCGGACGGAACCGGGTGCTTGATCATATTAATCTGGACCTGAGGAAGGGAACGGTCATGGGACTGATGGGAGAGAACGGTGCCGGCAAGTCCACCATGATGAAATGTCTCTTTGGTACATACCAGAAAGATGAGGGAAGTATTTTCCTGGACGGGAATGAAGTCAGTTTTTCCGGTCCGAAAGATGCGCTGGAAAATGGAATTGCCATGGTTCACCAGGAGCTGAATCAGTGTCTGGAAAGAAATGTGGTGGATAATCTGTTTCTGGGACGGTATCCGGTCAATTCCATGGGTATTGTGGATGAAGGAAGAATGAAAAAAGAGGCTTCTGAACTGTTCAGAAAGCTGGGAATGACAGTGAACCTGACACAGCCGATGCGGAATATGTCTGTCTCCCAGCGGCAGATGTGCGAGATTGCCAAGGCCATTTCCTACAATGCCAAGGTGATCGTTCTCGATGAGCCGACCTCCTCTCTGACCGTGCAGGAGGTTGACAAGCTGTTTGAGATGATGCGCATGCTCAGAGATCAGGGAATCTCTCTGATTTACATTTCCCATAAAATGGACGAGATCTTTACCATCTGTGATGAAGTATCCGTGCTGCGAGATGGTAACCTCGTTATGACAAAACGTTCCGAAGACACCAATATGAATGAGCTTATTGCGGCCATGGTCGGCCGTTCCCTGGAGAACCGATTCCCGCCGGTGGATAACACGCCGAAGGATGTGATTTTGTCCGTACAGCATTTATCCACAAAGTTCGAACCGCATTTAAAAGACATCAGTTTCGATGTGCGGGAAGGCGAGATTTTCGGACTCTACGGACTGGTGGGAGCCGGGCGGACAGAGCTTTTGGAGACTCTTTTCGGCGTTCGGACCAGAGCGGCCGGGCGGATGTATTACAACGGCAAACTGATGAACTTTAACAGTGCCAAAGAGGCCATGGATCACGGATTTGCCATGATCACTGAGGAACGGAAGGCCAACGGACTGTTTTTAAAGACCGATCTGACCTTTAACACGACTATCGCCAATTTGAATCATTATAAATCCGGTGTGGCGTTGTCGGATCCCAAGATGGTGAAGGCGACGGCGGATGAGATCAAGATCATGAATACCAAATGTATGGGGCCGGACGATATGATCACCAGTCTTTCCGGCGGCAACCAGCAAAAGGTTATTTTTGGAAAATGGCTGGAGAGGAATCCGAAGGTCTTTATGATGGATGAACCGACCAGAGGAATCGATGTGGGCGCCAAATACGAGATCTACGAGCTGATCATCAAGATGGCGAAAGAAGGAAAGACGATCATCGTGGTATCCTCGGAGATGCCGGAGATCCTCGGTATCACGAATCGTATCGGTGTTATGTCCAACGGACATCTTTCCGGAATCGTCAACACCAGGGAAACCAATCAGGAGGAACTGCTGCGGCTCAGTGCAAAATACCTGTAATGAGGACCAGTAACCTGTAAATGATACCTATAATAAGGGAGAAGAAGATATGGAGAAAGGAAATACAACTATTCTTACGGTTGAAGAAGAAAAGAAGCTGCGTCAGCCCATCGACGAATACGTAGGAAATATCCAGAAAAAAATCGACGCGCTGCGGGCGGACGGCATTGACAAAGTGATCTCTCTTCAAAATACATTGGACGGGGTAAAACGGGACCGCTCGTTGACCCAGGGAGAAAAAGAGAACCGGATCGCCACCCTCCGCACAGAGATCGAGATGGCAAAAGGCGTGGAGGCAAAGAATAAAGAAGAAATCTCCGGGCTGATCGCCGATGCGGAAAGTTATCTGAAGGCACATTTTGAAAAGGATTATTATAATCCGGTCAAAGAAAGCTGCGCCCAGGAAAAAGTGGCAGCCAAAGAGAGATATAACCAGAAACTGGCAGAGTTAAAACAGGAGCATGAAGAGAATCTGAAAGGACTGTCGGACAGCCAGGAAATCAAAGACGAGAATTATGTCTACAAGAACCGTCTGTTTGACGCGAAACTGCAGCTGCAGAACGACCTGCAGTCCATCAAGGACAGAAGACATGAAGCGTTTTCCCATGAATATCATCTCATCGATCTGCTGCGTATGTCCAAATTTACCTTTGGGGAGACCAGAGCGCAGAAATGGGAAAATTATAAATATACCTTTAATAAAAGATCGTTCCTGCTGCAGAATGGTCTTTACATAGCCATCATCCTTATATTTATAGCACTTTGTATCATCACGCCGATCATTAAAGGATCGCCGCTGTTAACCTATAACAACGTGCTCAATATCTTGCAGCAGGCATCGCCTAGAATGTTCCTGGCGCTGGGAGTTGCGGCGTTGATCCTGCTGGCAGGTACAGACCTTTCCATCGGACGTATGGTTGGTATGGGCATGACGGCGGCCACCATCATCATGCATCAGGGCATCAATACCGGCGGTGTGTTCGGACATATTTTTGATTTTACCGGACTGCCCCTCGGCGTGCGTGTGATTTTTGCGCTGATCACCTGTGTGGTTCTGTGTACATTTTTTACAACCATTGCCGGCTTTTTTACGGCGAAGTTTAAAATGCATCCGTTCATTTCGACCATGTCGAACATGCTTGTGATTTTCGGTCTTGTCACATACGCCACAAAGGGTGTGTCCTTTGGAGCCATCGAACCGGCGATTCCGAATATGATCATTCCAAAGATCAACGGTTTTCCGACCATCATCATCTGGGCCGTGGCAGCCATTGCCATCGTATGGTTTATCTGGAATAAGACTACTTTCGGAAAGAATCTCTACGCCGTTGGAGGTAACCCGGAAGCGGCAGCGGTATCCGGCATCTCTGTGTTTGCGGTGACCGTAGGCGCCTTTGTCATGGCGGGAATCCTTTACGGTTTTGGTTCATGGCTTGAATGTATCCGAATGGTCGGTTCCGGTTCTGCCGCTTATGGACAGGGCTGGGAGATGGACGCCATCGCGGCCTGCGTAGTGGGCGGCGTATCCTTTACCGGTGGTATCGGTAAGATTTCAGGCGTGGTTGTCGGTGTGTGTATTTTTACCGCTCTGACTTACTCTCTGACAATCCTCGGTATCGATACGAACCTGCAGTTCGTATTCTCCGGTATCATCATTCTGATCGCAGTTACTCTGGACTGTCTGAAATACGTTCAGAAGAAATAAATGATAAGTGTTCGCCAAAAGGACCAGACGATATTCTGGTCCTTTTTGGAGTAGGAAGATTTGGTGCCGGCAGGTGTCTGCTGCAAAGACTATGAGAGATTTTCTTCATGTTTACATTGCCGGACATATTTGTTATGATAGACAGTATGATTTGTTATGATAGACAAAATAAATAATCACTAAAAGATAATGAAGTTGGAGAGAAAAGAATGAGTAAATACACCCTGCTTTTGGTGGATGATGAGGAGGAAGTGATTCAGATCATCATCAAAAAAATGGACTGGGATGCCCTGGGTTTTTCCGTGGTGGGCTATGCCGGCAACGGAGTGAAGGCCCTGGAAATGGTGGAAGAGTATCAGCCCGACGTGGTCATGACAGATATCAAGATGCCCTACATGGATGGCATCGAGCTGACCAGACAGATCAGGGACAGGTATCCGGAGACAAAGATTCTGGTGTTTACCGGTTTTGACGAGTTTGAATACGCCCGGGAATCTGTACATATGGGCGTGGAGGAATACATTTTAAAGCCGGTCAACTCCGTGGAACTGTCCGGGGTCTTTGCCGGTCTCTGGAAGAAGCTGGAGCAGGAGAAAGCTGAGAAAAGAAATGTGGAGGTGCTTCAGCAGTATTACATGGAATCCCTTCCTCTGCTGCAGGCGAACTTTTATTCGACGCTCATTGAGGGAAGAATCGTGCCGGCAGAACTGCAGAGTTCTCTTTCCGATTATCAGATTACCCTGGACGGCCCCTTTTACTGCTGCCTGGTGATCCATACTTCCAAAAGTCAGGTGCCGGAAGGGATGCATCCGGTCCTTCTGGATACCCTGGTGCAGAAGCAGGCTGACGAGCATCTGAGCCGGAAGTGGAGAATCAAACATTTTACCTATCTGGAGAACGGGGTGGCCATCGCCCAGCTTAACCGGGAGGAAGACATCACGGAACTGACCGATGACTGTGACCGGTTCTGTCGCTACGCCCAGCGTATTCTGGAGGCGGTAGTTACCGTGGGAGTGGGAGCGGTGTGTGCGGATATTCAGAAACTGTCCCAGTCCTACACGGGAGCCAGAGAGGCACTGTCCTACCGGGCGATTTACGGAGCGTCCCGGGCTATCAATATTGAGGAGATCATCCCTCAGAAGTTTGACAAGGCGGATTCCGAGTACAGCGCCGATGTATCGGAACTTTTTAAAATGATCCGTCTGGGAGACAGAGAACGGATTGAGGAGGCGGCGGAACGATATCTGCAGCATCCTTCCTTTTCCGGGCAGTCCCTGCAGCAGCACCACGTGGCGGTCATGGAGATGCTCAGCGAACTGTACCGCTTTGCCGCCCACAATGATATTCCCGCGGAGGATATCCTCGGGGATCTGAAACAGCTGTATGACCGTCTCATCGACCTGGTGCCGGAGATCCTCCGGCAGTGGCTGACAGATACGAGTTTTGCTTTAAGCGACAGACTGGCACGTGTCAGAAGCACGTCCTCGCAGTCCATTGTGTCCGAAGCCAGGGAGTACATTTATGTCAACTATGCGGATGAGGATCTTTCTCTCGACGAAATCTGCCGGGAGCTTGGGGTGTCCACCTCCTATTTTTCCAGCATTTTCAAAAAAGAAACCGGCACTTCTTTCATCGGATTTCTCACGGAGTGCCGTATGGAGCGGGCGGCACGGCTGCTGATCGAGACCGATGAAAAGAACTATGTCATCGCCGGACAGGTGGGGTACGCGGACCCGAATTATTTCAGCTATGTATTTAAGAGGCAGTTCGGAGTATCCCCGTCCAAATACAGAATGGAGCATACAAACAGTGAAAAATAAAAGCATCCGATTCTGGGACAGCATCAAACCCAGAGAGATCCAGTCCACCATCATGGCGGCGTTTTCCCTGATCTCGGTCTTTATCATGCTGGTCATGGGGATCATCATGTACAACCGTTTTTTGAGTATCATCCGGGAAGAAAATGTCCAGAATACCCAGAAGCTCATCGAGCAGACCGGGAAAAGTCTCGAAGACTATCTGGTCAGTATGCGTCAGATTTCAGACGCCCTGTATTACAACACCATTAAGGAAAGCGAATTTTCCCGGGATGTGCAGGATATTCAGGTGAAGATGAACCTTCTCTATGAAGCCAATAAAGATAAACTGAGGAGTATTGCGCTTTATAATAATAAAGGTGCGCTTATGATGGCGGAGCCGGTGGCAAACCAGAAAGAAAATGTGGATATCACCGGCCAGGAGTGGTTCGAACAGGCCGTGAACAAGACAGAAAACATGCATTTTTCCACCCCGCATATCCAGAATCTGTTTGATGACGGGACGCAGCATTATTATTGGGTGATCTCCCTGAGCCGGGCAGTGGAGATTACTGACAGCGGTGTGGTACAGACCGGCGTTTTATTGGTCGATATGGATTTTTCCGGCATTTCATGGATGATGAAACAGATCAATACATCAAACAACGGACAGTATTATTATCTCTGCGACAGCAGCGGGGAGATCATCTATCATCCGAGACAGATTCAGATCAGTGAAGGACTTTATAAAGAAAATACCGATGTCAACGGCAAATATGAGAACGGAGTCTACGACGAATATTTTGCCGGAAACAGCCGCAAGGTGGTGGTGGATACCATCAGCTATACCGGATGGAAGCTGGTCGGAGTCATTCCTTATGATTCCTTTACCAAAGGGATGCTCAATATGCAGTATTTTGTGGCGCTGCTCATCCTTCTCACTTTTATGATGCTGATGGCGGTCAACCGCATTGTCTCTGTGAGGATCTCCAGCCCGATCATGAAGCTCAATGATTCTGTCAAAGAATATGAAGCCGGCGAAAAGCCGGAAATCTACATCGGAGGATCGCTGGAGATCCGGCATCTGGGTTATTCCATTCAGAAGTCCTATGAGAGAATCGACACCCTCATGAAAGAGATCGTCGTTGAACAGAATGAGAGGCGCAAGAGCGAGCTGGATGCGCTGCAGAGTCAGATCAATCCCCATTTCCTGTATAATGCCCTGGATTCCATCATCTGGATGATCGAGGGAGAGCGAAATGAGGAGGCCTCGTTTATGATTTCTCAGCTGGCCAAGCTTTTCCGCATCAGTCTGTCCAAAGGGCGCACGGTGATTCCGGTCAGAGATGAGCTCCAGCATGCGAGAAGCTACATGAATATTCAAAAAATTCGATATAAAAATACGTTTTCCGTGGATTTTCAGGTGGATCCCGACATCGAGGACTGCTGTACAGTGAAGCTGATCCTGCAGCCGATCCTGGAAAATGCCATCAATTACGGAGTCAGCAGCATGGATGACTGCGGAAAGATTATCGTGACCGGAAAACGGGAGAATGGAAATATTATTCTGGCTGTGGAAGATAATGGACTCGGCATGTCCGGAGAAGAGGCGGCGCTGGTGCTGACAGACGGCAGCCGGGTACATAAGAAAGGTTCCGGAGTCGGTCTTGTCAACGTCAACAACCGGATCAAGATTCTTTTCGGAAAAGAATACGGACTCACTATAGAAAGTGAACCGGATGAGGGAACGAAGGTTTCCATCTGTATTCCGGAAATACCTTACACGGAAGAAAACCGGAAGATACTGGAGCAGGGACATATTTTACGGGGAGAGGAGACCACAGGGGGGCGGTCATGAAAAATGATAAAAAAATATTTATATTGATTGAAACCATCCTGGCGGTTCTGGCCTTGATCGTCGCCCTCTTTATGATTGAAGAGTGGGCGGATACAGAGGTACGGAAAATATCCGTGGTGGTGCAGGATTCGGACGGATCCCGGTGGGCTGCCTTCAAGTATGGGCTTGAGATGGCGGCGTCAGATAACGATGTGGAGGTATTTGTGGTCAGCACCGGCGGGACGCTGACGGCGGAGGAGGAAAAAGAGCTGCTGGAAACAGAGGTGGAGAACGGTGCCGACGGTATTATCGTGCAGCCGGTGCCGGGAAGTGGCGAAGAAGGTTTCCTGGAAAAAATCAATAAAAAAGTTCCGGTCATCCAGGTGGAATCCGCCGGCGATGCGGAGGGAGGCGCATCGGATCTGCCGGTGGCGGAGCCGGATCATTATGCAGTGGGCCAGGCGCTGGCAGAAGAGTTGAAAAAAGACTTTGGCGGCAGTCTCCATGGGAAGACCATTGGGATTTTTCAGAGAGAAGAGGGGACGGAGGCAGCCAAAAGACGGGAGGCCGGAGCAAAAGACTGCATCCGCAGAGCCGGCGGAGAAATCCTCTGGATGGTCAGCGGATATACAGGAAAAGGAGGAGAGCTGGCGCTGCCGGCCTATCCGCCGGTAGATATCATGCTTGCGCTGGATGACAGCAGTCTTGTGCAGGCGGGGGAAGCTGCCGCGGACAAGCAGCTGCACGGAGCGGTGGTCTACGGGATCGGGAATTCCGTGGAAGCCTTTTATTGTCTGGATAACAGTTATGTGGAATGTCTGGTGGTCCCCGATGAATTCAATGTGGGATACCAGAGTCTGTCGGCGGTTGTGCAAAAGCTGGATCACGCTTACAGGCAGGAGGACCGCCTGCTGGTGTCTTACACGGTGGTCCGGAGGGACACGCTGTTTTCCGAGGAAAATCAGAATATTTTGTTCAGCATGAGCCAGTAAGTGATAGACCGGCAAGCTATTGTTATGAAGGGAAAAACTATGAGAAAAACATTATGTATGATATTTCTGTGCGGATTTGCCGCATGGAGTCTGTGCGCCTGCGGAGAAACGTCAGGAAATACTCCGGAAAAGGTGCAGGTGGGGGTAACTTATTATAATCAGACAGATACGTTCCTGCGGGAATTGATTGACTGCTATAAGAATGATCTGGAAAACCGCAAGACGGAAGATCTGGAAGTGACAGTCATGGTCCGGGAGGCGGCGGGATCGGAAAAGACGCAGAATGAGCAGGTGGAGGAACTCATCGATGCCGGATGCAACGTGCTTTGCGTGAATCTGGTGGACCGGGCAGACCCGTCGGAAATCATCGATATGGCGAGAGAGCGGGATATACCGCTGATTTTCTTTAACAGAGAACCGGTGGCGGAAGATATGATGCAGTGGGATAAAACGTATTATGTGGGCGCGGTGGCCAGACAGTCCGGTGAACTGCAGGGAGAGATGGCTGCCGAGGTGATCAAAGGAGGAAAAGTAGATAAAAACGGGGACGGAAAGATCCAGTACGTGATTCTGGAAGGAGAGGCGGATCACCAGGATGCCATTATCCGCACAGAGAGTGTGGTCAATACATTAAAAGAAAACGGGATTGCCCTGGAGAAGCTCAGCTATCAGATCGCCAACTGGAACCGGGCGCAGGCGCAGAACCGGATGCAGCAGATGATCCGGCAGTTCCATGATGAGATCGAGCTGGTGCTCGCCAACAATGATGATATGGCGGCGGGAGCCATTGATGCCTACGATGAACTGAATTATACCGAGGAGAGCCGTCCGGTTTTCTTCGGCGTGGATGGCACTTCTGTAGGACTGCAGGCAGTCAGAGACGGAGATTTTGCCGGGACAGTGTATAATGATAAAGAAGGACAGGCGTCCGCCATGGCAGAGCTGTCTGTGGCTCTGGGTACCGGAGAGGGACTGGAGGATATTGCTTTTGAAAATGACCGGTACATTTATCTGCCTTATCTGAAAGTGACCGGCGATAACGTGGAAGAATTTATGGACCGGCAGTGAAAGATGTGATGCGCAGCGGCGCGAAAATAAAAAGAAGCGGTATCCGTGAGGGTATCGCTTCTTTAAGATTCCTATTTATCGATGGAAAACGTATAGATAATCTCTTTGTGATACGGAGTGCCCGCTTTGCATACGGGACTTGGAAACTCCGGCTTATTGATGGCGTCCGGGAAAAACTGCGGTTCAAAGCAGACAGCGTCACGAGGGTGATAGACTGCACCGTTTTTGCCGTTGTCGTCTTTGAGATAATTGGCGGTGTACATCTGGATACCCGGGTAATCGGTGGAAAGATCCATGAGGATGCCGGATTCCTCGGAATACAGATGGACGGCATAGCGGGTGGTGCCGTCATAATCATCGATGACATAATTATGGTCGTAGCCCAGTCCTTTAATGAGCTGGTCGTACTCTGCCCCGATGTCCTGCCCGAGGGCCTTCGGTTCACGGAAATCCATAGGAGTGCCGGCCACTTCAGCAAAGATGCCGGTTGGAATGGATTGCGCGTCGGAAGGAGTGAACCGGCTGGCGTTGACCACAGCCATATGACCGAGAACATTACCGCCGCCGTTAAGATTGAAATAACTGTGGTTGGTCATGTTGATGATCGTATCCTTGTCCGGCGTGCCGGCGTAAGAAATGATCAGCTGGTTCTCTTTCAGTTCGTAGGTGACGGTCATGGTGACGGCGCCCGGAAATCCCTGATCCATATTCGGGCTGTTCAGGGAGAAGGCGACGGAGGTGTCTGTGTGCTGTGTGACGGTCCAGATCCGTTTGGAATACTGGTGAAAACCGCTGTGCAGGCAATTCTCTCCGTCGTTTTTATCCAGGGTATATGTACGGCCGTCCAGAGTGAAAGAGGCGCCGCCGATCCGGTTGGCACAGCGGCCCACGTTGCAGCCGAGGCTGGCGGTATCCTGTTCGTAGCCGGAGACAGTATCAAAACCCAGGACCACGTCGACAGGCTTTCCGTGTTTGTCCGGCACAAACAGGTTGACAAGGATCGATCCAAAGTCCGTGACACGGCATTCCAGATCTTCGTTTTTTATGGTGTACAGATGCGTCTGTACGCCGTCTTTTGTCTTCCCAAAATCCAATACGTTCATATTTTTCTCCTTTTCTCAAATGGGTAATTTACAAAAACTATATAATATTTTTACGGAAAACACAACCGTCATTTTGTGCTGCGGATTAATAAAATAAAGGAAATGAGACAAGTGTGTAAATTGGATGAAAAATAGATTTTTTTAATTGACCTGTATGTGCAAAAGTGATATTATTAGTAAAGGATGTAGGCAATAATTGTCTAATCTGAACTATTTTCAAAGAACCAGTAAGGAGGAGATTATTTTGAAAAAGATTATTAATGCAGTGGATCAGGTAGAAAACCAGATGATAGAAGGTATGGTTAAAGCTTATCCTCAGTATTTGAAGAAGCTTGACTGTGGAAACGTTGTAGTAAGAGCTGATAAAAAAGAGGGCAAGGTTGCTCTGATCAGCGGCGGCGGAAGCGGACATGAGCCGGCACACGGCGGATTTGTCGGAAAAGGTATGCTGGATGCTGCTGTGGCAGGTGCTGTATTTACATCTCCTACTCCGGACCAGATTTATGAAGGAATCAAAGCAATTGATGCCGGCAAAGGTGTTCTGATGGTTGTTAAGAACTATACCGGTGATGTGCTGAACTTTGAGATGGCTGCTGAGATGGCTTCTGATATGGACGGCATCGAAGTAAAAGAAGTTGTAGTGAATGATGATGTGGCTGTACAGGATTCCTTATATACCACAGGACGTCGTGGTGTGGCCGGTACAGTATTTGTACATAAGATTGCCGGCGCTCTGGCTGAGAGCGGAGCAAGCCTTGACGAAGTACAGGCTGTGGCTCAGAAGGTTATCGACAATGTGAGAACCATGGGTATGGCTATCCGTCCTTGTACGGTTCCTGCAGCAGGAGAACCTGGATTTGAACTGGCTGACAATGAGATGGAGATTGGTATCGGTATCCACGGTGAGCCTGGCGTAGAGAAGAAGCCTATGGAGACAGCAGACGAGATCGTTGATACTTTACTGGACAAGATCCTCGCTGACATCGACTACTCCGGTTCTGAAGTTGCTGTAATGGTTAACGGATGCGGCGCTACTCCTCTGATGGAGCTTTACATCGTCAACAATCATGTGGCTGATGTTCTTGCCGAAAAAGGCATTAAAGTTTACAAGACCCTTGTTGGTGAATATATGACATCCCTGGAGATGGAAGGATTCTCTATTTCCTTACTCCGTCTGGATGATCAGATGAAAGAGCTGTTAGATGCAGAAGCAGACACTCCGGCTATGACAGTAGCTAAATAATTTACTGGCGAAGAAGGCCGACAATTCCCGTCGGCCTTTTCTTTTCGTAACAACAGCAGGGAATGATTAAAAGAAAAGAGGTATATGAAAATGGCTGACAGTGCAAAAGTAATTGAAATTCTTAAAAAAATCATCGCGGATGTGGATGAGCAGAAGCTTTTCCTTACAGAACTTGACAATGTGATCGGTGACGGAGACCACGGTATCAACCTGGCCCGCGGATTTGACGCGGTCAACGATGTGATCGGAACTTTCGAGGGCAAAGATATCGGATCCATCTTAAAAGCTGTGGGTATGAAGCTTGTTTCCACCGTGGGAGGCGCTTCCGGTCCGTTATACGGCACAGCATTTATGAAAGCCGGCGCATACTTAAACGGCAAGATGGAGATGAACATGGACGACTTTATCGGTATGATGGATGTTGCCATTGAAGGTATCATGAAGCGTGGTAAAGCAGTGAAAGGCGAGAAGACCATGCTTGACGCTATGATTCCTGCTCTTGACGCCATGAAGGCTTCCTATGAGGCGGACAAAGACGCTAAGAAGGCACTGGATGCCGGCGTGGCAGCTGCGGAAGAGGGAATCGAGTACACGAAGACGATCATCGCCACAAAAGGACGTGCAAGTTATCTGGGCGAGAGAAGTATCGGACATCAGGATCCGGGTGCTACATCCTTTACACTGATGCTCAAGGCAGTACAGGCACTGGCATAGGAGGTTTTTCATATGGTTGGAATAGTAATTGTTTCTCACAGTCAGAAACTGGCAGAAGGCGTAGTGGATCTGGCTTCCCTGATGGCACCGGAGACACCGATGCGGGCAGCCGGCGGTATGGACGACGGCGGTTTCGGAACAAGTTTTGAGAAGATCAACAATGCCATCGATGAGATTTATTCTGATGACGGCGTCATCATTCTGATGGATATGGGAAGCGCTGTCATGACCACAGAGATGGTTCTGGAGACCATGGAAGACCGCAAGGTCAAAATGGTCGACTGTCCGGTCGTGGAAGGAGCGGTGGCCGCTGCGGTCGTCGCTGCGGGAAATGCGTCCATGGAAGATGTCATCCAGGTGGCAGAAGCCGCAAAGACAACGGCAAAGTTCTAGAAGAGGATTGGATGCTGTCCGGAAAACAGCAGATATCCGGGAACGGTTTAAACTATAATATAGAGGCGGGAGAAATACTCCGGCAGAAAAGCTGCGGTACGAAAACAGCGCGGACGCTGTTCATACCGCAGCTTTTATATAGGTATTGAAAAAAGTATCGTAGTCGCATGGCCGTCCGAAGAAATATCCCTGGATATAATCAGGGGAGAGTTTGCGGACTGCAGAGAGTTCCTCCGCGGTCTCCACTCCTTCGATACAGATGGACAGGCGAAGATAATGGGCCATGGAACTGCAAAGAGCCAGAAGCTGGTATTCATAGGAATTGTGGAGTGCCCGGCATGTAAATTCCCGGTCGATTTTTATGGTATCCGGCCGGAGAGTCGCCAGGTAGGCAAAGTTAGAATAACCGGTTCCGAAATCATCGAGGGCCAGGCTGATCCCTTCTTTTTTCAGGTATGTCCACATTTTTTTCAGGTGAGAATCTGTTTCCAGAAGACCGCTCTCCGTCAGTTCAATGGTGAGGCTGTCCGGAGAAATCCCGTATTTTTGTACAGTGCGGATCACGTCGCTTCCGACATAGCTTTTTAAAACCTGTACATAGGACAGATTGATGCTGATCTTAAAATCAGGGATGAGGGTTTGAAAATCCCGGCATGCGGCGGCAGCCCGATCGAGAATCCAGCGGCCGGCGGGGATGATCATGTTTGTCTCTTCCAGTATGGGAATAAATTCTGTGGGAGAGACATCGCCGAACTGACTGGAATGATAACGCATCAGTGCCTCTGCGCCGTATATCTTTTGATCCTTTGTCTGGATCAGCGGTTGAAAATATGCTTCAAACCCTTCAAAATTGTGATTGATGGACTGCCGAAGTTCCTGGGTCAGGGCATTTTTCCTTAAAAACTTTTTGTAATCCTGTTTTTCAAACAGATAATATTGATTCCGGCCTCGTTTTTTTGCCTCATCTAAAGAAAATTCCGTCAGATTCATCACATTGGAATAAGAAAAATGCTCAATATCTCTGCGCAAAATGATACCGCAGGAAATCGTAAACATGGCTTCATAATTATTGGCAATGTTGATTTCCTCGATGGCATGGGATACCCGCCGATACAGCTGGATGGCCGCTGCCACATCGTCGCTCTGATAATCGGTGACAATGTACTCATCTCCTAAAATGTGGTGCAGCTGCTGGGTGGGAAGAAGATGATTGGAAATACAGTCGGCCGTTTTTCTGAGAATCATGTTGCCGTATTCGATGCCGTAATGTGTGTTGATGACTTTCAGACCATCAATGCCGAACCGGAGAAAAGCGCCATGGGAACAGCCGGGTTCCAGATTTCTGAGATCAGAATAAAAACCGGAAGTTCCAGGGTGTAATGGCTCCAGATGAATGGTAGTTTTGTTTGATTTCATAACACTTTTCCTTTATTCTTTCTTTTTCTGCAATATGTGTAATTCTATACTTTTTTCACGAAAAATTCAATTCAAAATTGATACTTTTTTATATTTTGTTCTGATTTCTCTTTTGATGCATAAAGATGAAAAAAAGACCATTGCTATCAACGAATTCTGCAGGAAGTGATTGGGTGTTCAAAAAAAAGAAAAAAGAAAATCAGGCGGGAGCCGGAACAACTGCAAAGGACCGTCGCCGTGCCTTCGTGTGTACGATGAACGGAACCGGAGAACTGAATATTGAGAATTATGGATCCCTGGGCGATTATAATGAAGAAAAAATCGTGCTCCATTGTTATAAATGCAAGATGGTCATAGAAGGGGAGCGCCTTTTGATCGAGTATTTTACGGACATTGACATGAGGATCACAGGAAACATTCATTCGATTCATTTTTAAAGGAAAGCAAAATGAAAAAGAGCCGGAAACGGCTGGTTTTGCTGCCTTTTGCATATGGGAAGGCACCAATCAACAGGGAGGGTACGTCTATGATTTTTTCCATACTGCATTTTCTCGGCGGATACTGCAAAGTTGTGCTGAGCGGAGGGGGACAGGAGCGTTTTCTGAATATCTGTGTGAGCAAGCAGATTCTTTTGTGGAAGCTGACCAGAAAGGATTCCCATTATATTTTTTTTATAAGCAGAGCAGGAATGGAAGAGCTGGAAGAGATATCCGCGAAGACCGGATGTTCCTATCGGATTATCTGTAAAAAAGGTCTTCCGTTTTTGTTCCATCGCTATAGAAAACGAAAAATTCTTCTGGCGGCCTTTCTCTTTTCAGCCGTCAGCCTGTATGTGATGTCCCTTTTCCTCTGGCAGATTCAGGCGGTGGGCTGCCGCAGTCATTCGGAGGAAGAGATTCTTGATTATCTGGAAGAACAGGGAATCAAAAGCGGCAGACGACTCTCGGAGATTTCCTGCCATGCGCTGGAGGAACAGATCCGCCGGGATTATAAGGATATCGCCTGGGTGTCCTGTGATTTGAAGGGAACGCTGCTCACGGTGACCATAAAGGAAACTCTGGACAAAGAAGCGGTGCAGGCGGAGACGGCAGACGTCCCCTGCAATCTGATCGCCGCCAAAAAGGGGACCATTGATTCCATTGTGGTGAGAAGCGGCAGCGCCATGGTCAAAAAAGGGGATAAGGTGAAGCGGGGCGATGTGCTTATTTCCGGTGAAGTGGGGCTTTATGATGACAGCGGGACCTTGACGGAGACGGCTTTGGTGAAGGCGGAGGGAAGTATTTTGGCCATCACAAAAATCAAGTATGAGGATTCTTTTTCGATGCTCCATTATGTAAAAAAACATACGGGCCGCTCCTTTGATCTCTTCCAGATCCTGGCGGGAGAAAAACTGATCAGTCTGCCCGGAAAAAAGGAGACCTACCGGTATTATGACGAGGAGACAAAGCAGCATATACTGCACATCGGTCCGCAGCTTTACCTGCCCCTGTCTTTGTATGTGACTACCCGCTCGGAATGTCAGATACAGGAAAAAACTTACACCGAAGAGCAGGCTGTGAAGGAAGCGGAAAAAAGGCTCTCTGTATTTTTGCAGGAATACAAAGAGCAGGGGGTGGAAATTATAGACAATAAAGTCCGCATTACCTGCGGGGAGGGAGTCTGCAGGGTAAAAGGAAAAATTATCGTGCGGGAACCTTTTGGAAAAATTCAGGAAATCTCGCAGTAGTCTTTCAACTGAGCAAAAATCGCCTCATACTCCCGGGCGAAGACCGTACCGGTCTGCCAGAGAAAGGAAAAATCGTGCTGCAGGCGGAAATCTTCCAGAGGAATCTGACGCAGCATTCCGGAAGCGAGATAGGGCAGCACTGCTGTCTTGTACAGAAAGGAGATGCCGCAGTCTTCAAGCAAAAGCTGGACGATGGCGTACATGCTGTTGATCTCTGTGATGCGGGAGAAGGAGGAGAGAGAAATATTGTTGATATCCAGCGCCTTTTCCAGGATATTTCTTGTGCCGGAGCCGGGTTCCCGCAGCAAAAGCGGTTCGGAAAGAAGGTCCTGTATCCGGGCAGGCTGTCTGGAAAAGACATGACCGGCGGCGCACACAGGAATAAACTCTTCCGTGCTGTAGATGCGGGAGGCAAACTCTTCCCGGGGGAAAAATCCCTCGATGAGGGCAAAATGAAAGGTGCCGTCCCGCAGACCTGAGAGAAGTTCTTCGGTGTTTCCCATGGTCATCTGAATCTGTATGTCAGGATTATTCCGGAGGAAACGAGCCAGGGGCCGGGCGATGACAAACTCCCCGATGGTGGTGGTCACGCCGAAACGGTAAGCGGCACCGCCGTTTTCCGCTTCATGTAAGGATTCTTTCAGGCGGCGCCCGTCATTATCCATAACGGAGGCTTTTTCCAAAAGGAGACGGCCGGCAGGGGAGAGGGTCAGAGTTTTTCCTCTGTAGTCAAACAGGCGGACGCCGTAATATTTCTCAAGATAACGAATGTGCTGAGAGACCGCGGGCTGGGTGATGAACAGCTCCCGGGCGGCTTTGGTATAATTCATGTATCTGCAGACGGTCAAAAATGTATGTAAACGATAATCGATCATAGGAATCCTCTTCTTTTGCGGTGTGATATGTTATGGCCGGCGGAAATATCCGGTGCCGGCAGGTGTCGCAGTTATCATAACATAAATTTATAGATTTATAAATATTTATCATTTTATCTTCTGGTAAAATTATGCTACATTGAGAAAAACAAAAGAAAGAGGTAGAAAAAATGAATTGGATACAAAAAAATGGAAAAGGACTGCTGCTCTGTCTGGTCATCGCAGTGCCTTCCTGGTTTATTGGTAAATTATTTCCCGTAGTGGGCGGCGCCGTCATTGCCATTGTGGCAGGAATGGCTGTGACAGTATTCTGGAAGGAAAAGAGAGATTTCGCGCCGGGAATCACATTTACTTCCAAAAAGATCCTGCAGTGGGCAGTGATCCTGCTGGGATTTGGCATGAATCTGGGCGTGGTTTTCCAGACGGGAAAACAGTCTCTGCCGATTATCGTCTGCACGATCACCACATCGCTGGTGATCGCCTTCGCCCTGCATAAGGCCATGGATATCCCGTCCAAAATCTCCACGCTGGTGGGGGTTGGTTCATCCATCTGCGGAGGTTCCGCCATCGCCGCGACGGCACCGGTCATTGACGCCGATGACGAGGAAGTGGCCCAGGCGATTTCTGTTATTTTCTTTTTCAATGTGCTGGCCGCCATTCTCTTTCCGGTTTTCGGACAGATGATCGGCTTTGACACCACTTCCGGCGAGGCTTTCGGCATCTTTGCGGGAACCGCTGTCAATGACACTTCATCGGTGACGGCGGCGGCTTCCACCTGGGACAGTATGTGGGGGCTTGGCAGCCAGACACTTGATAAGGCGGTGACTGTAAAGCTCACAAGAACTCTCGCCATCATTCCGATCACTCTGGTGCTGGCCTTCCTGAGAACGAGACAGGCGTCGGGAAATGACGGAAAGAAAGTGAGCATGAAACAGATTTTCCCGTTTTTTATATTATATTTCATCGCCGCTTCCGTGATCACCACGGTGGCTGTACAGTGCGGCGTTTCAGCGGATATTTTTGCTCCTCTGAAGACGCTCAGCAAATTTTTCATTGTCCTGGCCATGGCTGCCATCGGACTCAATACCGATGTGGTCAAGCTGGTGAAAACCGGCGGCAGACCGCTGGTGATGGGTGCCTGCTGCTGGGCGGGGATCACGGCAGTGAGCCTGCTTCTTCAGAATGTCATGGGCATCTGGTAACAGACGGCGCTTCCTTTTGTGTTTTGTGACAGACCTTGGTGATGGCTCCGATATTTCCGGAAGCGACAAAAAAGGCTGGAAATAATACAAAAAGATGATAGAATGGTTAATAGACACGTTTTCTCTACCTATATGGACGGAGAGTTTTTCCTGAAACAAGGGGGTTCTTTCCCGGAACAAAAGAGAGTTTTCTCAGGTAGGGAGAAATATGATATCAGACAGAAGGGAGCGAAAGCATGAATATATCGGAAGTGGAATTTTCTTTTCCAGCGGCACATGCAGGCAATGTCTTCGGACAGTTTGACGCTTACATGAAGAAGATTGAGCGGGCGCTGCATGTGACCCTTATTTTCCGGGATGATAAGATAAAGATAATCGGCAGCGGGGAAGGCTGTCAGAAAGCCAGAGATGTCATTGATGAACTTACGGTTCTTTCAGAGCGGGGAAATGTCATCACAGAACAGGATGTCAACTATGCGCTGTCCCTGGCCATGTCCCAGTCCGGCACCGTGGAATCCATGACGGAGCTTGACAGCGATATCATCTGTCACACAGTCATGGGCAAGCCGGTGAAGCCGAAAACCATGGGACAGCAGAAGTATGTCAAAGAGATCACCGATAAGATGATCGTGTTCGGCGTTGGACCTGCCGGAACGGGAAAGACTTACCTGGCCATGGCCAAGGCCATCACAGCGTTTAAGGCCAACGAGGTGGGCCGGATCATTCTGACCCGTCCGGCTATCGAGGCCGGGGAGAAGCTGGGCTTTCTGCCGGGAGATCTGCAAAGTAAGGTGGATCCGTACCTGCGTCCTCTTTATGACGCCCTTTATGAGATCATGGGAGCGGAGACCTTCCAGAAAAATATGGAAAAGGGACTCATTGAGGTGGCGCCCCTTGCCTACATGCGCGGGCGGACGCTGGATAATGCTTTTGTGGTGCTTGACGAGGCGCAGAATACCACGCCGGCGCAGATGAAGATGTTCCTGACCCGAATCGGTTTTGGTTCCAAGGCTATCATCACCGGCGATATGACCCAGAAGGATTTGCCGGAAGGCGCGAGATCCGGTCTTGATGACGCGCTCCGGGTGTTGAAGGGCATCGATGAGATCGGCGTCTGTATGCTGACCAGTCAGGACGTGGTCCGGCACCCTCTGGTACAGAAGATTGTATCGGCTTATGACGCCGATGAGAAGCGCCGGGAGGCAAGAAATCGCGCAAGACGGGCTGACGCCGACGGCAAAAAGGATAAAAAGGACAAGATGCTGCGCCGCAGGAAGAAGTCTTAAAAGATGAGAAGGGACGGGCCCCTGCATGGCAGGCAGAGGCAGACCCTTGTTTTATGGCAGATGAACGGGAGAATACTATGCATATAGAGATTGAATACAGTTACGAAGAGAAATTTATCCCCGACTACGAGGACATCATCCGGAATGTGGTGGAGACGGCTCTGGATTATGAGGACTGTCCTTACGAAGCGCAGGTGTATGTGCTCCTCACAGATAATGCAGAGATCCATCAGGTGAATCTGGAACAGCGCCAGATCGACCGGCCCACGGACGTGCTGTCCTTTCCCATGGCGGAATATACACACCCGGCGGATTTTTCTGACCTTGAGGAACGGGAGCCGGATGCCTTTCATCCGGAAAGCGGCGAGCTGATGCTGGGAGACATCCTCATTTCCATGGATAAGGTAAAGGAACAGGCGAGGGAATACGGCCATTCCGAGAAAAGAGAGCTGGCCTTTCTGGTGGCCCACAGTATGCTTCACCTCATGGGCTATGACCACATGGAAGAGGAGGAGCGCATTGTCATGGAGCAGAAGCAGGAAGAGATACTGAAACAGTGCGGATATCTCCGGGAGGTAAATCAGTGAGATCATACGATACGATTATTGTGGGGGCCGGACCGTCAGGCATGACGGCGGCCCTTTGGTGTGCCAGAGGCGGACAGCGGGTGCTGCTCATGGACCGGTGCGAGCGCATCGGCAAGAAAATTCTGGTGACCGGCAACGGCAGATGTAATCTGACCAACCGCCGTCAGGAGCCGGAATGTTACCGGGGAGAGGATCCGGAGAAAATTGCCGGTGTGCTGTCGGCCTTTGATCTGGCGGATACCATGGAGTTTTTTCATCGACTGGGTATCCTTACCAGAGATAAAGATGGCTATGTGTATCCCTATAACGAACAGGCGGCTGCCGTCCGGGATGCTTTTGAGAGCGCGGTTTTGTCCCGTGAAAGACTGGATGTGCTGACGGAAACCTCTGTGACCGCCGTCCGGAAGACGGCGGAGGGATTTGTGGTGACGGCGGAATCTTTTTTGACTGAAAAAGCGGGACGGAAAGAAGCGGCAGAGCGTCGAAGGGAAAGCATGACAAGAACGAAAAAGAAACAGACGGCGGAAAAGCGCCAGGGGAAAAAGGGGGACAGGCAGGCTGTCAATGCGGTCAGACGGCAGTTTGCCTGCCGCAGCCTGATCCTCGCATCCGGCGGAATGGCAGGCATCCATCTGGGCTGTGATGGCAGCGGCTATCCTCTGGCAAAATCCCTGGGACATCATATTATCAAACCTCTGCCGGCTCTCACGGCCCTGAAATCTTCCGCGCCATTTTTAAAAAAGCTGAGCGGCCTTCGCAATCAGGCGTCGGCAGTCCTGCTGGTGGATGGCAGAGAAGTGTGCCGGGAGAGGGGAGAGCTCCAATGGACCGATTATGGCATTTCCGGCGTGGCGGTTTTTCAGATGAGTCGTTTTGCCATTCTGGCCCTGGAAGAAGGAAGAACGGTGCAGCTTTCTCTGGATTTCATGCCGGAGTATTCCGCAGGGGAAGTGGAAGAACTTCTCCGCTCCTGCTGCGATGACTGTCCATATAAGAGTCTGCAGGAGATGCTTTCCGGCATTCTGCCGGCAAAACTGGCGCCGGTGATTCTCCGGGAGGCGGGTCTGGAAGCAGATCAGATGAATATCCCGCTGAAACAGTGGCGGACAGAAATCAACGACATCCTCCGGAAAATATCAGCGATCATCGGGGATTTTCCGCTGCGCATCTCCGGCTACGTGGGCTATGAGAAAGCGCAGGTGACCAGAGGCGGCGTTGCTTTGTCTGAACTGTCGGGCAATCTGGAATCCCTCTGCTGCCCGGGCCTGTTTTTTGCCGGAGAAGTCCTCGATGTGGACGGGACCTGCGGCGGCTATAATCTTCAGTGGGCCTTTTCCAGCGGCAGCGTCGCCGGACAGGCAGCCTGGAGGCGAAATCAAAAGTAAATCATGCGGCGCCGTCTTGTCAAACGCGGGGTCCGCAGTAAAAAGAAAAAGCGGGTTCCGGCCTTAGATCAAACTTCTAAGGCCGGAACCCGCTTTTTTAAGGCTCTGCCTTTGTGGTAAAAGTGTTGAGGATCTGGTGGATCACCTGATGAAGGCAGGGGAGATATTCGTCCATGGATACCGGCTCTCCATAAAGAATACAGCTGTAACAGGTGGACCCTACCAGCTCGATGATGGTGAAAAGAACGATATCCGGCTGTTCACAGGCGATGTGATCTTTTTTCATCTGTTCCAGATAGTAGTCATAAAACTGTTGTGATCCCTCGGTGACGGTATTTTCAAAGGCATGTTTGAAAATGCCCCAGGAGAGATTTTTGGTGATGAACCGGAGAAGAGCCGGATCTTTTTTTAATGCCTCAATGATATGATCCACCACAAACAGCATCTGATTCTCAAAACCATGAATGTCCTCTTTGGAGATCGCTTCATGGGCATCCATAAAAAGCTGCCCGGTTTTATGGATGACCAGCTGATCTCTCAAATCATATTTATCCCTGAAATAAAGATAAAAAGTGCCTTTGGCCAGACCTGCCCGGTTTACGATGTCGGAAATAGTAGTTTTGGCAAATCCTTTCTCCAGAAACAGCTCGAAGGCGGTCTGCAGAAGGGTTGTGTTTTTCTGTAGTTTTTTACGTTCCAGTTTTCCCATTGTTTCATCTCCATCTGTTTTCTTTGCTGATTTCCTTCATATTACAATAAGAAGAAAAAAAAAACAAGATTCATAAAGTGTGTCTTATGGATAAAAATGACCAAAATTCATTTTCTTATTGTGATGAGAATTGTGAAATGTGAAGTATTGACCAATGGTCATTTTTTAATATAATAGTAGATAGGATTGCGGAAAATTTTCGCAGAGGCCGCGCAGTGAAAGATCCGGACTGCGCGGTATAACAGACAGAGAGGATGATGAAACTTGATTCGATTGGGAAAATGGATCGCAAAACATAAGAAGCTGATTCTTCTGCTTGGATTTTTGCTGCTGATTCCCTCCTTTTTGGGGATGGCGGCCACGAAGGTCAACTATGATTTGCTGAGCTACCTGCCGGACTCGCTGGAGACAGTGAAAGGGCAGAACGTGATGGTGGATGAGTACGGCATGGGGGCCTTTTCCATGGTCGTGGTGGAAAACATGGAGCTGAAAGATGTTCAGAAACTGGAAGACGCATTCAGTCAGGTGGATCACGTGAAAGACGTGCTTTGGTATGATGATGTGGCGGATTTAAGTCTGCCGGTGGAGATGCTTCCGCAGAATCTGCGGGAGGCGTTCTTTCAGGGAGACGCCACCATGATGCTGGTGCTTTTTGACAATACCACGTCTTCGGATGAAGCCATGAATGCCGTGGCGGATATGCGTAAGCTGGCCGGACAGCAATGCTTTATCAGCGGTATGTCCGGAATTGTCAATGACATTAAAGATATCGCCTTGAAAGAACTGCCGGTCTATGTGGTCATCGCGGCGGTATTGTCGTTTGTGGTGCTGGAACTTACCACGGAATCCTTTCTGGTTCCGGTATTTTTTCTGTTGAGCATCGGCATTGCCATTCTCTATAATCTGGGCAGCAATTATTTCCTGGGAGAAGTGTCTTATATCACAAAGGCGCTCACCGCAGTCTTGCAGCTGGGTGTTACCATGGACTATTCCATTTTTCTTCTCAACAGTTTTGAGGAGAACAAGAGAAGATTTTCCAATGATAAAATCGCAGCCATGGGGTACGCCATCGCGGACACTTTTCGCTCCATCGTGGGTAGTTCCGTGACGACCATCGCCGGGTTTGCCGCTCTGTGCTTTATGACATTTGCTCTGGGGCGGGATCTGGGGATTGTCATGGCCAAGGGGGTTATCATCGGAGTGTTATGCTGCGTCACCCTTCTTCCGGCCATGATCCTGACCTTTGATAAACAGATCGAGAGGACGGCGCACCGGCCGCTCATCAAAAGTGTGGACGGCGTATCGGGATTTTTGACAAAGCATTATAAAATCTGGACGGCGGTTTTTCTGATTCTCCTGGTTCCGGCGGTGTACGGAAATGATCACACACAGGTATATTACAATATCGCTCAGTCTCTGCCGGATTCCCTGCCGAGCAATGTGGCCGCGCAAAAGCTGGAAGAAGACTTCGATATGAATACAGTCTACATGATCATGATGGATAAAAATATAGAGGCGAAAGATAAGATTGCCATGATGAATGCCATTGACGATGTGGACGGAATCAAATGGTGCATCAGCATGCGTTCTCTGGTGGGGCCGGCGGTGCCTGATTCCATGATCCCGAAAGACATAAAGGGGATGCTGCAAAGCGGCAATACAGAACTGGCTTTTCTGTGTTCCGAATATGATGCGGCTACGCCGCAGATCAATGACCAGATTCAGGAAGTGACCCGGATTACAAAAAGTTATGATTCGTCTTCCATGGTCATCGGCGAAGCTCCTCTCATGAAAGATCTTGAGCGGGTGACAGACGTGGATATCCAGAATGTCAATATAGCCTCTGTCCTGGCGATTTTTGTGATCATCCTGCTGGTATTCAAGTCTGTCTCCTTGCCGGTGATCCTGGTATCTGTCATAGAATTCGCCATCGCTGTCAACATGGCAGTGCCGTTTTATCAAGATACCAGCCTGCCTTTTGTGGCGAGTATTGTCATCGGAACCATTCAGCTGGGAGCCACGGTGGATTATGCCATCGTCATGACCAGCCGGTATATTCGAGAGAGAAAAGACGGCAAAGGAAAATGGGAGGCGGTGCGGACGGCGCACAAAACCAATATGCTTTCCATCATTACCAGCGCCCTGAGCCTGTTTGCCGCCACCTATGGCGTGGCCTGCTATTCCCAGGTGGATATGATTGGTTCCATCTGTACTCTTCTTGCCCGGGGCGCCATTATCAGCATGGTAGTGGTGGTGACGCTGCTGCCGGCCATGTTTTTGATTTTTGATAAAGTAATCTGTAAGACGACTCTGGGAATGGGGAATCTTGTGGGCAAAAAGAAACAGGGAGTTTCAGCAATTCAGAAGATTCGGGAGGATGAAAAATGAGAAATAAAAAATATATCAGATATAGTTCAAGGGTATTTGCCTTTGTGATGAGCGCCGTTCTGGCTTCCGGGATGCCGGTGTCCGCACAGGCAGCCGCAAAAAAAGAGAAACAAAAAAGAGAAGATAAGACGGAGACCGTGTATGTCAATGCTGACGCTGAGGGTGAAGCAGAGCAGGTGACTGTCAGTGAATGGCTCCGGAACCCTGACGGCAGTGAGACGCTCGAGGATTATTCCAATCTGAAAGAAATCACCAACGTAAAAGGGGATGAAACCTTTACGGAAGACAGCAGCGGGAATCTCACCTGGGACGCCCGGGGCAATGATATCTATTACCAGGGGAAAACGGAGGAGGCGCTGCCGGTTTCCATGGAAGTCAGCTATTATCTGGACGGGCAGAAAATATCTCCGGAAGAGCTGGCGGGAAAAAGTGGTAAAGTAAAGATCCGCTTTGATTATTACAACCATTCCAGCGAAAAAGTGAAAGTGAAAGGGGAGGATTATGAAATTCAGACTCCGTTTACTATGGTGACGGCCATGGTGCTGCCTTCCGATATTTTCACCAATGTGCAGGTGGAAAACGGGCAGGTGATGGCGGACGGAGATAAAAATATTGTGGTCGGCATTGCATTTCCCGGGCTTGGGGACAGTCTGAAACTGTCGGATTATGACGCTTTGTCGGAGGTCACCCTTCCGGATTATGTGGAAGTTACGGCGGACGTGAACGATTTTGCCCTGTCTATGACTCTGACAGCGGCAGCCACAGGAATCCTTGATGAGATGGATATTGGCAGTATCGGCGGCATGGACGATCTGGAAGAGAATATCAAAAAACTCACAGATGCTTCCGAAGCGCTGGAAAACGGCAGCGGGGAACTGCTGGAAGGTCTTAACACACTGTCAGATTCTTTTGATACTTATACGGATGGGGTGACAGATGCCGATCAGGGCGCACAGGAATTGAAAAAAGGTCTGGAAACGTTGGATTCCAGGAAAAAGGACCTCACTGACGGAGCCGATGATTTAAAGGATGGCCTGAAAACGTTGAAAGACGGGACACAGTCGCTGAAAGACGGCATCAAAAAATATACCGGCGGGGTATCCGGCCTTGATGCCGGCCTGCAGACCGCAGACAGCGGCGCTCAGTCCCTCAAGAAAGGCGCCGGCACTCTGCAGAAGGGGCTGAAGAACTATACCGACGGAGTCGCTTCTCTGCAAGAAGGGCTCGCCGCGCTTCAAAAACAGCTTGACACGCTGGAAAATGTGTCTCTGCCTGACAGCGGCACGCTGTCTGCCGTGAAAACAGCGGCCAAAAAACTGGAAGAAGATGCCGCAATGCTGCAGAAAAACGCCGCTGCCGTTACTTCGGCCATGGAGCAGATCGATCAGTTGTCCTCGCTGACAGAGAAGCATAACGCCGATGTGAAAGAACGTTTTTCCGAGGCGGAAAAAGCGCTGGACAAAGTGGATGAAAAGGCATCCGGCCAGGCCAACGAACAGGTGGAAGATCAGAAAGATTCCATGAACTCCCGGGCTTCCAGTCAGGCGGTCCGTCAGGCAAAGGCCGCCGTGGATGCCCAGGATATCTCTGAAGAAGAAAAAGCCGCTTTGAAAAAAGCCATAGAAGAGGCCATAGACATCCAGGTGGATGTGGACAGCATCACCATAAAAGGCGCTGCGGATGAAGCGAGGGAAGCTCTTGGCACTGCGCCGACACTGGATATTTCTTCTGTGGATCTGAATCTTTCAGATATGGAATCGCTGCTTTCGGATATGAAGGATCAGGCGGCGGTACTGGAAACCTTTGCGAAGAGTACATCAGAACTGGCAGACCTCACGAAAAATCTGCCGGCTCTGACTGACGGGGTATCGGAATTGAAAGAAGGAGCCGATGCCCTGACCGGCAAGAATGAGACAATGCTGACAGGGATGAAGACGCTGTGCGATGGCCTTGACGCCCTTTCTTCCGGTATCACGACCATGCAGACCGGCGCTGCTTTGCTGAGTGAAAATAATGATACGCTAAATGACGGCGCCGATGCCGCAGAGAAAGGGGCAGGAAAGCTGCACTCCGGAAGCAGAAAGCTGAAAAAAGGAATCACCGACTACACTGCCGGTGTTGCCACGGCTGCCAGGGGAGCCGGGACACTTTCTGACGGCACTGCCCGGCTCCGCGGAGCCGGAAGTCTGCTGACAGACGGTATCGACAAACTCCTTGCCGGAGCCGGCACGCTTTCTTCCGGCATGGAAGAATTCAACAAAGATGGCATCGGTAAAATCTCCGATCTGGCGGGGGACGATCTGCAGGCTGTCATCCATCGCTTTAAAGCCGTCAAAAAAGCGGATAAAAAATATGATAGCTTTGCGGGCAAGCAAAAAGAAGCCAGCGGCAGTGTCCGGTTTATCATTGAGACCGGTGCTGTGGAAACCGATGACGGGGAATAAATCCCGGTTACCGGATAAAAGAATCTGTAATCTGTCGGGCGCTTTTTGGCAGCACGAGAACTTTCGGTTTTTCAGTGCGCTGAAAAGCGCTTCCGCATTTCTGCTCCACGGTGTTCTCTGATTGAATTTTTTCAGATTTTTCATGTTAAAAAACGCCTGACGCTTGATTTTTCCGGGAAAAGTAGATACTATACATGAGAATGTACAGATGCATTTTACTTCTTTTTGGTAAGGAAGGAATGCATCTTATTTTTAAAGGCAGAAAAGAGGAAGGATAATCCATGATACGAATATCACAGCTGAAGTTAAAGATTCCCCACACGGAGGAAGCGCTGACGGCGGAGATCGCCCGGCGGGCTTACAGGCAGAAGCCGGTAAAGTGGAAGATCGTGCGCCGCTCCGTTGACGCCAGGAAGAAGCCGGAGCTTTATTATATTTATACCATTGACGCGGAGTTTGCCAATGAGAAGAAAGTGCTCCATCACAGGAACAGCAAATGGAGCAAAATCCACGAGGCGGCATATCAGTTTCCCTTCCGCAGCGGGATGTCCGGTGATAGCGGCATACCATGCGATCAAACGCCACTTGGCGGCATATCATACGACGGACTCCCACGTGGCGGACGCCGGCCCGCGGAGGAGGAACGCCCTGTGGTCATCGGCGCCGGTCCGGCTGGTCTGTTTGCCGCATTGATGCTGGCCCGCGGAGGTTTTGCGCCGGTGCTCTATGAGCGGGGAGACGCAGTGGATGTCCGCTCGCAGAAGGTGGAGGCGTTTTTTGCCGGGGGAGATCTGGATGAGGAGTCCAATGTGCAGTTCGGAGAGGGCGGCGCCGGTACATTTTCAGACGGCAAGCTGAACACGGTGGTCAGGGATAAGTCCGGGCGCAACCGGTTCGTGCTTGAAGAGTTCGTCCGCCACGGCGCGCCGGAGGAAATTCTCTATGAGGCGAAACCTCACATCGGCACGGATATTTTAAAAAATGTGGTGGCTTCCATCCGGGAGGAGATTCTGTCCCTGGGCGGAGAGGTGCATTTTCGCACGAAACTTGTGGAGATTTTGACAGAAGAAAGGGGCGGAGAGCGTATTCTGACCGGTATCCGGCTGGAGACAGCCGAGGCAGAAGCCGGCAGCGATACGGCGGTAAAAGCCGGGATAGCTGCAGCCAATGTGGCAGCAGCGGCGGCAGCCGTCCACGGCAGAAAAATACATTTCACGGAAAGATCCTGCCGCACGGTGATCCTGGCCATCGGCCACAGTGCCAGGGATACCTTTTCCATGCTCTATGAGCAGCGGGTGAAGATGCTGCCGAAGGCTTTTGCCATCGGCGTCCGGGTGGAACATTCCGCCGCCATGATCAACGAAAGTCAGTATGGAAGGGGATATGATAAAAGTCTGCCCACAGCCAGTTATAAGCTGACCCATCAATGTCAGAACGGACGGGGTATCTATTCTTTCTGTATGTGCCCCGGCGGCTACGTGGTCAATTCCTCCTCGGAACAGGGGCGGCTCTGCGTCAACGGTATGAGTTACCACGGGAGGGACGGCGCCAATTCCAACAGCGCCATCATCACCACCGTGACGCCGGAGGATTTCGCGGCGTTGTCCGATATGGCAGGGATGACAGCACAGGATGCAGCCATGAGAAAGGGAGATCGCCCGGCGTGGATGTGCGCAGGTAAAACAACTGACGGAGAGAATGCCCTGCCTTGTCATCCGCTGGCAGGCATGGCTTTCCAGCGAAAGTATGAGGAGCTGGCTTTCCGGGCGGGCGGCGGAAAGGTGCCGGTGCAGCTTTATGGGGATTTCAGGCAGGACCGGATGAGCAGCGGTTTTGGTGAGATCCGGACCTGCATGAAAGGCCAGTGGCAGTTCGCCGATCTGCGGCAGTGTCTGCCGCCGTACATTGTGGAATCGCTGCTGGAAGGCATGGAGGCTTTCGGACACCGGATTCATGGGTTTGACCGGGAAGATACGATCTTTTCCGGTGTGGAGACCCGGACGTCCTCGCCGGTCCGTCTGGAGAGAGACGAGAGCGGCCAGTCCGGCATCCGGGGGCTGTTTCCCTGCGGGGAAGGTGCAGGTTATGCCGGAGGAATCACCTCGGCGGCCATGGACGGAATCCGCATGGCCGAGGCAGCGGCGCAGAAGATATGTGGAAAATATGAATAAAATAAATTTACAATAGAGGATTTTTCCAGTATAATGACAGAGAAGTGTTTTTGATTCCGGGTATTTATATTGCAAGAGCAGGAAAAATAAAATCAAAAGGAGATCATAATGAAACATACGGATATTGACCGCATCAATGAATTGTATCATAAATCCAAAAGCGTTGGTTTGACGGAGGCCGAGGCTGCGGAGCAGAAGAGACTCCGGAGAGAGTACGTCCTGGCCATCCGCAGGAATTTACGGGGCGAGTTAAATAATATTTCCATCGAGAATGAAGATGGCTCCATTACCAACCTTGGGGAGAAATACGGAAAAAAATATTCCGGCAATTAGCCGGAGAAAGCAGGTGATACCATGTCACAGATGAATAATAAAGAAGAATTAAGAAAAGAAATGCGCAGGAGGAGAAACGATCTGACCCTGACGCAGATCCATGATCTTACGAGGAAGTGTTTTGATAATCTGGCCGCCCTTCCGGAATTTCAGGCAAATCAGTGGATTTATTCTTATATGGCCATCGGGTCCGAGGTGGATACCATTGATCTGATCTGCGATTTCATCCGGATGGGCAAAAAAGTGGCCGTGCCGAAGGTGGAAGATGACGAGATCGCTTTCTATGAGATTCAGTCCATCAAAGATTGCCGTCCGGGTGAGTTCGGTATTCTGGAACCGGCTTCTTACAAGGCGCCGGCAGACGACCCGGGGCTGATCCTCCTTCCCGGACTGGCTTTTGATGAAAAGGGCAGCCGTCTCGGATACGGAGGTGGATATTATGATAAATATCTGAAGAGCCATCCGGATTATCCGTGCGCAGCTCTGGCATATGAACTTCAGATCCTGGACGAAGTACCGTGTGAGGAACATGATAAGCAGGTGGACTATATCATAACGCCGGAACGGATCATTGATTGCCGGTGA
>ERZ1643250.823-NODE-823-length-29981-cov-7.595536_pt1 | contig 29981 bp, 26 predicted proteins | sample MGYA00579262_ERZ1643250 | MGnify/ENA primary metagenome ERZ1643250 (study PRJEB29033, sample SAMEA4952265) | chicken gut metagenome | biome: Broiler Chicken; feature: Gastrointestinal Tract; material: Caecum | place: Ireland | collected 2018 | study: Broiler... | reverse complement strand
CACCCCACTTGTTATCCAGTATACCATACTGTCTAACAAATGGGGTGCAGTTCATTTCCGGGGAGGGATTTTTGTTTGCTGTTTTTATATGATTTCCTGTTCCAACGAATCAAACAGGGGCGTCGAGAAAAATTCCCCCAATGTCATGTCCATTCCGTCACACAGCTTTTTGATGGTGATGATGGATACATCACGCCGGCGCTTGTCGAGAAGACTGTATACGGTAGAGGGAGTAACACCCGACCGATTGGCCAGCTCATTGGGTTTGATATTATTTTCCAGGCAAAGACAACGGAATCTTTCTGCAACAGCGTCTTTTACTGTCATACTCTCACCTCAGAAAGATTGTAAAAAAAACTACGCAAACGCGTATACGCACTTGCGTAATTTAAAAATATCCTGTATAATAGTTTTGCAGCTTGCTGCTAAAATATGCAGGACGTTCCTGAGAGCAGAGAAAAATTTGCTTATGAACCGTTCTGAAAATTGAGAGGGAAAGAATATGAAAAAAATACTTGCGGTATTTCTCGCAGCCTTTATGGTTCTGTCGATGTCTTCTTGTGCCAATGCTAATGAAGAGGGCGCTTCGCAATCGACGGAACTTTCCAGTGCGGAAAGTATGACGGAAGAGTCCAAGGAGGAGTCTAAAGAGGAATCCAAGGATGAAGAAAGCATGAAGAGCGAAGAAAGTTCGGAAGAGGAGGAAGTTCCTTCTTCAGAAGATGAGGATACACAAAGCGAAGAGCCTGACACAAATGCAGATGGAGTTGATCCTGAATTTAAAGAAGTCATGGATGAGTATGAGGATTTCTTCGACAAATACGTTGACTTCATGAAAAAGTATCAGAATTCAGAAAATGTAGTGGATCTGATGGGGGATTACACAGATTTTATGTCCCAGTACACAGAAATGATGCAGTCTCTGGAGAAAATCGAGACGGATGACTTGTCTGAAGAAGAAATGCTGTATTATTCTGAGGTAATGACTCGCATCAATGAAAAGTTGATGGAGATAGCGGAATAATTTTCGGAAGTTAAAAAGCGGCTGTTCCTATAAGTCCCATAGGAGCAGCCGCTTTTTGATTTGCAATTTTTACGTTACATTTCCTGAATCAACATAAAGACCATTCCGAATACATTGATGAGCAGCCCCATGTAGCAGAGCCACCGTTCCCATCTCTTGGGACGCCCCAGAGGCAGCAAGCACAATCCCAGCAGTGCTGCGGGGAGCAAATCGACGGTGTATCTGGCGCCGAACTGCCATCCGCCCATGGTTTTATGGGCACACAAGGCCAGCAGGATAAGCAGAAAAGGAACCAGAGAAAAAACCAGGGCAGTGGGGAAAGTGGGCTTTTTTCGGCCCTGAATCAAACGCACCGCCCAGGGGATAAAGGCTGGATTGACAAGGAAGAAGAGAAAGCCATTGAACAGGGGGAATTCAAAAGCCAGATTAGACTGAATGGTGGGCAGCCGGAACAGCTGCAAAAGATTGGGCAGGATGTAAGCGGGGTGAAACTGTCCCAGTTCGCTTTCGGTGAATTCAGGCAGATAATTGTGACCAAATTCCAGTGGGTTTCCAAACCGCACCTGATTGTATAGCATCATGGCAGCGGCGATGACACAGACAGACAGGATTCCCGGCAAAAGGCGGAGCAGCGTTCGGGGAAATTCCTTTCGTCCCTGCCAGACAAAATAGCAAAAGGCGGCAGCGAGATAGACGGCCGAAAAGGGACGGCACCCCACTGCCAGTGCGAACAACAGAAGACAGAGGGTGGGTTTGTGGGAAAGCAAACACCACAATGCCCAAAAGCACAGAGCCAGATTGAGAACCTGTGCCTGATTCCATACAGCGCCGGTACGGGAGAGTTCGGTTAAATTGGTGGCAAAGGTAAAAAACAGCGCCCAGAAGCCGCAGACAGCCGGAGAAAGCCCAACAGTGCGGCAGCATTGAAAGACTGCGATACAGGCGGCTATGGCATACAGAGCGATCAGCAGATTGGAAGGCGACATGCCGAAAAGCGCTACGAATGGAAGGACAACCAGTGTCGGCACCGGAGGAAAGGAGACGTAGTAGCTTCCCTGAAAAATGGCCAGCTCCAACCAGGTATAGGAAGCGCCGTTTTCCACGTCCAGGCGCCCGTTGAGCCAGCTTTGAGCCTGTAACGCGTAATTATCATATACATTGGGAGTGAGAAGGTCTCCGCCGGCCAACGTGTGATACAGCAGGTACCCCAGTACCGTGAGGGAAAGAATGAAGAATAGCGTTTTTTGATAGAGGGCAGGGGAACGGGCTTGGTTCATGGAAAATCGCCTCCAGAAAAGTTTCGGATAAAACAAAAAGAAGCAAGTCGTTTGACTTGCTTCTTTTGGAGCTGCTAACCAGATTCGAACTGGTGACCTCATCCTTACCAAGGATGTGCTCTGCCTACTGAGCCATAGCAGCATATGGCGACCCGGAACGGGCTCGAACCGTCGACCTCTAGCGTGACAGGCTAGCGTTCTAACCAACTGAACTACCGGGCCATATGGCAGGGGCAGAAGGGCTCGAACCCTCGGCACGCGGTTTTGGAGACCGCTGCTCTACCAACTGAGCTATGCCCCTATGCCTTCTTGTTTGCGGCCCTGTGTTTCAGAGCGCTTGTATAATATACCACGGCTTTGACCATATGTCAACCCTTTTTTCAAAAAAAGTTTGAAAAAATATTCTTTTTCAATTTTGCAGGGAGAACTATGGGAAAACGGAAGAAAGAAACCGAAAAAACGGCAGAGAAAGGATGGCAGGAATCCCCGAAGGATCTTCGTGTTATTTTCTTAACTTTATATAGGAGCAAGATGATGCAATCAGAATTTGAAATAAGAACGGCCAAGCCCCAGCAAAAGACTTTTACTGAAGGAGGAAAAAACGTTATAGTAAGAAAGGGAGGAAGAAGGCGATGAAAAATCAGTGAGAAGCAGGGAGAAAATGGCTGCCGACGTTTTTTTTTACAGATTTTGCAGAGAAAGGCTTGACAGAACGGGGAAGAATCAGTATAATATTGTTCGTGATTCTTTATGATTCTGATACCCCTGCCAGTTGGCGGATGGGAGGGAAATAAATGGCTGAAATTCGAATTAAGGACAACGAGTCTCTTGACAGTGCTCTCAGACGCTTTAAGAAGCAGTGCGCACGCTCCGGAGTGATCGCCGAAGTTCGCAAGAGAGAGGCTTATGAGAAGCCTTCTGTTAAGCGCAAGAAGAAGTCCGAAGCAGCTCGTAAGCGTAAGTTTCGCTAATCGTTGACTGCGTGCATAATGGATGATGAAAAAGCGGGTCGTTGTCGGCTCGCTTTTTTACATTTTATCTCTGATTTTTGATGGAGGTTTTCATGGCACTTCGCTATCCCACCAAATTGCTGCACCGGATCACGGATATTACACCGGAGTTGCTGCAGGAAATGAAAGTCCGGGCTTTGCTGCTGGATGTGGACAATACTCTTTCGGAGCCGGAGTCCCAGACGCCGTTTCCGGGAACTATCGAGTGGGCCCAGGCCATGCAGAAAGCCGGAATCGCGCTGGTGATCCTTTCCAATAACTATCGGGAACGGGTGGCGCCTTTTGCGGCACAGTATGAGCTTCCGTTTGAGCCTTTTGCCATGAAGCCGCTGCCGATAGGATACCGGAAAGCCATGAAACATCTGGGCGTGCGGGCAAGCGAGTGTGCGGCCGTGGGAGACCAGGTGTATACGGATATCATTGGCGCCAATCTCTGCGGCATGAAGTCCATTTTGCTGGACCCGGTTGTGCTGGAGGAACAGCGCTCTTTTCGGGTCCGACGGAAATGGGAGCAAAAGATTCGTGCAAAAATGAAAGGTCGTGGCCAAAAATGAGCAAAAAGAGAGTGCTGGTCCTGTTGGGACCCAACCTGAACATGGTGGGAATCCGGGAAAAAGGCGTTTACGGCGAGGAATCGGCGGAGAGTATCCAGCGGCAGATCTGCGAAGAGGCGGAAAAGCTGGGCTATGAGTGCGATGTTTTCCAGTCCAACTGGGAAGGAGCTCTCATTGATAAAATCCACGAAGCCAGAGAGCGCTATGACGGTGTGGTGCTCAATGCAGGTGCTTTGACGCACTACAGCTACGCCCTGCGGGATGCCATCGCTTCCGTTAAGATTCCCTTTGTGGAGACTCATATGAGCAATATCCACGCCCGGGAGGAATTCCGGCATACCTCTGTGATTGCGCCGGTGTGCGCCGGTCAGATCAGCGGCTTTGGCAAATACAGTTATTTTCTGGCTCTTGCGGCTTTAAAAAATCTGATGAAGTAAAGGGCAGAGAAACATTTTCAAAAAAAGAAATGCCCGGTTATGCAAGGTTTCTTCTGTTTTAGGCAAGAATATGCTTGAAAAAGCATGGAAAATATTATAAACTATATGGTAGTAAATTATGATTTGGAGGACTGGCTATGATTACAGCAGGCGATTTCAGAAATGGCGTCACCTTTGAAATGGACGGCAACGTCTATTCTATTATTGAATTCCAGCACGTAAAGCCCGGTAAGGGAGCGGCTTTTGTCCGCACCAAGATCCGCAACGTGATTTCCGGCGCCGTGACCGAAAAAACCTTCAACCCCAACGATAAGTACCCCACCGCTTACATTGAGCGCAAGGACATGCAGTATGTGTATGCTGACGGTTCCCTGTACTACTTCATGGATATGGAAACCTTCGATCAGATCCCGATCAACGAGTCCATCCTGGGCGACAACTTCAAGTTCGTCAAGGAAGAGATGATGTGCAAGGTTCTGTCCTACAAGGGCAACGTGTTCGGCGTGGAGCCCCCGAACTTTGTGGAGCTGCAGGTTACCAAGACCGATCCCGGCTTCAAGGGCGACACTGCAACCAACGCTACCAAGCCCGCTACGCTGGAAACCGGCGCAGAGATCAAGGTTCCGCTGTTCATTGATGAAGGCGAAATGATCCGCATCGATACCCGTACCGGCGAGTACATGGAGCGCGCATAATCCGCGTTTCCTATCTGAAATAATCTGACGATTCAATCGAAAGGGAGGTTGTTCACCATGACCATTACCGAGAAAGTTGCTTATGTCCGCGGCCTGATGGAAGGTCTGGATCTGGATGCAGACAAGAAGGAAGTCAAGGTTCTCAACGCAGTGATCGAGCTGCTGGACGACATGGCTGCTACTGTTTCCGAACTGGAAGAAGGCTATCAGGATATGGCCGATCAGCTGGACGAAGTGGATGCTGATCTGGGCGATCTGGAAGAAGAATTCTACGGCGGCTGTGACGACGACGAGTGCGACTGCTGCTGCGGCGATGACGACGAGGAGGATCTGGAGGATGAAATGGATGACTGCTATTATGAAGTCACCTGCCCTTCCTGCCAGGAGACCATCTGCCTGTCTGAAGATCTGATCGCTGAGGGCAAGATCGATTGCCCCAACTGCGGCGAAACGCTGGAGTTTGATCTGGACGGCATTGAAGAGGAAGAAAGCTGTGACTGCGGCTGCGGTTGTGGCTGTGAATAATTCTCTCCGCTGAGGAAAGAAGCCCTGCTTGTTCAGCAGAATGAATGAGCAGGGCTTTTTTGCAGTTGCGGCCGGTACTTTCCAGAGAAGTGCCGGAAAGACAAGGCAGGAGTTTGGAAAATGAAAACAGTAAAAAGAGGACCTTCGTTATTTTATGCTCTGCCCTGGATCATATTGGATATTCTCTGTGTTTACTTCAGCTACTATATCACCATGGTGATCCGGATTTCGGACAAAGGGGAAACCGCTGTGACCCGTGCTCTGTATATGAACGCGTTCCACACCATTATCCCCTGGTCTCTGCTGGTTTGTGTTATTACTTTTGTTCTGTTTCGATTTTATCGGGTCATGTGGCAGTTTGCCAGTGTGGATGAATTGATGCGATTGGTGCTGGGAGTTACCTGTGCCTGTATCATTGTAACCATGATGGGCTATTCGCTGCTGAACGAACAGCGTTTTCCCAACAGCGTATATTTGGGGGCATGGTTGCTTTCCATGATGCTGATCGGCGGAAGCCGCATGATTTATCGAATGATTCACAAAGCCCGCAGAAAAGGCAAACAGGATCTGTCTGATGCAGAGAAAACCCGTGTGATGGTCATTGGCGCCGGTGAAATGGGCTCCATGGTCATTAAGGAGATGCAGAACGCGCCGGAAAGCCGTTCTATCCCGGTCTGTGCCATCGATGATGACAGAAGCAAACGGGGAATCCGGATTCATGGCGTTAAGGTGGTAGGTGGCCGGGAAAGCATTCCCAGAATGGTGGTCCGCCATGGAGTGGACCAGATCATCTTTGCCATTCCGTCGGTGAAAAATTCGGAAAAGCAGGAGATCATGAGCATTTGTGCGAAAACCGGATGCCAGTTGAAGACGGTTCCTTCTCTCTACGAAATGGTGGAAGAGGGAGAAGACGCCCGGTATCCCATCCGGGATATCGATATTCTCGACCTGTTGGGCAGAGACGAAGTCAAACTCAATGTGGAGGAAATCAGCGGATATCTGGCGGGAAAAACGGTACTGGTGACCGGTGGCGGCGGCTCCATTGGCTCTGAGCTGTGCCGTCAAATCGCGCTTTTTAAACCGAAAAAGCTGATTATCTTTGATATTTACGAAAACAACGCTTACGATGTGCAGAACGAGCTGCTGATGCGCCACAAAGATTTGAATCTGGAGGTGCTGATTGGCTCCGTCCGGGATAAGGTCCGGGTGAACCATGTTTTTGAAGTGTGCCGTCCCGATGTGGTCTTTCATGCGGCCGCTCACAAGCATGTGCCGCTGATGGAGCTGAGCCCCGGCGAAGCGGTGAAAAACAATGTGTTCGGCACACTGAATGTGGCCCAGGCAGCGGATACATACGGTACCCGCCGTATGGTGCTGATTTCCACTGACAAAGCGGTGAACCCCACCAACGTGATGGGCGCCACCAAGCGGATTTGTGAGCTGATTATTCAGTATTACAGCCGGAGAAGCAAGTATACGGAATTTGTCGCCGTTCGGTTCGGCAATGTGCTGGGCAGCAACGGCAGTGTGATTCCCCTTTTCAAAAAACAGATTGCTTCCGGCGGCCCGGTGACCATTACCCACCCCGATATTATCCGGTATTTCATGACCATTCCCGAAGCAGCTCGTCTGGTGATTCAGGCTGGCGGCATGGCAAAGGGCGGAGAAATCTTTATTCTGGATATGGGAGAGCCGGTGAAGATTCTGGACCTGGCAAAGAATATGATTCGGCTTTCCGGTTTTGAACCGGATGTGGATATCAAGATTGAGTATATCGGTCTGCGTCCCGGTGAAAAGCTGTATGAAGAGTTGCTGCTGGATTGTGAAGGCGGCTGTGAGAAAACCAAGCATGAGCTGATTTATATTGGCAAGCCCATTTCCTTCAACGAAGAGACCTTCCTGCGGGAACTGGAAGAGCTTCGGGCCAGTGCCGGTGTGGATAATGTCCATATGATGGAGGTCATTCATCGACTGGTGCCCACCTATTCGGGCCATGCAGAGAAAAATGATGCATTGGCCGCAGAAAATGTCCAGTAATACTGAGGAAAAACTGAAGTATAGCCGCTCAGACCGATATTTTCGGTTGGAGCGGCTTTTTTGTCATGATTAGGAAATAAAAAACACAGCATCCACATCAGTGAACGCTGTGTTTTTGGCCTGCCCGGAGGGATGACATCGCAGCGGCTTTGCCTTGCGCTGTCTGTCCTTGCAGCATAGCTGCTTCGGACTTCGCGGCTAAAAACGTGCCGCAGCCACGTTTTCTTAACGCCGCTTACCCTCTCAGGGTTCGAATTCCCCGGACGAAAAAAAGCAGCTCTCACTTTTGTGAGAGCTGCTTTTTGGGGAAGTGTTGATAATTTAGATACCCGCTTGGATGCGAGCGTTTAGGTAAATAAGAAACTGAAGTCTGGTCCGAGTGTCATTAAAGGATCTGCGGAAATCCAGTAACATCAATGGTTTGCAAGCAACAGGGACGACTATCTCTGTTAAAAAGTAGATGCCAGTTAGATTTCTTTGATATAACGTTCTGAAGCATCACAAATTAGTTTAAAAAGTGTATTGATGTAATCCTGGAGCTGTTGCCTGCTTTCGTTGTTGAGTGTAAGATGACTGCGGCCAAAAGTTATATATTTATCGTAAATAGACTCTAATTGCTCCATGATAGAAGAATAGTCACTCAGATAGAAACTATAATCATTATAGTAATCCAATAATTTTCTTATACCAAAATTAAACATTCCGAGATTTTGATTAAATAATTCAGTTCTTTCTGGATGATCAATCAAACAATGTCCCAAAGCCCTAAAATTGCTTTTCGATTCCAGCAGCAAAGAGAACAACTCAGAATTAATCTTTCGTTTTACTTCGTTCTTGTGTTCGTTATGTTTTAATTTAGATTGAAAAAAAGATTGGATAATATATATTAGAATACCATTTGCTACAATAGGGACAATCATTAAAATCCAATCTTTTGTTTCCATCGTATGGCACCTCAATCAAATGTTTATTATTATTATACCACAAGGGGATTTGTGTGTAAAGCAAAAACAGTGAGCCCTTTTAAGGACTCACTGTTGGGAAGCGTTGACAAAATAGATACCCGCTACAAACGCGAGCGTTAAATTATAACAAAAAGAAAAGCCTCGAACGCGATTTGCGTGTCGAGGCTCTCGACTGGCCCGCCCGGAGGGATTCGAACCCCCGGCCTTCAGAATCGGAATCTGCTGCGATATCCAGCTTCGCCACGGGCGGATGTGCTATTGAATTGGAAAACTGCGTCACTGTCTGACGCAAAACTAATTATATCATACCTTTTCCCAAATAGCAACTGTTTTTTCAAAAAAGAGTAACTTTTAATCGTCCGTCAATCCCAGCAGCCAGTCCACCGAAACGTTGAGAATTCTGGACAGTGCAGCAAGCTCAAAATCCGTTACATAACGAATCTGTCCTTCCAGCTTGGACAATCCGGAGGCGTTCATGTCAACGCCGTTTACCTGTAACTGAGCCAGCAGCTCTTTCTGTTTCATTCCAAGATCTTTTCTGGCCAGCTCTACTCTGGCGCCCACCAGATTCCGGTTTCCCAAAGCCTGCTTGCGCAATCTCATACAAGACCCTCCAAAAACCATCGACACTTTTTGAAAAAAGACTGTTTCTGTCAATCCAGTCCATAGAACTTTCCATCCACCGCATCGTTTTTATTGCGGCAAGGTACTCTATTATTATATCCTTTTTTTCCAGAAATGCAATACTGCGTTTCAAAATTAACTAAAAATAATATCATTTTTTGTGTTTTTTATACCGTTCACACATTTCAAAAAAGACAGCCTGTCCGTTGTACTTTTTCCCGTTTTTTTGTTATAATAGATGTCAGGACACCTGTTAGGATGGAGCCGCCAAAACAGGCGGCATGTGAGAGTAGGAAAGGTCGTGAGCGGTATGCAGCTGGAAAAGAACCGGGAAGTGCTTCTGAGAGATCCTTCGGTTTTTGAATCAGTGCTCAATGCTGGTCCGGTTTCTCTATCGTCCTTTGAGAAAGGACATACCGGGCTGATCGTTGTCGATATGATCAATGGCTTTGCGACAGAAGGGCCTTTGAGCAGCAGCAATACAGCAGAGATCATTGCGCCTGTGGCAAAGCTGATGAAAGCCTGTGGAGAGCAGAAGATCCCCATGGTGTTTTTTGCGGATACCCATACTGGAGAAAGCCCGGAATTTGGTTCGTATCCGGTTCACTGTCTGGCTGGTACCTCTCAGTCTCGTCCAGTGCAGGAGCTGGAAGCGGTTGGGGGATATACCCTGATTCCGAAAAATTCCACCAATGGATTTTTGGAGCCCGCCTTTGACAAGTGGCTGAAAGAGCATCCGGAAATTACCTGTTTTCTGGTAGTGGGCTGCTGTACCGATATCTGTATTCAACAGTTCGCACTGACGCTGAAAACAGAGTTCAACCGCACCAATCGCAGTTCCCGGGTGGTGGTTCCCGTTTCCATGACTGCCACATACGATGCACCGGGACATCCGGTGGCGCTGATTGAACTGGCCTCTTATCTGAATATGCAGACAAGCGGCGTGGAAATCGTTTCCGATATTGGCATTGAATAAAGATCCGAAAATGGATTTTACAGAAAGGTTCTGAAAACAATATGAACAACCAGAATACATCCGTTACCAAAAACCTGACCATGCTGACGGACTTCTATGAAATCACCATGGCAAACGGCTACTTTGCCAACGGTTTCCGGGATACCATCGTTTATTTCGATATGTTTTTCCGGAAAGTGCCGGATCAGGGCGGTTTTGCTATTATGGCAGGCGTGCAGCAGATGGTGGAGTATCTGAACAACCTCAGCTTTACCGAAGAGGATATTGCGTATCTGGAGAGCAAGAAGCTGTTCAAGCCGGAGTTCCTCGATTATCTGCGGAATTTTCACTTTGCCTGTGATGTGTGGGCCGTTCCGGAAGGAACCCCCATTTTCCCTGGTGAGCCCATTGTCACCGTCCGCGGACCGGCTATTCAGGCACAGTTTGTGGAAACCATGATTTTGCTGGCCATTAATCACCAGAGCCTGATTGCCACCAAAGCCAACCGGATTGTCCGTGCGGCTGACGGCCGGGCTGTGATGGAATTTGGTTCCCGCCGGGCACAGGGCTTTGATGGAGCCGTATATGGTGCCCGTGCTGCTTATATCGGCGGCTGTATCGGAACCGCCTGTACCATTTCCGATCGGGATTTTGGCGTTCCGGCGCTGGGTACCATGGCGCACAGCTGGATTCAGCTGTTCCCCAGCGAAGAGGAAGCTTTCCGGGCTTATGCAAAGGAATATCCCGATCAGTGCACTTTGCTGGTGGATACCTACAATGTTCTGAAATCCGGTGTGCCCAATGCCATTAAGATTTTCAACGAAGTGGTAGTGCCCCAGGGCTATCGTCCTGCCGGTATCCGTATTGACAGCGGCGACATTACCTATCTTTCCCGCAAGGCCAGAAAGATGCTGGATGCTGCCGGATTTGAGGATTGCAAGATCTGTGCTTCCAACTCTCTGGACGAATACATTATCCGCGATATGCTGATTCAGGGCGCAAAGGTGGATTCCTTCGGTGTAGGTGAGCGCCTGATTACTTCTTCTTCCGAGCCCGTGTTCGGCGGCGTATATAAGTTGGCCGGCGTGGAGGACAAAGATGGCAATATCGTTCCCAGAATCAAAATCAGTGAGAATGTGGCCAAAATTACCACTCCCTGCTTTAAAGAGGTCTGGCGTCTGTTTGACAACGAGACCGGAAAAGCCATTGCCGACGTCATTACCCTTCATGATGAAGTCATCGACGAAAGCAAACCCTATGTGCTGTTTGATCCGGAGCATATCTGGAAGCGCAAGAAGGTGGAAAACTTCCGCGCGGTGCGTCTGCGTAAAAAGTATTTCGAGGGCGGCAAGTGCCTGACGGAAGAGCGTCCGCTGGATGAAATCCGCCAGTACTGCAAGGAGCAGGTGGATTCTCTGTGGGAGGAAGTTACCCGTTTTGAGAACCCCCATCGCTATTATGTGGACCTGTCTCAAAAGCTGTGGGACGAAAAGAACCGTCTTCTTTCCGAGTATGCTTTTTGATGAAAAACAGATTCCCATCTGATTCTCAATAAAAAAACTGCCCGATCTCCGGAGTGTTTCCAGAGGTCGGGCAGTTTTTATTTTCTATGATATTTTATGATGCAGCTCAGGAAGATTTTTTGCTGCGGCCGCCGGAGACTACGCCCTTGGCAGCGTCTACAGTGACGGTGGTTCCGCTCTTCAGCAGGGAAGTAGCGTATTCCGCACCCACAATAACAGGCTTATCCAATGCCAGACCCACAATAGCGGCGTGGGAGTTGATGCCCTCTTTTTCCGTGATGATTGCGGCAGCGCGGCGCATCTGGGGAAGAATGTCGTTGGTGGTGTAGGGGATGACCAGAATGTCGCCGTCACGGAATTCGGCCATGGCCTGTTCCTCGTCTTTGCAGACACAGAGGTTTCCGGTAACGGTTCCCTTGGTGATGCCTACGCCGGAAACCCGAACATCGCCTACCAGCTGCACTTTCAACAGGTTGGTGGTACCGGAAACGCCCAGCGGTACGCCGGTGGTGATGACTACGATATCGCCGTTATCCACCAGACCGGCAGCATTTGCCCGGCTTACCACATGGTCGAACAGCTCATCGGTATTGGTCTTTTCGTCCACCATAATCGGTGTGACACCCCAGGAAAGGTTCATTTGACGGCAGACCTTCGGTTCGGTAGTCCCGCCGATGATGGGGCATTCAGGGCGGAAACGGGAGATCATCCGGGCAGTACGTCCGGACTTGGAAACGGTGATGATGGCCCGTGCGCCCAAGTCATGGGCAGTGGTACAGGTAGCGTGAGAAATAGCGGCGGTCACGTTGGGCTGCTCCAGAGGACCGCGTTTTTCAAAGCGGGCTTTATAGTCAATATCTTCTTCCGTGCGGACGGCAATGCGGATCATGGTTTTCAGGGCTTCGATGGGATAATCACCGGCAGCGGTTTCGCCGGAAAGCATAATGGCGCTGGTACCGTCATAAATTGCATTGGCCACGTCGGTGGATTCCGCACGGGTGGGGCGGGGGTTCTTCATCATGGAGTCCAGCATCTGGGTGGCGGTGATAACCTGTTTGCCTGCCAGATAGGCCTTCTGAATCAGCTGTTTCTGGATAACAGGAATTTCCTCCAGGGGGATTTCCACGCCCAGATCGCCGCGGGCCACCATGATGCCGTCGGCAACATTGATAATTTCATCGATGTTGTTCACACCATCAATGTTTTCGATTTTGGCAATGATGCGGATGTCGTGGTTATTCAGGCTTTCCAACAGTGCCCGCATCTCCAGAATGTCATCGGCGGTACGGGTGAAGGAAGCCGCGATAAAATCAAAGTCCTCCTGTACAGCAAAGGCAATATCCTTTTTGTCCTGCTCGCTGATAAAGGGAAGGGAGAGCTGAACACCGGGAACGTTGATTCCCTTTCTGGAGGAAACAGGGCCTCCATTAATGACACGGCAGATAATGTCGGTTTCCGTGCAGGATTCCACTTTCAGTTCAATCAGGCCGTCATCAATCAGGATTCGGGAACCGACAGATACGTCGTGGGGAAGACCTTCAAAGGTGATGGAGGCGATGGAGTCGTTGCCGATGACATCCCGTGTGGTCAGAGTAAACTGGCTGCCGGCGGTCAGCGTCACCTTGGGCTGATCAAATTGTTTCAGCCGGATCTCAGGGCCTTTGGTGTCCAGCAGCAGAGCAACCGGAAGATCCAGCTCTTCCCGCAGGGCTTTTACCTTGTCGGCGCGGATTTTCTGTTCTTCGTGGGTCTGATGGGAAAAGTTCAGGCGGACCACGTCAACGCCGGACTGCATCAGTTTTCTCAGAACATCTCCTTTGTCGGTTGCAGGGCCAAGAGTGCAGATGATTTTGGTCTTTCTCATAACATTTCACAGCTCCATTCTGAGTTTATTGAGACATGATTTTCAGTGCAAAATGAATATGCACAAACAAAGCGAAAAGAACCAATTTCACCAAAAAATCAGAGTGTTTTTTCGCTTTGTTTTATTATAATGGATTTTCCACAGGATTGCAATGAATGATTGTCAGGGAATTCCAGAAAAGAAAGCTTTCCTTACAGGGGAAAAGAGTTGAATTTTGCACCGGTTGCCGTTACAATAATATCATGCATCATTATGCGGAAAATTGACGAAAAATGGATTTTATGCGAATACTGATATAGAGAACAGGCGGGATCAGATGAAACGGAAAAAGCGCGGAGGAGAGCGGATTGTCAAGGCAAAGCCCAGCGGATATGAGGAGCGGCGTGTCCGCCGGTTGGGAAAGGTTCGTTTGCTGATAGGATTCCTGCTGCTGGCGGTCATTGCAGGAGGCGGATGGCTGGTGTGGAAACAGATTACGGTTCCCTATTCACCGGAAAATACGGGCAGCGCCGTTTCCAATACGGTTTCGGAAAAAGAAGAGGAAATTCTGCCCTCTTATGATGACGGGTTCAATTTAAAACTGGCCACGGCCGATTCCCCTTTGACAAAGGAAAACGAGCCGGAACTGACGGAGTTTGAAGGTGTGCAGGTAGACAAACGGATTGTGCCCGCACTGGAAGCGCTGTTGGAAGCAGCGGAAAAGGAAGAGGCTCCCCTGATCCTTACAGGAGGATATGTCAGTCCCGAAGAGCAGGATGCATTGTTTGAGGAAGAAGTCCAGCGTTTGATGGAGGAAAACAAGTATTCCCGGGTAATGGCGGAGCAGACGGCTATTAAAACGGTTCCCAAGGGCGGTCAGGACGAAAGTCAGACCGGGCTGTCCGTTCGGGTGGCAGCGCCGGACCAGAAGGGAAAGTTTGAGGATACGGCTCAGTATCGGTGGCTTTCCCGCCACAGCATTGAGTATGGATTTGTGTTCCGGTTTCCGGAAGGAAAGAGCACCTATACCGGCCGGGAATTCGACAGCAGCTATTTGAGATATGTGGGAAATGATGCGGCTGCCAGAATGCGGCAATTGCAGATGTGTCTGGAAGAATATGCCGAATATGCCAGCCGGTAAAGGCTTTTTTGAAAAAATGCAGAAGAAATTTGCAGTTTTTTGCAAAAAACCGGGTTTTCTCAAAAATAATGCTTGCATTTCCGTCTCAGTTGTGGTAGAATCCACTTTGTTAATGTTCTAGCTCGGCTGAAAGAGGTGACAAAGATGCAGGAGAATATGCACCCCAAGTATGTGAAGACCACCATTACATGTGCTTGCGGCAACGTGATCGAGACACGTTCCACCAAAGAGAATATCCGTGTTGAAATTTGCTCTAAGTGCCATCCGTTCTTCACCGGCAAGCAGAAGCTTGTTGACACCAGCGGACGCGTGGATATGTTCAAGAAGCGTTACGGCTTACAGGACAAATAAGTGTTTTCAATCTTGGGCGGTGCAGGAATGCGCCGCCTGATTTTTTTCACAGGTTTTTTTACAGCAATCAGAATGGAGGGGGACCATGGCGGAATACCGGACCATTGCACAGGCGGCACAGGATGAATTTGTGGAAAAGCGTTCCCGATTCATCGGGTATGCCCGACCGGTACAGACGGAAGAAGAGGCACAGGCCTTTATTGCGGAAATGAAGTCCCGGCACTGGGACGCCACCCACAATGTCTATGCCTATATCCTTCGGGAAGGGAATATCCAGCGGTACTCCGATGACGGCGAACCCCAGGGAACCGCCGGGATTCCCACGCTGGACGTGCTTCAGAAGTCCCATGTCACCGACGTGGCGGTAGTGGTAACCCGATATTTCGGCGGCATTCTGCTGGGGGGCGGCGGACTGGTTCGGGCCTATTCCCACGGTGCTTCCATTGCCCTGAAAGCGGCTGGTATTATCACCATGAAGGAATGCTCTTTGCTGATGCTCTCCTGTGACTACAGCCGGTATGGCCGCGTCAGCTCCCTCATTCCAGAGTGCGGCGGCATCATCGATGATACGGATTTTGCCGGGGATGTCACCCTTTCTTTCCACATGGCTCCGGAGCTGATGGGAAGTTTTGCCCGAAAGCTGGCGGACGCCACCAATGGACAGGTGACCTTTGAGGAATGCGGCAGCCAGTATTTTGTGATGGAGCGGGAAGAATAACAGATTTATTCAGAAATTACTTTTTGCAGAGGAACCTTTGAGAAAAGTTGTGCTTTGTTGACGAAAATCATGAAAATTGAGATTTGCAGCAAAAAAATTTCTTTTTTGAAAGGTTCTTTCAAATTGATTGCGTATAATTAGTAAGAAGGGGATGTTCGGACGAAAGGCGGTGAAGGGATTGACGATTCGGGAAGAAATTCAGAAAACGGAAGAGAAAATCCTGTCGCCTGCCGCGTCCCTGTCCCGGAATACCCGGGGACGGGAGGTTCCGGAGGAGGAGTGTCCCTTCCGGACGCCTTATCAGCGGGACCGGGATCGAATTCTTCACTGTAAGGCGTTTCGCCGGTTGAAACATAAAACACAGGTGTTTTTATCCCCCCAGGGAGACCATTACCGCACCCGGCTGACCCATACGCTGGAGGTTTCCCAGATTGCCCGCACCATTGCCCGAGCCCTTCGGCTCAATGAAGATCTGACAGAGGCCATTTCTCTGGGGCATGATTTGGGTCACACGCCTTTTGGACATGCCGGGGAAAAGGTGCTCAATGAGATGCATCCCGGCGGCTTCCGCCATTATGAACAGAGTGTCCGGGTGGTGGAAAAGCTGGAAAAGGAAGGGCAGGGGCTGAACCTGACCTGGGAGGTGCGCAACGGGATTTTGTGCCATACCCGGGGAGAAGAGGCCGCAACGCTGGAAGGACGGATTGTCCGGCTGGCGGATAAAATCGCCTATCTCAACCACGATATGGACGATGCCATCCGGGCCGGGGTGCTTTCGGAAAAGGATGTACCCCCAAAAGCAGCCGCCGTACTGGGGGAAACCCGTACCCGGCGAATTGACTGTATGGTCCGTTCCGTGGTGGAAAACAGTCGGGACGGAGAAATCCGGATGCGGGAGGATGTACAGGAGGCTTTTGATCTGCTCCATGATTTCATGTATCGGGAAGTGTATCTCAGCCCGAAAGCCAAGCCGCAGGAGTATAAGGTTCCAAACCTGCTGATTACCCTGTACGGGTATTATCTTTCTCCCGGAAAGCTGCCGGAGGAAGCGGCCATGATTGCCCAGCGGGACGGACTGGAACGAGCGGTGTGCGATTATATTGCCGGAATGACAGATCAATACGCGGTGGAGACTTTCCGGCGGCTGTTTGTGCCGGAGTCCTGGAGCCGCTGATTTTGGGAAAGGAGGAGTACCGTGCCGCTGCCGGATTTATTTTTACAGGAGCTGAAAGCCCGCACCGATATGGCGGAACTGGTAGCTTCCTATGTCAACCTGCGCCGGAGCGGGCGCAATCTGGTGGGGCTTTGTCCGTTCCATCACGAAAAAACCGCTTCTTTCAATGTCTATCCGGAAAACGGGTCCTTTTACTGCTTTGGCTGCGGTGTGGGCGGAGACGTCATTACCTTTGTCCGGAAAATTGAAAATCTGGATTATATGGAAGCCGTCCGCTTTCTGGCAAACCGTGCGGGAATGCAGGTGCCGGAAGAACAGGTAGATGACACCATGGCCAGGCTCCGGGCCCGGGTGCTGGAAATCAACCGGGAAACCGCCCGTTTTTTCCACCGGGTGCTCCTTTCACCGGAGGGCCGACCGGGGCTGGACTATCTGACCCGGCGGGGGCTTTCCATGAAGACCATCCGCCATTTCGGGTTGGGCTTTTCGCCGCCGGGGCGTTTTTCCCTGACGGATCATCTGAAAAAGATGGGATATACCGACCAGGAACTGATTCAGGCCAATGTGGCGTTCCAGAGCCGGAGCGGGCGGACCATGGACCGGTTTGCCAGCCGGGTGATGTTTCCCATTATTGACCTGCGGGGCAATGTGGTGGCTTTTGGCGGCCGGATTCTCACCGATGAAAAGCCCAAATATATCAACACGTCGGACACACCGGTTTATCACAAAAGCAGCGGCCTTTTCGCCATGAACTTCGCCAAAAACAACGGCGGCGAACAGCTCATTCTGGCGGAAGGGTATATGGATGTGATTTCCCTGCATCAGGCGGGATTCACCAATGCCATGGCTTCGCTTGGAACCTCTCTCACCATGGAACAGGCCCGGCTCATGGCCCGGTATGCAAAGGAAGTGGTGATCTGTTACGACTCCGATGCAGCGGGACAGAAAGCCGCTTCCCGTGCTATTCCCATGCTGCGGGATGCGGGACTGCTGGTGAAGGTGCTGACGGTTCCGGGCAATAAGGACCCGGATGAATATATCCGTTCTCACGGCGAGGAAGGCCACGCCTATTTCAAACGGCTGCTGGACAGCTGTGGAAATGATGTGGAGTACCGGCTGGCCCGGCTGCGGGATTCCTGCAATATGAATACTTCCGAGGGCCGGGTGGCCTACCTGACCGGCGCGGCTCAGCTGCTGGCCACACTGGACAACCGGATTGAACAGGAAGTGTATGCGGGGAAACTGGCGGAGGAAACGGGCGTGGACAAAAGCGCCATCCTGATGCAGGTGAAAAAGCAGAACCGCCAACGGCAGCGCCAGCAGGCCCAGCGGCAGTTCCGGGAGACCCAGCAGCAGCTCAGCGCAGTGCGGGATACGGTAAACCCGGAAAAAAGCCGGCATTTGCGTGCGGTCAACGCGGAAGAAGCGCTGATTGCCTATTTGTTCAAGCATCCCGACGGAGCCGCGTGGGTCAAAAGCCGGATTCCGCCGGAAAAATTCAGCACAGCCTTTACCCGGCGGGTATATGAAGCAGTGCTTGGGAAAATTACAGATAATACGCCGCTCAGCCTGACGCTTTTCACGGAAACACTTACAGGAGAAGAAATCTCCGCAGTGGCCCGGATTCTGGCCAAATACGCTTCGGTTTCCGTTGAACATCAGGACGCGGAGGAATATATACAGGTCATTTTGCAGGAGTCCGGAAAGCTCAGCGAGGAGCAACTTCGCAGTGCTTCCGACGAAGATCTGAAGCAGCAGCTTCAGGCGCTGCGGGAAATGAAAAAATAGGGGGATATCAACTATGGCAGTACAGGACAAGAAAGCTGTTATCAAGGATTTGCTGGAACAGGGAAAAGCCAAAGGCTCTCTGACCACCAAGGAGATTCTGGATGCCCTGGGCGAGATGGATTTTGACCCGGAGCATCTGGAAAAATTCTATGACACGCTGGAGGCACTGGGCGTGGAGATTGTGGACGAAGGCTTCAATGACATGGAAGAAATCCCGTTGGAAGAACTGGAGGATTTCGATGTTCCTCAGGACGAAGGGGAGGATCTGGAAGTCAGCCTGAGCACCGAAGGCATCGCCATTGATGACCCGGTGAAGGTATACCTGAAGGAAATCGGTCGTGTGCCCCTGCTGACGCCGGAAGAGGAAATCGATCTGGCCATCCGCATCGGAAACGGCGACGAAAGCGCCAAAAAGCGCCTGTCCGAGGCCAACCTGCGTCTGGTGGTCAGCATTGCCAAGCGGTATCTGGGCCGCGGAATGCAGTTCCTCGACCTGATTCAGGAGGGCAACCTGGGTTTGATTAAGGCTGTGGAGAAGTTCGACTATACCAAGGGCTTCAAGTTCTCCACCTACGCCACCTGGTGGATTCGTCAGGCCATTACCCGCGCCATTGCGGATCAGGCCAGAACCATCCGGATTCCCGTGCACATGGTGGAGACCATCAACAAGGTGAAAAAGGTTTCCAGCCAGCTGCTGCACACCAACGGCCATGAGCCCACTGCCGACGAAATTGCCGCAGAGCTGGACATGCCTGTGGATAAGGTGCGGGAAATCATGCGGGTAGCACAGGAGCCGGTTTCTCTGGAAACGCCTATCGGTGAGGAAGAGGACAGCCATCTGGGCGATTTCATTCAGGACGACGATGCGCCCGCACCTCAGGACGCTGCTTCCCATACCCTGCTGAAAGAGCAGCTGTCCGAAGTGCTGGATACCCTGACCCCCCGTGAGGAGAAGGTGCTGCGTCTGCGTTTTGGTCTGGAAGACGGCCGTTCCCGCACGCTGGAAGAGGTTGGCAAGGAGTTTAACGTGACCCGTGAGCGTATTCGCCAGATCGAGGCGAAAGCACTGCGGAAGTTGCGTCACCCCAGCCGCAGCAAGAAGCTGAAGGATTTTCTGGACTGATGATTTGAGGAGAATGCCCTATGCACATGACGCTGGAAACGGATTATGCCGTGCGCATTATGGAAACGCTGACCCGGGAGGGAAAGCGGGTGGACGCCCGGACCATTTCGGAAAAAACCCGGGTGCCCCAGCGCTTTGCACTGAAAATTCTGCGGAGTCTGGTAGCGGACGGTCTGGTGCGTTCCTATAAAGGGGCTTCCGGCGGCTATGAGCTGGCCCGGTGCCCGGGGGAAATCACCCTTCGGGAGGTCATCGAGTCGGTGGAAGGCCCCTATCGGATCAGCCGGTGTCAGGGAGATGAATACTGCTGTGACCACACCAACTGCCGGTTCCACCGGATCTATGAGGAGGTTTCCCAGTTGGTGCGGGACAAGCTGGATGAGTATACCTTTGCAGCCATTTGTCAGCAGGATGGAGGAGCGGTCTGTGACCACAACTGTCCCGACTGCGGCAAACAGCATACATAAGGGGGCCTTTGCGTGTACGAGTGGTTTGACGCGTATTGTATGGCAAAACCGGGTGTTACCCGAGATTTCAAAGCGGAATGGAACTGGTACCGTTATTTTGTAGGCGGGAAGTTTTTCGCAGCCGCCGGACAAAACGGGGAAGGGGAGATTGTATTTCTTTCCCTTCGCGGGGAACCGGATTTTAACCAGTTTCTCCGCCGGAATTATCAGGCGGTTGCACCGGGGTATTACTCCAACAAGGAATTGTGGAATACGGTGTGGTTTTCGCTGGAACAGATTCCTGAGCGGGATCGGGATCAGGATGCGCCGCCGGTGTTCCCGCCGGACGATCTTGTGCGTGAAATGACGGATCGCTCTTATGAAATCATGCTGGGAAAGCTGACGAAACAGCAGCGGGCGGAGATTCTGGAACAAAACAAATAAGCGCACACGAATCCTCGTGTTTCCTTGTATAATAATTCCTGAAAAGAATCATTTCTGAAAAATAGAAAAAAAGAAAAGCAGCCTGGAAACTTTCTGTTTTCCGGCTGCTTTTTTCTGTAAAAGAATTAAAATCGGCGAATTTGGGGATAAAAAAGAAAAAAGCGGGCAAAAACCCACTTTGACTCTTGACAAAAAAAGAAAAATATTATATACTGATACACTGCATTATCATGAGTTACCACTCTTCAAGAACACTGTGGTACAGTTTAGCACATCTTTCAAAAAAACGCAAGAGTTTTCGCAAAAAATTGTCGCGGTCAAAAAGCGGAGAAGGCGCCGGAAAAGTGCGGCCGAAGGAGTTTCGCGGTTTGCCGGCGCGGCAGAATGGTAAATTTGGAATGGAGTGATTGAGCCAATGGTGAATGTCAAACCGGTGCAGTTGGGCAGAAACACCCGTATGAGCTTTTCCCGCATCGAAGAAGTCCTCCCGATGCCGAACCTGATTGAGGTCCAGAAGAATTCCTACAAGTGGTTTCTGGAAGAGGGCCTCAAAGAGGTTTTCCACGATGTTTCCGGCATTACGGACTTCACGGGAAATCTGGTCCTGGATTTTGTCAACTACAAGCTGGACGAACAGCCCAATTACAGCGTGATCGAGTGCAAGGAGCGCGACGCAACCTATGCTGCCGCTCTGCGCGTTACCGCCCGCCTTTTGAACAAGGAAAGCGGCGAGATCAAGGAATCCGAAGTATTCATGGGCGAGTTCCCCCTGATGACCGACAGCGGCACCTTTGTGATTAACGGCGCGGAGCGCGTCATTGTTTCTCAGCTGGTCCGTTCTCCCGGCGTGTATTACAAGATGGAGTACGACAAGACCGGTAAGGAACTGTTCAGCTCCACCGTGATCCCCAACCGTGGTGCCTGGCTGGAATATGAAAACGACGCCAACGACGTTTTCTATGTGCGTATCGATAAAAACCGCAAGATCCCGATTACCGTTTTCCTGCGTGCTCTGGGTCTGGGTACCGACGAGGAAATCCGCAACTATTTCGGCACCGATGACCGGATTGAAGCCACGCTGGAGAAGGACACCACCCACAGCATGGAAGAGGGTCTGTTCGAGGTATACCGCAAGCTGCGTCCCAGCGAGCCGCCTACTCTGGACAGCGCCCAGTCCCACATCAACGGCCTGTTCTTCGACGCCCGCCGTTATGATCTTTCCCGCGTGGGCCGTTATAAATACAACAAGAAGCTGAATCTGGCCGGCCGTATTGCCGATCAGCAGCTGACCCAGCCCATCGTGAATCCGTTGACCGGTGAAGTGATGGCAGAAGCCGGACAGGTGGTTTCCCATGCACTGGCAGAGGAAATCGACAACGCCGGCGTGACCGTCGCCTTTGTACAGGTAGGCGACCGCGAGGTCAAGGTCATTTCCAACGGCATGGTGGATATTTCCAAGTATGTGGATTTCGACGCCAAGGCCGAGTGCGGCATCAACGAGCGTGTGCGCTTCAGCGTGCTGGCTGAGATTCTGGATGCCTGCGGCGACGACGAGGAAGAGCTGAAGGATCAGCTCCGTGCCCGCGCTGCCGACCTGATTCCCAACCATATCATCATCGATGATATCTTCTCTTCCATCAACTACATGAACTGCCTGGCTGTTGGCCTGGGCACCACTGACGATATCGACCACCTGGGCAACCGCCGCATTCGTTCCGTAGGCGAACTGCTGCAGAACCAGTTCCGCATCGGTTTCTCCCGTCTGGAAAGAGTCATCCGCGAGCGCATGACCCTGCAGGCTCAGGACCCCGAGGCTCTGACGCCTCACTCCCTCATCAACATCCGTCCTGTTGTGGCAGCCATTAAGGAATTCTTCGGTTCCTCCCCGCTGTCCCAGTTCATGGATCAGACCAACCCCCTGGCAGAGCTGACCCACAAGCGTCGTCTCTCCGCTCTGGGCCCCGGCGGTCTGTCCCGTGACCGTGCCGGATTTGAGGTTCGTGACGTTCACTACAGCCACTATGGCCGTATGTGCCCTGTTGAAACCCCTGAAGGTCCCAACATCGGTCTGATTTCCTATCTGGCAACCTTTGCAAGAATCAACGAGTACGGTTTTGTGGAGGCTCCTTTCCGCAAGGTGGACAAGGAGAACGCCCGCGTGACCGACGAAGTGTTCTATATGACTGCCGACGAAGAGGACCAGTACATTGTGGCACAGGCAAACGAACCGCTGGACGAGAACGGCTGCTTTAAGAATCACAAGATTAACGGCCGTCACCGTGAGAGCTTTGTGGAAGTAGACTGCCACAAGGCGGACTTCATGGATGTATCTCCCCGGATGGTTGTTTCCGTCGCTACCGCAATGATTCCCTTCCTGGAAAACGACGATACCAACCGCGCACTGATGGGTGCAAACATGCAGCGTCAGGCTGTGCCGCTGCTGAAAACCGAATCCCCCATCGTGGGTACCGGTATGGAATATAAGGCCGGCGTTGACTCCGGCGTGTGCGTACTGGCCAAGCGTGCCGGTATTGTCCGCAGCGTCAGCGCTACCGAGGTCCGCGTAACCGCCGACAACGGCGAAGTGGACACCTATCAGATCACCAAGTTCCTCCGCTCCAACCAGAGCACCTGTATCAATCAGGTTCCCGTGGTGGACAGAGGCGATCGTGTGGAAGTGGGCGACGTCATTGCTGACGGCCCCGCTATTTCCAACGGCGAAATCTCTCTGGGTAAAAACGCCCTCATCGGCTTCATGACCTGGGAAGGTTACAACTACGAGGACGCCGTTCTGATTAACGAAAAGATCGTTCGCGACGACGTGTACACCTCCATTCACATCGAGGAATATGAGATGGAAGCCCGCGACACCAAGCTGGGACCGGAGGAAATCACCCGCGATATCCCCAACGTGAACGAAGACCTGCTCCGTGACCTGGACGACCGCGGAATCATCCGCGTAGGCGCCGACGTCCGTGCAGGTGATATTCTGGTGGGTAAGGTTACCCCCAAGGGTGAGACCGAACTCACTGCCGAGGAGCGTCTGCTCCGCGCCATCTTCGGCGAAAAGGCAAGAGAAGTCCGCGACACCTCTCTGCGTGTGCCTCACGGCGAATACGGCATTGTGGTGGACGTGAAGGTCTTTACCCGTGAGAACAGCCACGACGAGCTGAGCCCCGGCGTAAACAAAGTGGTTCGCTGCTATATTGCCCAGAAGAGAAAGATCTCCGTAGGCGATAAGATGGCAGGCCGTCATGGTAACAAGGGTGTTGTTTCCCGGATTCTGCCCATGGAAGAAATGCCCTTCCTGCCCGACGGTACTCCGCTGGACATCGTGCTGAACCCCCTGGGCGTGCCTTCCCGTATGAACATCGGTCAGGTGCTGGAAGTTCATCTGGGTATGGCTGCCAAGGCACTGGGCTGGAAGATCATGACCCCTGTTTTCGACGGCGCACACGAAGAAGACATCCGTGCATGCTTCAAGCAGGCCGGCATGAGCGAGGACGGCAAGTTCTGGCTGCGCGACGGCCGTACCGGTGAGTATTTCGATAACCCGGTCACCGTGGGCTATATGTACTACCTCAAGCTCCACCATCTGGTTGACGATAAGATTCACGCCCGTTCCACCGGCCCCTACTCTCTGGTTACCCAGCAGCCTCTGGGTGGTAAAGCCCAGTTCGGCGGCCAGCGTTTCGGTGAGATGGAAGTGTGGGCCCTGGAAGCCTACGGCGCCGCTTACACCCTGCAGGAAATCCTGACGGTGAAGTCCGACGACGTGGTGGGCCGTGTGAAGACCTATGAGGCCATTGTCAAGGGCCAGAATATTCCCAAGCCCGGCGTTCCCGAGTCCTTCAAGGTGCTTATCAAGGAACTCCAGTCTCTGGGTCTGGACATCAAGGTGCTGGATAAGAACAACGAAGAAATCGATCTGAAGCAGAACTTCGACGATGATGATGATATGGGCTTTACCCCGTCCAATGATATGCTCGACGAGCCCACGGTTGCCCAGGAAGGGGATCTGGATGGCTATACCATGGAGGATTCCGAAGAGGATGACCTGTTCGGCGACGATTCCATGAATCTGGATGACCTGTTTGGCGACAGCATGAGCGATGACGGCAGCGACGACATGATGTAAAGTTGGGGGTTGAACGATGGAATTTAACGTGTTTGAATCGATCAAAATCGGTCTGGCTTCCCCGGATAAGATCCGCGAGTGGTCTCATGGCGAGGTCAAGAAGCCGGAAACCATTAACTACCGCACCCTGAAGCCCGAGCGGGACGGCCTGTTCTGCGAGCGCATCTTTGGACCCCAGAAGGACTGGGAGTGCCACTGCGGTAAATATAAGCGCATTCGCTGGAAGGGCAAGATCTGTGACCGCTGCGGCGTGGAAGTGACCCGCAGCAAGGTCCGCCGTGAGCGCATGGGCCACATTGAGCTGGCCGCGCCTGTTTCTCACATCTGGTATTTCAAGGGCATCCCGTCCCGGATGGGTCTGGTGCTGGATATCTCTCCCCGGATGCTGGAAAAGGTGCTGTACTTTGCCCTGTACATCGTCACCGATCCCGGCAATGTGCGGGAGCTCTCCAAGAAGCAGCTCCTGAACGAAAAGGAATACCGCGATATGCGGGAAAAATATGAGGACGATTTCAAGGCTGCCATGGGCGCCGAGGCCATCAAGGATCTGCTGGCTGAAATCGATCTGGAGAAGCTGTCTGTGGAGCTCAAGGAAGAGCTCCAGGGCGCTTCCGGTCAGAAACGCGTCCGTCTGCTGAAGCGTCTGGAGGCTGTGGAAGCTTTCCGTTTGTCCGGCAACCGTCCCGAGTGGATGATTCTGGACGTGGTTCCGGTCATTCCGCCGGATATCCGCCCCATGGTGCAGCTGGACGGCGGACGTTTCGCCACCTCTGACCTGAACGATCTGTATCGCCGCGTCATCAACCGCAACAACCGTCTGAAGAGACTGCTGGAGCTGGGCGCACCCGATATTATCGTTCGCAACGAGAAGCGGATGCTGCAGGAAGCTGTTGACGCCCTGATCGACAACGGCCGCCGCGGACGTCCTGTGACCGGCCCCAACAACCGTCCCCTCAAGTCCCTTTCCGATATGCTGAAAGGTAAGCAGGGACGTTTCCGTCAGAACCTGCTGGGTAAGCGTGTTGACTACTCCGGCCGTTCCGTTATCGTGGTTGGCCCCGAGCTGAAAATGTATCAGTGCGGCCTGCCCAAGGAGATGGCACTGGAGCTGTTCAAGCCCTTTGTCATGAAGCGTCTGGTGGAAACCGGTGCTTCCGGCAACATCAAGGCTGCCAGAAAGGCTGTAGAGCGCGCCAAGCCCGAGGTTTGGGATGCTCTGGAAATCGTTATCAAGAATCACCCCGTGCTGCTGAACCGTGCACCTACGCTGCACCGTCTGGGCATTCAGGCTTTTGAGCCGGTGCTGGTAGAGGGCCGTGCTCTGAAGCTGCACCCCCTGGTGTGTACCGCATATAACGCTGACTTCGACGGCGACCAGATGGCTGTTCACGTGCCCCTGTCCGCAGAGGCACAGGCAGAAGCCCGTTTCCTGATGCTGGCTGCCAATAACCTGCTGAAGCCCTCCGACGGACGTCCCGTGGCTGTGCCTACACAGGATATGGTTCTGGGTTCCTATTACCTGACCATGGACAAAGACGGCGAGCCCGGCGAAGGCAAGATTTTCCGCGATGTGGATGAAGCTCTGATGGCTTATGATGCTCATGTTGTGAGCCTCCACGCCAAGATCAAGGTTCGCCGCGAGATGGAAGTCAACGGCGAAATGGTTCGCGGTCTGGTGGATACCACCGTTGGCCGGATCATTTTCAACCGTCCCATTCCTCAGGATCTGGGCTATGTGGATCGTTCCAAGCCGGAAAACCTGCTGAAATTCGAAATCGACTTCCTGGTTGGCAAGAAGCAGCTGGGCAAGATTATCGAAAAGTGCATTAAAGCCCATGGCACTGCCATTACTTCCGAAGTACTGGATAACATCAAGGCTCAGGGCTATAAATATTCTACTATCGGCGCTATTACCGTTGCTGTATGCGACGCAACCATCCCGCCCCAGAAAAAGCAGATTCTGGCCGATGCAGAAGCGGAGATCGATGAGATCGCCAGCGAATTCAGCGAAGGTCTGCTGTCTGAAGAAGAGCGTTCCAGCGCCGTTCTGAAGACCTGGGAGCAGGCAACCAACGACGTGACTACAGCCCTGCAGAAGGGTCTGGACCGCAACAACCCCATCTTCATGATGGCGGACTCCGGTGCTCGTGGTTCTATGAGCCAGATTCGTCAGCTGGCCGGTATGCGTGGTCTGATTGCTAACACCTCCGGTAAGGTTATCGAAATTCCCATTCGCGCCAACTACCGTGAAGGCCTGAACATTTTGGAATACTTCATTTCCTCCCGTGGTGCCCGTAAGGGTCTGGCTGATACCGCTCTGCGTACCGCTGACTCCGGTTACCTGACCCGCCGTCTGGTGGACGTTTCTCAGGACGTGATTATCCGCGAGGATGACTGCGGTGCCACCGACGGTCTGGAAGTCTTCGATATTAAGGAAGGCAGCGAGTCCATCGAGAGCATGCACGAACGTCTCATCGGTCGTTATCTGGTGGAGGACTTTGTGGATGAAGAGACCGGCGAGGTGCTGGTTTCCAAGGACAAGATGATGGACGACAACGACGCCGACATTATTGTGGGCCGCGGTGTGGAGACCATCAAGATCCGCTCCATCCTGAACTGCCGCGCCAAGCACGGCGTCTGCAAGAAGTGCTATGGTTCCGACCTGGCCAACGGCCAGCCTGTTACCGTGGGCGAGGCTGTGGGTATCATCGCAGCACAGTCCATCGGTGAGCCCGGTACCCAGCTGACCATGCGTACCTTCCATACCGGCGGTGTTGCCAGTGCGGAAGATATTACCCAGGGTCTTCCCCGTGTTGAAGAACTGTTTGAAGGCCGTAAGCCCAAGCATCTGGCCATCATCAGTGAAATCGACGGTGAAGTTACCTTTGAAGAAATCAAGAAAAACCGCCATGTGGTGGTTACCCGTCAGGACGGCGAGCAGCGTTCCTATCTGATTCCCTTCGGTTCCCGCATCAGCGTGAAGGAAGGCCAGAAGATCAAGGCCGGTACCCGCCTGACCGAAGGCTCCGTGAACCCCCACGACGTGCTGGCCATCAGCGGTACTCATGCCGTGCAGGACTACCTGATTGAAGAAGTGCAGCGCGTGTACCGGATGCAGGGCGTTGATATCAACGATAAGCACATCGAGGTTATCGTTCGTCAGATGATGCGCAAGGTTCGTGTGGAAGAGGCCGGCGATACCGACCTGCTGCCCAACTCTCTGGTGGATAAGGGCGAGTTTGAGACCGCCAATGAGCAGATTGCAGCCCGCCGCGCTGCCGGTGAGGTCAACCTGCAGGAAGCTACCTGTTCTCCGGTGCTGTTGGGTATTACCAAAGCCTCTCTGGCAACCGACTCCTTCCTGTCCGCCGCATCCTTCCAGGAGACCACCCGCGTGCTGACCGAAGCCGCTATCAAGGGCAAGGTTGACCCGCTGATGGGCCTGAAGGAAAACGTCATCATCGGTAAGCTGGTACCTGCCGGAACGGGCATGAAGTGCTATACCAATGTTCGCGTAAAAAATGAAGAAGAGGACTTGACAAACGATAGCTATTGAGTGTATAATAGCAAATTGTGATGGTCTGAGTGAAATTGACGGTATCCTGTCCGGAAAATCCCTTCCGGACAGGTACTGTACTGTATAAGCTGACTTTTACACCTGCACAGATTCAAAAGTTTCTGTGCAACATTCCATTCGGTGTTAAGCCGGACAAGCCCACGTGGTTTGGAGCGGCATTAACATATAAAAAATTTTTGTGAGGAGGTGTCATATGCCTACCTTTAACCAGCTGGTTCATACCGGCCGTCAGGTTGCTGAGAAGAAAGCAAAGGCTCCCGCACTGCTGAAGGGCTGGAACTCCAAGAAGCGCGTTGCGATCAATCAGGATTCCCCTCAAAAGCGTGGCGTGTGCACGTCTGTTAAGACTGCTACCCCTAAGAAACCTAACTCTGCTCTCCGTAAGATCGCCAGAGTGCGTCTTTCCAACGGAATCGAAGTCAGCGCCTATATCCCCGGTGTTGGACACAATCTGCAGGAGCACAGCGTCGTGATGATCCGCGGCGGCCGTGTAAAGGACCTGCCCGGTGTGCGTTACCACATCATCCGCGGTACTCTGGATGCCCAGGGTGTTGCCAAGCGTATGCAGGCCCGTTCCAAGTATGGTGCAAAGCGGCCCAAGGCCGGCGCCAAGAAGTAATTCGATAAAGGAATTGCTTCTGAACCCAAAACACTGACAGAATTCGTGGCTCCCGCGTGATTTTTTCGCGCGGAGGCGTTTGTAATAGAACGCCTCTTTGTGGCCAACGGAAGTTTTGTCGCTTTCGAGTACCTGTGATATCATTCAATGTGAAGGAGGGAAGAATATGCCGAGAAGAGGTAATATCGCAAAACGTGATGTTTTGCCCGATCCGCTTTATAACTCCAAGCTGGTCACCCGTCTGGTGAACAATATCATGTATGACGGAAAGAAGGGCGTTGCCCAGAAGATCGTGTACGGTGCATTTGACATCGTCGCAGAGAAGACCGGCAAGGATCCCCTGGAGGTTTTTGAGCAGGCAATGGAAAATGTTATGCCCAGCCTCGAGGTTAAGGCCCGCCGTGTTGGCGGTGCAACCTATCAGGTTCCCATGGAGGTTCGTCCCGAGAGACGCCAGACCCTGGGCCTGCGCTGGATTTCCACCTACTCCAGACTGCGTTCCGAGAAGACTATGAAGGAGCGTCTGGCCGGTGAGATCCTCGATGCAATAAATGGCGCCGGCGGCGCTGCCAAGAAGCGTGACGATACGCACAAGATGGCAGAGGCCAACAAGGCATTCGCACATTACAGATGGTAATGCATGGATGCCGAATACGGCTTCCATGGAATGTTTTTCACCCCGCACATTTATCGATTCGACTAAAGGAGGAAACCCATGCCAAGGCAGGTATCACTTGAATTAACCCGCAATATCGGCATTATGGCTCACATCGATGCCGGTAAAACTACTACCACAGAGCGTATTCTGTACTACACCGGTATCAACCACAAGATCGGTGAGACCCATGACGGTACTGCTACCATGGACTGGATGGCCCAGGAACAGGAAAGAGGTATTACCATTACCTCCGCAGCAACTACCTGCTTTTGGAAGGGCCACCGTATCAACATCATCGACACTCCCGGCCACGTGGACTTCACCGTGGAAGTGGA
>ERZ1643250.819-NODE-819-length-30054-cov-7.701190_pt1 | contig 30054 bp, 30 predicted proteins | sample MGYA00579262_ERZ1643250 | MGnify/ENA primary metagenome ERZ1643250 (study PRJEB29033, sample SAMEA4952265) | chicken gut metagenome | biome: Broiler Chicken; feature: Gastrointestinal Tract; material: Caecum | place: Ireland | collected 2018 | study: Broiler... | reverse complement strand
ATGCGCGGCCGCACGCTGGACGACAGCTTCATCATCCTCGACGAGGCGCAGAACACCACGCCCGAGCAGATGAAGATGTTCCTGACCCGTCTGGGTTTTGGTTCGCAGGCGGTCATCACGGGCGACATCACGCAGATCGACCTGCCGGACGGAAAGCAGTCCGGTCTCAAAGAGGCGCTGCGCGTGCTGGACGGCGTGGAGGGTATCGCCCAGTGCTACCTGACCGAAAAGGACGTCGTGCGCCACGAGCTGGTGCAGCGCATCGTCAAAGCGTATGCGGATTATGAAAGCAAAAAGGGCAAAAGCAAGGCGCCGGATAACAGGCATCCGGCCTTCCGGCGCAAAGGGGACAAGCGATGAACCATCAGATCAATATCGGGTTTGATACCGCGGTGGAGGACGAGCAGGCGGTCGCCGGGCTGATCCGCACCTGCGCGCTGCGCGTGCTTGAAAGCGAAAACGTGCCGTTTGATGCGGCGGTTGATGTGACCGTCGTGGATGCGGACGCGATCCGCGAGATGAACGCCGAATACCGGGATAAGGACGCGGTGACCGACGTGCTGTCCTTCCCGATGTACGAGTTTTATAACGGCGAGCCGCAGGAGGAACTCGAGCGCGAGCCGGACTCCGGCTGCGTGATGCTCGGGGATATGATCCTGTGCTACACGCGCGCCTGCGAGCAGGCGGCGGAGTTTGGCCATTCGCCCGCGCGTGAGTGCGGCTACCTGACCACGCATTCGGTGCTGCACCTGCTGGGTTACGACCATGAACGGAACGATGCGGATACCCGTCTGATGCGCGCCAAGGAAGAGGACAACCTCACCTTCCTCGGCCTGACGAGAGATAGAGAAGCATGAAAAAGAATATCCGAAAACTGCATGAGAGTTTCCAGCATGCGTTCCGCGGGCTGGGGCTGTGCATCCACGGGGAGCGCAACTTCCGCGTGCACATGACGGCGGCGTTTTACGTCACCGTCTTTGCGCTGATGGGGCGCGCCACGGCGGCGGAGGCCGCCGTGCTGTGCCTGTGCTTCGGCCTGACCATGGGCGCGGAGCTGATGAACACCGCGATCGAGCGTTTGTGCGACCGGCAGGCGAGCGGGTACGACGGTTTTGTCCGCAATGCGAAGGATATCGCGGCCGCGGGCGTGTTTGTCTGCGCGGCGGCATGCGTAGCTGTGGGCGTGTGCATCTTCCTGTTTGAAGGCGTGTTGTTTTCGGCGCTTTCGTGGCTGCTGGCGCACCTGTGGGCAGCGGCGGTGCTGCTGGTCTCGATACCGGCGGCCTTATGGTTTATTTTTAAATATGGGAGAATACAATGAGTAAGATTACCAAAACTGCGGTTGTTTCCGTGGTCGGGCGGCCGAATGTCGGCAAGTCCACCATGACGAATAAACTGGTTGGCCAGAAAGTCGCCATCGTGTCGAACAAGCCCCAGACCACACGTACGCGCATTACCGGCGTGCTGAACCGGGGCGAGACGCAGTATGTCTTTCTGGACACGCCCGGCCTGCATAAGCCTCGTTCCCGTCTGGGAGACTACATGTGCAAAGTCGTGACCGATACGGTCTCTGAGGTGGATGTAGCGGCGCTCGTGGTCGAGCCGATTGCCAACATCGGCCCGGCGGAGCAGAGCCTGATCGGCCAGATCAAGCAGCACCACATGCCGTCCATCCTGGTCATCAACAAGATCGACACGGTGAAAAAAGAGGAGCTGCTTGCTGTTATCGCAACTTACGCCGCGGCGCACGACTTCGACGCGGTCGTGCCGGTTTCCGCGCGCACGGGCGAGGGCTTAAACGACTTCCTCGCCGAGGTGGACAAGTACGCGATCGAAGGTCCGCAGCTGTTCCCGGAGGACATGGTCTCCGACCAGCCCGAGCGCCAGCTCGTGGCGGAGATCATCCGCGAGAAGATGCTGCGCCTGTTGGACCGCGAGGTGCCGCACGGCGTTGCGGTCGGCATCGAGCGCTGGAACGAGCGCGAGGACGGCCTGATCGAGATCAACGCGGTCATCTACTGCGAGAAGAATAGCCACAAGGGCATTATCATCGGAAAGCAGGGCGCCATGCTCAAGGAAATCGGCCGGCAGGCGCGCGCGGACATCGAGCGCATGCTGGATGCCAAGGTGTTCCTCGAGCTGTGGGTCAAGGTCAAGGAGGGCTGGCGCAACAACCAGTACCAGATGCGCAACTTCGGCTACGAGGACCAGTAAATGGCCGAGGTCAAGCTGCGCGCGCTCGGTCTGCGCGAGGTGGATTTCGGCGACTTTGACCGCTACCTGACCGCGCTGACCGAGGATGGCCGCAAGGTTGAAATTTTATGCAAAAACGCGCGGCGGGGCAAAAAGCAGAACCCTGCCGCGCGGCAGTTTTGTTATTCTGAATTCATCCTGTCCGAGCGGCGCGGACGCTATACGCTGCGCGAGGCGGATTTCGTGCACTCGTTTTTCCCACTCTCGCAGGATATCGAGCGGTATGCGCTTGCGTGCTACCTTGCCGAGGTCGCAGCGGCGCTCACCACGCAGGATGAGGACAACCCGGCCATCTGTCGCCTGCTGCTGCACGCGCTGTATGCGCTCGAGGGCAAAAAACGCGAGCCGGCGCTCGTCAAGGCAGCTTTTGAGTGGCGCGTGATGGCGGAGAGCGGCTATGCGCCTGACCTGTCGGGCTGCGGGGTGTGCGGGAACATGATCGAACAGCCGCCGGTATACTTTTCCGTGCGCGCGGGTACGGCAGCAGACGAAAGGTGCGCCCAGCGTGTCGGCGGGTATGTACGGCTCGCGGACTCCACCCTGCGCGCGCTTGTGCATGTGCTGACGTGCGAGGCAGGCAAGGTGTATGCCTTTGCGCTGACCGGCCCGGCGCGCGAGCAGTTCTGCCGCATGGCGGAAGACTATGTGCAGTACCATCTCGGGCGCGGATTCGACAGTTTGAAGTTTTATCATTCCGTCGCATTATAACAGTGACCTCTTTTGCGATGAAGAGGGGAAATGCCATGAAACCTGCAATCAGACAGACCGCGATGCGCCGCAGCATTTATGCCCAGCTTGCGTTGGACGCGGCTGCGGTGGCAGTCGAGCTGTGGTTCTTTTGGGGTAGCGGGGCAAATTTCGTTCCTGTGCTGGTGCTTATGCTGCTTAGTGCGGTAAATATATGCTGGCTGGGGCATCATTATTGGAACGACTGCAAACAGTTCATGACGAGCGAAGCATACCAGCGTCTTGCTGCACGGTATTTTTCGTATGGAAGCCGCGGACGCTGGTTGTGGATGCTGCTGCAATACCGGCAGATCAAGGCCGTATCCGATGAAGCCGGCCTCGCTTTGCTGCGGATCTGGCTGGCGGGCGATGTACTGATCTGCGTGTCAATGCTGGGCATGTACCTGCCGGCAGAGCTGATTTTAGGCTGATATATTTTTTAGGAGTAAACCATGAACAGATTAGGGGAAAAATCCTTAAAAACACTGGAGTATTACGAAATCCTCGACCGTCTTGCGGCGCAGGCCGCGTCCGAGGCGGCGAAGGAGAAATGCCGCGCCCTGCGGCCTCTCGACGACCATGAGCAGGCGCAGGTCTGGATGAACCAGACCACGGACGCCAAAAGCCTGATGATCCGGCAGGGCAGCCCGGGCTTCGGCGGCATCCGCGAGGTGGGCGCGATTCTGGCGCGCGCCGGCCGCGGGGGTACGCTCAACCCGCGCGAGCTGCTCGACATGGCGAGCCTGCTGCAGACCGCGCGCCGCGCGCTGGTCTACGACGCGGAGCATGAGGAAAAGACCACGCTCACGCCGATTTTCGGACTGCTTTCCGGCAACCGGACGCTTGAGGAGGCCATCACGACCGCGATCCTTTCCGAAGAGGAGATCGCGGACGGCGCAAGCCCTGAACTGTTGTCCATCCGCCGCGAGCTGCGGCGCATTTCGGGCAAGGTGCGCGAGACGCTCAACCGCCTGATCTCGGGCGAGCGGTCCAAATATCTGCAGGAAACCATCGTTACCCAGCGAAACGGGCGCTATGTTGTGCCGGTCAAGGCCGAGCACCGGGGCGATATCCCGGGCCTGGTGCATGATACCTCGTCCACCGGCGCGACCGTGTTCGTCGAGCCGCAGCAGGTTGTGGAGATCAACAACCAGATCAAGGTGCTTGAAGGCCGCGAGGAGGCCGAGATCGAGCGGATTTTAGCCGAGCTGTCAAACGAGGTTGCGCTGTATAAAAATGCGATCGAGCAGGATTATGATGCGCTCGTCTCGCTCGACTTCATCTTTGCGCGCGCCAAGCTGTCGTTTGAGATGAACGCCGCGCCGCCGGTGCTCGTGGAGGGCGCGAGCCGCTGCCGCCTGCTGCGCGCGCGGCACCCTCTGCTGGATAAAGACAAGGCCGTGCCGATCGACATTGCGATCGGCGACGACTACGACACGCTGGTCATCACCGGTCCGAACACGGGCGGCAAGACCGTGTCGCTCAAAACACTGGGACTGCTCAGCCTGATGGCGGCCTCCGGCCTGCACATCCCGGCAAACGAGCAGAGTGAGATCGGCCTGTTTGAGCACGTTTACGCGGACATCGGAGATGAACAGAGCATTGAGCAGTCGCTTTCTACCTTCTCCGCGCATATGAAGACCATCGTGTCCATCATGGACTGCTGCGGGCAGGGCGACCTTGTGCTATTCGACGAGCTGGGCGCAGGCACCGACCCGGTTGAGGGCGCAGCGCTCGCGGTCGCGGTGATCGGCTATGCGCGCCAGATGGGCGCGTGCGTGGCGGCGACAACGCACTATGCGGAGCTCAAAACCTTTGCGCTCACGACCGACGGGGTGGAGAACGCCTCGTGTGAGTTCAACGTGCAGTCGCTCCAGCCGACCTACCGCCTGCTGACCGGCATCCCGGGCAAGTCCAATGCGTTTGCGATCGCGGCGCGGCTGGGATTGCAGCCCACCATCATCGAGCGCGCGAAGGAGCAGGTCTCGACCGAAGACGCGCGGTTTGAGGACGTGCTGGCCGAGCTCGAGCGCGAACGCCGTCGTATCGAGCAGATGAAGGAAGAGGCGCAGAAAATGCGTTCTGCCGCACAGTCCGAGCGGGACAAGATGCGCGCTGAGCGCGACGCGGCCGAGGAGCGCGCAGACAAGCTGCTCGAAAGCGCACGCAGCCAGGCGGACCGCATCCTGAAAGACGCGCGCATGACCGCCGAGACCGTGTTTGACGAGCTCGAGGACATGAAAAAGAAGGCGCAGAAGAAAAACGCGGACCAGAACCTCGCCGCGGCAAAAGCTGCGCTGCGCGGCGTGATCACGCAGACCGAGAACGAGCAGCGCCGCGGCATCCAGAAGCGCGTGGTCGAGGCGGACGAGCAGCGCCCGGTCAAAAAGGGCGACCGTGTGCGGCTGATCAACGTGGGCGGCGTGCTGGCAGATGTGCTCGCGCCTGCGGACAAAAGCGGCAACGTGCAGGTGCAGGCCGGCCCGATGAAGATGACGGTCAAGGAGAACGAGCTGCGTCTTGTCGAGGAAAACAAACCTGCGAAAAAGCCCGCGCCCCAGCCGCGGCGGGACGCCCCAAAACGCGAACTCAACATCCGTTCGGCGGAGAGCGAAGTGGATGTGCGCGGCATGAGCGCGGAGGAAGCGCTGTTCGAGGTGGACAACTTCCTGTCGCGCGCGATTATGGCGGGCCTGCCGTCGGTCACGGTCATCCACGGCAAGGGCACCGGCGTGCTCCGGAACGCAGTGCAGCAGCACCTGCAGTCGAACAAGCGCGTCAAAAGCGTGCGCAGCGGCGTATACGGTGAGGGTGAGCAGGGCGTAACGATTGTAGAATTGAGATGAAATGCATCGCCTTTTGCCGAGCCTGCCCGGGCGCACAGGGCAAAATGCCTGATTGCTTTGGGTTTTGCAGGAAAAATTTCATGAAAAACACAAACAATGGGAGGGCAAAATAGCCTTGACGAAATCCGGGAAAGGCGTTAGACTATATATATCATATATCGGATTTGAAGAAATAGGAGCGATGCAGATTATGTATTCGAAAGAGGTACAGGTGACCAATCAAGTAGGCTTATATGCCCGTCCCGCAACTTTTTTCATTCAGAAAGCAAATGAGTTCAAGTCGACTATCCTGGTAGAAAAAGAAGAGCGCCGCGTCAATGCGAAGAGCTTGCTCGGCATCCTTTCCCTTGGCATCACCAAGGGCACTACCATCAACCTGATCGCAGACGGCCCGGATGAGGAAGAGGCTGTTTCTGCGCTGGTTGAGCTGATTACGTCTAATTTCACCGACTGATTGATCGCATCCTGAGGGAAAAGCGCCGATTGAAAAAATCGGCGCTTTTATTTATCACCGCCTGTGGATTGGAAGTGTACGATACCTGAATGACGCTGCCCGGGACGGAAGAGCTGAGGATTCCATTAAGCACCATCTTCATGCGCCTGCGGAGCGGGAACAGTACGATAGTATGCAAATAATAAAGCGAGGAGGCGGTTTGCCACGACAAGGGAACAACTGAAGGAACGCGTGCGCAAGCTGCCTATGCAGCCGGGCGTGTACCTGCACAAAGATAAAACAGGCAAGGTGATCTACGTCGGCAAGGCCAAGCTGCTGCGCAACCGTGTGTCCAATTATTTTCAGCCGCCGGAACGGCTGAACGCCAAGACGCGCCAGCTGGTCAGCCATATTGACGATTTTGACATCATAGTGACCGAAACTGAGTTTGAAGCGCTCGTGCTTGAAAACTCGATGATCAAAAAATACAAGCCCAAGTACAACATCCTCCTCAAGGACGACAAGGGCTATCCCTATATCCGGCTGAATACGGACGCGCCCTATCCGGCATTTACCGTGGTTTCCAAGCCGGCGCGCGACGGGGCGCGTTATTTCGGCCCCTACCCGGGCCGCGTGGCCGCGCGCCGCGCGATCGACACGATCAGCGAGGCACTGCTGCTCAAAACCTGCGCGCGTGTGTTCCCGCGCGACATCGGCAAGGAGCGCCCGTGCCTCAACCAGCACCTCGGGCGCTGCTGCGCGCCGTGCACGGGCAAGGTCAGCCCGGAGGAATACCATGTGCTGATCGATCAGGCGATCGCGCTGTTCGAGGGCGACGCGAAAAAGCTGGAAAAAGAGCTGACCGAGAAGATGAACGAGGCGGCGGAAGAACTGCAGTTCGAGCGCGCTGCGCTGCTGCGCGACCGTCTGCGCGCCGTGCAGCGGCTGGGCACGCGCCAGCATGTGGTCGCGGGCGCTTTCGCGGATCTGGACGTGGTCGCTTTTGTACAGGGACAGACACGCGCCTGCGTATGCGTGCTGCACTATGCGGGTGGAGCCTTGCAGGATAAAGAGTACAGCCTGTTCCATGTGCTGGAGAGCGACCCGGCCGAGGTGCTCTGCTCGTTTGTCAAGCAGTATTATGCGCAGCGCGGCGCAGTGCCCAAGGCAGTGCTGCTCTCACACGAATTGGAGGAACAGGACGCGGTCGCGGAATACCTGGCCTCGATCGCGGAGCGCAAGGTCGAACTGGCAGTGCCGCAGCGCGGCGAGCGCCGCGTGCTCACACGTCTTGCAGAAAAGAATGCGCGTGAGGAGATCGAGCGCCGTGAAAAGCAGTCCGAACGGCGGCATAAATCGCTTGAGCTGCTGCAAAACGTCACCGGCATGATCGCTCTGCCGCTGCGGCTGGAAGCGTACGATATTTCCAACTTCGCGGGGCAGGATACGGTCGGTTCGATGGTGGTATTCGTCGAGGGCCAGCCGAAAAAGAGCGATTACCGCAAGTTCAAGATCGTATGCGCGGCAAACGGGCAGGACGACTACGCGTCCATGCGCGAAATGCTCACCCGGCGCGTGCAGCGCTATGTGGACGGGGACGAAAAGTTCTCGCCCCTGCCGAATGCCTTTTTGATCGACGGCGGCCTGGGACACGTGCGCGTATGCAAGGAGGTACTTGACTCGTTCGGGCTGTCCACGCCCTGCTTTGGCATGGTCAAGGACGACCGCCACCGCACCCGCGCCCTGGTCGCGCCGGACGGGCGTGAGTTCGGCATTTCGGCTACGCCCGCGCTGTTCGCGCTGATCGGCCGCATCCAGGAGGAGGTGCACCGGTTTGCGATCGAGTATAACCGCAAGCTGGGCGGCAAAAAGGTGCGCGGCTCGACGCTCGATAAAATTGAGGGCGTAGGAAACAAGCGCCGTACCGATCTCCTTAAGCATTTTGGAAGTATTGAGAATATCAAACAGGCAAGCGAACAGGAGCTGGCCCGCGTGGTGCCGCGCAACACCGCGCAGGCAGTATACGAGTATTTTCACAAGGAGGACTGAGCCATGCGTGTGGTATCCGGCACGGCGCGCGGCTGCAAATTGCAGCCCGTACCCGGCATGAACACCCGGCCGACGACCGACCGCGTTAAGGAAAATGTGTTCAATCTGATCCAGGACCATGTCCGCGGCGCGCGCGTGCTCGACCTGTTTGCAGGCACAGGACAGCTCGGGATCGAGGCCCTGTCCCGCGGGGCGGAGCGCTGCGATTTTGTGGAGCATGATAAGACGGCATACAATATCGTGTATAAAAATACACAGTCTGCACGGGTGGCGGACCGTGCTGCGCTGCACCGGGCGGAGGCGGCGGAATTTGTCTCCCGTGCGGGCCGGCGGCAGTATGACCTGATCTTCCTGGATCCTCCCTATGGCGGAGTGATTCTGGAAAATGCGTTATTACAGATAGAAACGTTTGACATTTTGTCTACGGATGGTATAATAATATGCGAAAGTGCAGTAGGGGATCGGTTCGCGCATGGATTTGAGGTTGTCCGCGAGCGTCGCTACGGCGCAACTATGATTACTGTTCTGCGTCGGCAGAACGGCGGAACGGATGAACGACATGAAAACTGCGATCTACCCGGGCAGCTTTGACCCGGTCACTCTGGGCCATCTGGACATTATTCGCCGCGCGTCGGTCATGTTTGACCGGCTGATTGTCGCGGTGATGCATAACCAGAACAAACAGCCGATGTTTTCTGTGGAGGAACGCATGGACTTCCTCCGGCGCACAACGAATGGTCTGCCGAACGTTGAAATCACCTCTTTTGGCGGCCTGCTGGCTGACTATGCCAGGCAGCAGGGGGCATGTGCGGTCGTTAAGGGCCTGCGTGCCGTGTCGGATTTTGAATACGAATTCCAGATGGCGCTGGCCAACCGTAAGCTCAATCCTGAGCTGGATACGGTGTTCCTGATGACAAGCGCGGAATATATGTACCTCTCTTCTTCTGTTGTAAAAGATATAGCGGTACATGGCGGCAGTGTCGCCGGCTTTGTTCCCGATGGGATTATTCAGGATATTGTGCGCCGCACAAGAAAGGAAGGATAAACGATGGCGACTTTGGATGAATTGATCAACAGCATGTATGACATGGTGCAGGATGCCAAGGGTATTCCGCTCGCCAGCGAAAAATGTATTATTGAACGTGACCACATGCTTGACCTGCTTGATGAACTGCGCGCGACCCTGCCGGGAGATCTGCAGGCAGCGCAGGATATCGTAGCCAAGCGCAGCGAGATGCTTGCATCCGGCAAGCGTGAAGCAGAAGCAATCCGCCGCCAGGCGGAAGAGGATGCCCGCCAGATGGTTTCTGAGACGGAGATCGTGGTCGCCGCACGCCGTAAGGCCAAAGAAGTGCAGGGTAATGCGGAAATCCAGGCACGTGAGTTGCGCCGAGTGGCGAATGAGTATTGTGAGGACACGCTTAAACGCACTGAGGAAGCGGTTGCGCTTTCCCTGGAGGAAGTGCGCAAGGCACGCCAGCGGTTCAAGAGCATCGCCAACAAGTAAAAAAGAGGGGAAACCAGTTGCCTGCCAGGCGGCTGGTTTTTTTATTTCCACACTGCAACGGGAATGTGGTAGGTGGATTCCCACTTTACCCCACAGCTGATATCATGCCGACGGGAACAAGTGGAGAAATGGAACTGCGGATGCTGCCGGTGTGGGAGTGCGGTGGGATTTTTCCCCACAGAAACAGCAGTTTGGAACAAATCGAACGCTCGAACAAACGTTCGATAAAAATTCAAAAAACGATTGAAATATCAAATATCTGCCGCTGATCTCCCGTAAAATAATTCAAATTAACCCTTGCAATCTTTGGCCTGTATCGTTATAATGGAAGCAAGGTGGTGAGAAGTGGGGCGAAGTGTCACAGATTCCACCAAAGTGAAAGTGTGGTGTGAATCTGGTGAAGGGCGAATACAAGCATTCCATCGATGCCAAGGGGCGTCTGGCTATGCCCGCCAAGCTGCGTGACGAGCTGGGTGAGCGCTTCACCGTTACCAAAGGGCTGGACGGCTGTCTGGCTGTTTATCCTGAGAAGGAGTGGGAGTCGCTTGAGGACCGCATCCGCGCGCTGGGCAACGGCGAGAAAGCGCGGCGGGTCAAGCGGTACTACTTCGCCAATGCTTTTGACGCCCAGCTGGATGCGCAGGGACGTATCCTGATCCCTGCAGGGCTGCGCGAGTTTGCTGACCTGCAAAAAGACGTTGTCGTGATCGGCCAGCTCGACCATGCAGAGATATGGAACAGCGAAAAATGGCGTGTTTATAACGAGGCGATCGATGCGGAAAGCGTTGCCGCCGACGTGGAAGATATTGATTTTTGATGCTACAGGCAGGAGGCAAGTATGGAATTTCACCATGTATCCATTTTGCTTGAGCCCTGCCTCGAGGCGCTGCAGATCAAGCCGGACGGCGTCTATATAGACGCAACGACCGGAGGCGCCGGCCATTCGCTCCGCATTGCGGAGCGTTTGCATGACAGCGGCCGTTTGATCTGTATCGACCGGGACGATGAGGCGCTGGAAAATGCAAAAGAGCGTCTGAAAGACGTATGGCAGCGGGTCACGGCGGTAAAGAGCGATTTCCGCGAGCTCGACAAGGTGCTGGAAAGCCTGGGCTTGCCAGGGGCGGATGGGATCCTGTTCGACCTTGGCGTGTCCTCACCACAGCTAGACCATGCAGAGCGCGGCTTTTCCTATATGCAGGATGCGCCGCTCGACATGCGCATGGACCGCGCCCAAAAGCTGACGGCATACGATGTGGTCAACACCTGGAGCCGGGAGGAAATCCGCCGCATTTTATTTGAATACGGAGAGGAACGTTATGCACCCCTGATTGCGGCGGCTATTGAACGCGAGCGGGATAAGAAGCCGATCGAAACCACGCTTGAACTTGTAGACGTGATTAAGAGTGCGATGCCTGCAAAGGCAAAGAGAGAAAAACAGCATCCGGCCAAGCGCAGCTTCCAGGCGGTTCGTATTGCGGTCAATGACGAACTGGGGGCGGTGCGCGAGGCGATGGACAAGGCGATCGACTGCCTGAACCCGGGGGGGCGTCTGGCGGTGATCACCTTTCACAGCCTGGAAGACCGTATTGTCAAAACGGCATTTCAGCAGGCAGCACAGGGATGCACCTGTCCGAAGGAGTTTCCGGTATGCGTATGCGGCAAAAAGCCGAAAGTGCGGCTGACGCCGCGCAAGCCGATCCTGCCGGACGAAGGGGAAATAAAAGAGAACCCGAGGGCACGCAGCGCGAAGCTGCGCGTATGCGAGAAGATATGAAACCGTGCGAACAAGAAAGGAAATGCAAATGATGACCGCGAGCAGGGACAGCGTAGCATATCAGCAGTATGAGGAACGTTTCCCCGTGGAGCAGAAGCGGGAGCTGCGCGCGGCGCCTGCGCCGCGGCGCCGCAAAAAAACGCGGATCCGCCCCAGCCTGTTTGCATGCATTGCTATTCTGGCAGCGACGGCAGCCTATATTCTGTTTTGCCAGATGCAGCTGACCGAACTGACGACGGAAGTAAGCAGGCAGAATGATGCGCTCAGCGAGCTGACGGCGGAAAACGTATCGCTTACCACCCGGCAGATGAGCAGTGTGAACTTGGACGAAGTGGAGAAATATGCGGTAAATACACTGGGTATGGTTAAAATGGACAATTCGCAGATCGAATATGTTTCGCTCACCAACCCGGATACCGTTACTGTTTCGGACAGCGGGATCTCGCTTGATGCATTGTTCAGCGGTTTGGCACGCAGTTTTTCCGCAATCGTGGAATATATCAACTGAGTAAATGAATAGGATGCGTACAGGGGAGTGAGAGGTAGTATGCTTCTGACTCCTTGCGCTTTTTTGACCAGAATATCCGGGAGGAAATCGAGGCTTATGTCGGCAAAAGGACCAACGAATCGAATGCGCAAGCGCGTCAGCGGGCTGGCAGTGCTGTTCATTGTGCTGGGCTTTGGCCTGGTGGGTATTCGCCTGCTGTATATGCAGGTGTTCCATAACAGCTTTTATGTCCAGCAGGCAACCGAGCTGCAGACGCGCGACAGCTTCATCACCCCCAACCGGGGCACAATCTATGATGCGAATATGCAGGTGCTTGCAGAGTCCGCGAGCGTGGAACGTATCTGTATCACGCCGAGCGCAGTCGTCGATGAGACAAAGGTGAACAAGGGGATCAGCGCGGAAAGCCAGCAGCAGACGCTGGCAACCATCCTGTCTGACACGCTGGATCTGGATTACGACACGGTGCTGGCAAAGATCCAGAAGACCGATTCGATGTATGAAATCATTGCGCAGAAGGTGGATAAGGACGTTGCAAAGGAGCTGTATGCCGCACTGGAAGCAGCCGACTGCCAGGGTGTATACTCCGAAACGGATACCAAGCGCTATTACCAGCAGGGTGCATTCCTGTCTGCTGTGCTGGGCTATGTGGACAGCGATAACAACGGCGTTTACGGCATTGAAGCCGAGTATAACGACGAGCTGTCCGGTACAGCGGGACGTATCGTGCGCGTGCAGAATGCGAAGAATATCGATGTAGAGCCTGAGGCGTCGACCGAGATTCCGGCGCAGGACGGTAATTCGCTCGTGCTGACGATCGACAGTGATATTCAAAACGTCCTGGAAAAACATTTGGAGACTGCGCTTGCGGATAACCCGAACGCGCGCGACGGCGTTTCCGGCATTGTCATGAATGTCAAGACCGGTGAGGTGCTGGCGATGGCTAACCTGCCGGACTTCGATCCGAACAACGCTTACCAGCTGACGAGTGAGCGCTATATCAACGAACTCAAAGAGGATGCGGCAAAGATCCTGGAGGACGCAGGCGTTTCCGCCACCATTTCCGATACATGGTATCAGGAAGGCGGGCTGGCCAACCTCCCGGAGAGCATCCAGAATAACGATGAGGTGGTCGATGCGCTTGGCGAGGCGCGTGTTAATATTTTATATAAAACGTGGTATAACCCGGTTGTTTCGAGCAACTACGAACCTGGCTCGACGTATAAACTGATGACGGTTGCAACCGCTTATGACCTTGGTGTGGCACATGCGGAAGATACCTATGTCTGTAATGGATCCATGATGGTCGGTGACTGGTCGCAGCCGATTCGCTGCTCTAATACAAGCGGCCACGGAACGCAGACCCTGACCGAAGCGCTAATGAATTCATGCAACGTGGCAATGATGCAGATTGCAGAAAAGATAGGCAAAGACCGCTTCTATGAATACACCAAAGCGTTCGGCATGTTTGAGCAGACCGGGATTGACCTGCCGAATGAGGAAGACGGCCAGTTCCATGACCCGGATGTTACGAGTGAATGGAACGAGGTCTCTCTGGCGACCGCATCGTTTGGCCAGCGCTTTACTGTTACCCCGCTGCAGGAGCTGAACATGGTCTGCGCGATTGTGGACGACGGCAAGCTCAAGCAGCCCTACGTTGTCAAGCAGGTGCTGAATGCGGACGGTTCGGTCCAATCGACTACCGAGACTACGGTCGTCCGTCAGGTCATCTCGGAGGAGACCTCGGCTTATATGCGTGAGGCGATGGAGCAGGTCGTTGCAGGCGGCACAGGTAAAAACGCTTATGTTTCCGGCTACCGTATCGGCGGCAAGACTGCGACGTCCGAGATCCTGCAGGAAGAGGGCGACGTGGAGCCGCGTTACACAGCGTCGTTTATCGGCGTGGCTCCGATGGACGACCCGCAGATCGCGGTGCTGGTAGCAATCAACGATATCCCGGAATCTTCGCCTCATGGCGGCGGTGCGATCGCCGCCCCGGTCGTTGCGCGCATCATGGAGGAGGTCCTCCCGTATATCGGCGTAACACCGGTCTACTCGGATGAAGAGAACGACCGCCGCGAACTGACCGTTCCCGGCGTGATCGGCCTGACCGAGGAGCAGGCGGCAGACGCACTCGGGCAGGCGGGCTTTGAGTACCGCGTAGTGGGCGACGGCGACACGGTCACCGACCAGGTGCCGGCGAGCGGCGTGCGTATCCCGGCGAGCGGCAGGGTCATTCTGTACATGGGTGAGAGCAAGCCGGCCGAGCAGATTGAGGTTCCGGATCTCACCGGCTTGACACCGGACGAATGCCGCGATACACTGGAACAGTATGGCCTGTATCTGAAACAGACGGGCGTTGCCAGCTCGCAGGTGACGGGCAGCACAACGGCGAGTCGACAGAGCCCTGCGGCGGGCACCAAGGTGAGCATCGGCGCGGTGGTGACGGTTGAGTTCTCGGATACCACGAATGTCAACGACCGATAGGGAGGAAAAGCATGAAATTACAGGAGCTGCTGAAAAATGTTGCGGTGCTGGAAAGCACCGCAGCAGGGAATACCGAAATCCGCGAGGTAAGATATGATTCCCGCGCCGTGCAGCCGGGTGACCTGTTCGTCGCCATCCGCGGCTATGCGACCGATGGACATAAATATATCACGAAGGCACTCGAGCAGGGCGCGGCAGCTGTCGTGTGCGAGGAAGCGCCCGAAGGCGCGCCTGCCGTAGTGGTGGAGAACTCCCGCCGCGCGCTCGCGGAGATCGCGGCCAATCGGTTCGACCACCCGGCGGACAGCATGGTCATGCTGGGCGTAACCGGCACAAACGGCAAAACCACGACCACCTATCTGGTCAAGCACATGCTGGAGGATGCGGGGCACAAGGTCGGCCTGATCGGCACCAACCAGAACCTGATCGGCGACGAGGTGGTCGAGACCGAGCGCACTACGCCCGAATCCTATGAGCTGCACGCACTGTTTGCGCGTATGCGCGACGCAGGCTGCACCCATGTGATCATGGAGGTTTCCTCGCACTCGCTCGTGCTCGACCGTGTGCACGGTATCCGCTTTGCGGTTGGCGCGTTTACCAACCTGACGCAGGACCATCTGGACTTCCACAAGACCATGGAAGAATACCGCAAGGCCAAGGCGATCCTGTTTACCATCAGCGACAAGGGCGTCATCAACCTGGATGATCCGGCGGCAAAGGCCATGCTCGCGGACGCGCAGTGCCCATGCATGACCTTCTCGTGCGAAAAGGACGCGGCCGACCTGACGGCAAAAAACATCAAACTGCATGCGGACGGCGTGGAGTTTGTCGCCACCACCAAGGGCGAACTCGCGCGCGTCAAGCTGCCGATCCCGGGACATTTTTCTGTCGAAAATGCGCTGACTGCACTGGGTATCGTGCTGCAGCTCGGCCTGCCGCTCGCTGATGCGGCGAAATCGCTTGCCACGGCGACCGGCGTCAAGGGCCGCGTCGAGGTCGTGCCGACCGACACGGATTACACCGTGCTCATCGACTACGCGCACTCGCCGGACGGCGTGGAGAACGTGCTGCGCGCGGTGCGCGGCTTTGCCAAGGGCAGGGTGGTCGCACTGTTTGGCTGCGGCGGCGACCGCGACCGCACCAAGCGTCCCAAGATGGGTAAGATCGCAGCGGAGCTTGCAGATTTCTGTATCGTCACGAGCGATAACCCGCGCACCGAGGATCCCAAGGCGATCATCGACGACATCCTCGAGGGCATGAAGGATTCCAAAACGCCCATGCAGGTGATCGTCGACCGGCCGGAGGCGATCCACTGGGCGCTCGCGCATGCCAAAAAGGACGATATCATCGTGCTGATGGGCAAGGGGCATGAGACCTATCAGGAGGTCAACCATGTCAAGCACCACATGGATGAACGTGAGATCGTTGCGGACTATTTTGCCCGCTGAAGGTGTCCGGCAAGACCGGGCGTTTTGATGGGAACCGCGCTGCGGTTTCCGGTTTGGAAGGAACGAAAAAATGATGACGGGGGAAACGACATGGAACGCTTTACGCTCGCACAGGCTGCGGCATGGACAAAGGGAGAAGCAAGAGGGACGGCTGAGCTGACGGCAGTTTCGACCGACTCGAGGCAGATCCCGACTGAGGCGCTGTTCCTGCCGATCAGGGGCGAGCGGTTTGACGCGCATGATTTTATCGCAAAGGCGATCGAAAACGGAGCGGCTGCGGTCGTTTCCCACCGCCAGAATGAGGAATACCCGGTGCCGGCGCTTTATGTGGAAAACACGTCGCAGGCGCTGCTCGACCTTGCGGGCGGCTACCGGGAAATGTGCGGCGGCAAGGTGGTCGGCGTGACCGGATCGGTCGGCAAGACCACGACAAAGGAGCTGCTGTATGCGGTCTTAAAGCAGAAGTTTAACGCACAGAAGACCGAGGGAAACCTGAACAATGAAGTCGGCCTGCCGCTGACCCTGCTGCGTATGATGCGGGACACCGAGGTCATGGTGGCGGAGATGGGTATGAACCATTTCGGGGAGATATCCCGCATGACTGCGGCAGCGCGGCCGGATATCGCGGTCATCACCAACATCGGCACATCGCACATTGAGTTTCTCGGCTCACGCGAGGGTATCTGTAAGGCCAAACTCGAGATCCTCGAAGGACTGCAGAAGGACGGATATGCCGTCCTGTGCGGCGATGAGCCGCTTTTGTGGGATAAACGCGCGCAGCTCGGCTGCCGCGTGGTCACCTACGGCATGGAAAACTGCGAATGCGACCTGACGGCATGCCTGCATGACGACGGCACATTTGATATCATCAACAACAGCCTTCCGGCGGCATCCCTGCCGGCGGGCGGGAGATTTACGGCAAAGCTCAGTATACCGGGCGCGCACAATGTGCTCAATGCACTGGCTGCAGCGGCGGTCGGCCTGCTGCTCGGCGAAACACCCGAACAGATCGCAGCCGGCCTTCAGACCTATGAGGCGAGCGGCCTGCGGCAGAATATCTACGAGCAGGACGGCTACCAGATTTATGCGGACTGCTACAACGCCAGCCCGGATGCGATGGAGGCTACTTTGGCTGTGCTCGGCACAATGGCGCCGGAAGGACGCCGCTTCGCGGTGCTCGGCTCGATGCTCGAACTGGGCGGTTACGCGGAAGAAGGACACCGCAGGGCGGGACGCGCCGCCGCACGCTATGCAGATGCGCTCTATGCTTACGGGCCGGACGCGGACGCGATGGTCGCGGGAGCAAAGGAAAAAGGGATGGATAGGGCTTATGCGTTTGCCGATCAGGCTGCATTGGTTGCAGCGCTGCGGCAGGATGCGAAAAAAGGCGATGCGCTGCTGTTCAAGGGAAGCCGCGGTATGCGGATGGAGCAGGCACTCAAGCTGTTCTTAGGGGAGGATGTAGAAGAATGACGCCAATCAATATCAGGACTGCGCTGATCGTGTGCGCAGTCGCATTTGTGGTTACGGCGGCAATCGGACCGTCGGTCATCCGTTATTTGCGCAAAATGAAATTCGGCCAGAAGATCCTGGAGATCGGGCCGAAGTGGCACATGAACAAACAGAACATCCCCACCATGGGCGGATTTATGTTCATCATCGGCATTGCCGCCGCCGTGCTGGCGGGCAATCTGCTGCTGGGCGGGCTGGAGATCGCATCGGTTGCGGTGCTTGGGCTTGCCGCAGCATACGGCGCAGTCGGCCTGGTGGACGACTATGCCAAAATAAAGAAAAAAGAAAACGCGGGTCTCAGCCCCAAGCAGAAGCTGGTGCTGCAGATCCTGGTGGCGGCGGTGTTCATCCTGGTGCTGTTCCTCCAGTCGGACGGACTGCCCGTGCTCTGGATCCCGTTTACGGATATTGCGCTTCCGCTGCCCTGGCCGCTGTACATCATCTTTGCCGCATTCGTTATCGTTGGCGCGGATAACGCGGTCAACCTGACCGATGGGATTGATGGGCTGGCCGCGGGCGTGACCCTGCCGGTCGCGATCTTCTTTGTGTTCGTCGGTATCGTGCGGCAGGATGCGGGCGTCATGATTTTTGCAGCGGCCCTTGCAGGCGGCCTGGCAGCTTTTTTGATTTATAACTTCAATCCTGCCAAGGTGTTCATGGGCGATACCGGCTCGCTGTTTCTCGGCGGTGCGGTTGCAGGCCTCGCGTTTGCGTGCGAAATGCCGCTCATCCTGCTTCTGGTCGGCCTGATTTATATTATCGAAACCCTTTCGGTCATTCTGCAGGTGACTTATTTTAAGGTTTCAGGCGGAAAGCGCCTGTTTAAAATGGCGCCGATCCACCACCATTTTGAGATGTGCGGCTGGGGAGAGAAAAAGATCGTCCTGATATTTTCCGGTATAACCATCCTGCTGTGCCTGGTGGCCTATTTTGCGGCACTGCCCCCGGCACTGTAATGTTTGAATTCCACTTGGAGGTGACCTGATTGACTCCCACCAACCGACAGACGCGTCCCACGCGTCGTCCGGTGCCTGCGCGCCGCCCGGCAGCACAGCCGGTTCCGCGTGCGTCGGATATGGTCATACCACGGCAACAGATCCCACGCCCGGCAGCGCATTCCCGTGTACAACAGCATACCCGGGTGCGGGCGCATGCCTGGGATATTGGTGTGTTTTTCTCTGTTATGCTGTTGCTCATTATCGGTCTGATCGCGCTGTTTTCCGCAAGTTATACCAATGCGCTGTTTTATCAGGGCAACGCGGCCCACTTCATCATCAGGCAGGGCGCATTTGCTGCAGCTGGCGTGGTTGCAATGGTTATCGTTTCCAAAATCAACTACCATCTTTATGCGCGGTTCAGCACCATGATCATGGCAGTTTCCATTATCCTGCTGATCCTGGTCGCGATCCCGGGTATCGGCACGGTGCAGAACAATGCGCGGCGCTGGCTGTTCGGCTTTCAGCCGTCCGAGCTGGCGAAAATCACGATCATCATTTGCTTTTCTTACTGGATTGCAAAGGATACCAAGAGCGTGCGCTCGTTCAAGGGACTGATCCGGCCATACGGCTTCCTGCTTGTGGCATACTGCGTGCTGCTGTATCTGGAGCCGCATACCTCGGCCATGCTGATCATCTGCGGCACCGGTGTGCTCATCCTGGTTGCGGGCGGCATGCGCCTGTGGTACTTTGCCCCGATCGGCATTGCGGGCGCTGCGGCGGTTACGGCATTTTATTTTTCCTTTTCTCATGTGCGGGAACGTTTTGCCGTCTGGCTTGACCCGTTTTCCAATCTGACGGACGAAGGCTGGCAGGGCGCGATGGGGCAGATCGCCATCGGCTCGGGCGGGCTGCTCGGGAAAGGGCTGGGCAACAGCGTACAGAAGCAGCTGTATCTGCCCGAGCCGCAGAATGACTTTATTTTCGCCATCTGGTGCGAAGAGATGGGGCTGATCGGGGCTCTGCTGGTCATCCTGCTGTTCGCCTATCTGATTTTCCGCGGGTTCCGCGTGGCGCGGGCAGCGCCGGATAAGTTCGGCTTCCTGTTGGCCTCCGGCATCACAATCAAGCTCGCCATCCAGACGCTGATGAACCTGTTCGTTGTGACCGGTATCATCCCGGTCACGGGTGCTGCGCTGCCGTTTTTCAGCTACGGCGGCACCGCGCTGCTGCTGCAGCTGGGCGAAATGGGGATCCTGCTGAATGTATCGCGGTATATGCGCGCGCAGGCGCGGCAGGAGGAATAGAATGGCTGCGCCGGCATAAGAGATGGTTTCCCGGGGAATGCCTTCCCCGGTTTCACCGTGCGGGCCGGGAGTACTTTCCGGAAACGCACCGGTGTGCATTTTGACTGTATATGCGCGTTGCGCAAGAAGGGGGATACATCATTGAGGCTGTACATCACCGGCGGCGGCACGGGCGGGCATGTTACGCCCGGGCTGGCCATCGCACGGTATTTTGAGACAAAACACCCGGATACGGTTGTCCGGTTTGCGGGCTCAGCGCGCGGCATCGAGAACAAGCTCGTCCCGCGCGAGGGCTATCCGCTCGATACGATTGAGATCATCGGCCTGTCGCGTTCGATGAGCCCCAAAGGGCTGGCGCACAATGTTAAGGCGGCGCGTCTCGCAGTCTCCGCTGTGAGTAAGGCGAAAAAGCTGCTGCGGCAGGCACGTCCGGACTGCGTGATCGGCTGCGGTGGCTATGCGTCATTTGCGGTTGTGCGCGCGGCGCAGCAGATGGGGATTCCCACCGTGCTGCTCGAGGTCAACGCACTGCCCGGCAAGGTGACCAAGATGCTGGCGAAAAAGGCGGACCGTGTGCTGGTCTGCTTCGAGCAGGCCAAGGACATTCTGGGCGGCGGGGACAAGATCGTGCTGACCGGTGCGCCCGTGCGCGGCGAGATCCTCGCGGCGGACCGCGCAAAAGCGCGCGCCAAATTCGGGCTGGGAGAGAATGACCAGCTTGTCGTCTCCTTCTGGGGCTCGATGGGCGCAAAATATATGAATGAGCACATGGCGGGCGCGCTTGCGCTCGAGTGCCAGAACGGCGTGCCATATTATCATATCCATGCGACCGGTGCGGCGGCGCGTGAGTGGCTGCCAAAAATGGCAGCCGAGCAGGGAGCAGACTTTGCTGCGCATCCCAACATTCAGGTGACGGAATATATCTATGATATGGCAGACCGCATGGCAGCGGCCGATCTGGTTGTATGCCGCGCAGGCGCAGCCACGCTCGGCGAGCTGTGCATGCTCGGCCGGCCGGCGCTGCTTGTGCCGTCTCCGTTTGTGGCGGAGAACCACCAGGAGAAAAATGCGCGCGCGCTGGAAACGGCCGGTGGCTGCCGGGTGCTGCTCGAAAAGGATGCGTCGCCCGGGCGGCTGTATGATGAGATGCAGGACCTGCTCTCCGACCGGGAACGGCTGCGCCGGATGGGGCAGGATGCGACAAAGCTTGCTGCGCATGATGCAAGCGAAAAAATTTATCAGGAAATTATTTGGGCAATTGAAAACCATAACAAATGACGCAAAGGGGCGTTTGCATGAAACGCAGAAGGCGAAAACAGAAAACGCCCGAGCAGCAGAGGCGGAGGGCCAACCGGAGACAGCGGTTTTTCCATGCGGTCGGGCGTGTGCTTTTTATTGGCATCCTGATCGCAGCGGCGGTCCTGGCGCTGACCATCTTCTTCAAGGTGAACACGATCTCGGTAGAAGGGGCCATGCGGTACAGCGCGGAGGAAATCGTCACGAACATGGATGTCCGGGAAGGAGACAACCTCTATCTGTGGAACAAGGTTAAGGTATCGAATGCACTGATGGAGCGGCTGCCTTATCTGGAAAGTGTACAGATCCGGCGGCATCTGCCGGATACACTCGTGGTTACGGTCACGGAATGCGAAGCGGCAGTGGCGGTTTCATCGGGCACTGGATACGTTTATTTAAGCCGGTACGGCAAGGTGCTTGAACAAAATGCGTCGGACGGCGGCCTTCCTGTGGTTACAGGTGTAACGTTGCCGGATATACAGCCTGGACAGGCAGTTGCGCAGGGTGAGGATGCTTACTGCGACGCGCTGCTGGAAGTGCTGCAGACACTGGATGCCGGCGGTATGCTGGATGGGCTGCGGTTCATCAACCTGCAGGATCTGACGGACGTACGAATCGGTTATGAGGGGCGCTTTGATATCCAGATTGGCAGTATGGACGAGCTGTCCTACCGACTGCGCTTCGCCAAAACCGTGATTGATGAACGGCTTTCGCCTTCGGATGTCGGAAGGCTATATTGGGATACGCAGGACCGGCTGCACTTTGTGCCGGACACGGAAGAGAATGTAGCGGCTTCGGCAACCGGAGTGCCGACTGAATCGGAACAGCCCGTGAATCTGGAGGACAGCACCGGGCAGTCCGGTGCGGATGGCAGTGCGGATACCGGATCTTCGGGTGCGTCAGATGGGGAAATCAGCGGGGACAGTGAAACGGACGGAATAAATGCCGGGGATTCGTCTGAAACAGATAACGGAGACAGTGAAACCGGGGACGAAACTGCCGAATAGTCGGAAAGAAGAGGGGAATACGGCGAAATAGACAAAAATTAAGGAAAAAGCACATCGGAATATGGAATGGACGGCAGGTCTGAAAAGTTGACAGCTGTTGTTCGACGGAAAGGTACAGTTAATCTCAAGTTTTTTTGAGGAATTCACTATTTTCTGTTGCAAAACAGAGTGATTCGAGGTAAAATTAAAACAATAGGGCTGACATGCCATTTGCGTAGTGCCAGCCCATGCAAAGAACGTAAAAGATAATCTGAACGATTCTTTATCATAAAACGGAGGATGGCAACAATGGGTTTTGAGTTTGAACAGGGCTTGGATAATGTAGTGAATATCAAAGTCATCGGCGTCGGCGGCGGCGGCGGCAATGCGGTCAACCGCATGGTCGAGAGCGGTGTGCAGGGCGTTGAGTTTATTTCAATCAATACGGATATGCAGGCGCTGAATTTTTCTCAGGCCGGCACCAAGATCCAGATCGGTGAGAAGCTCACCAAGGGCCAGGGTGCGGGCGCGAACCCGGAGATTGGCCCAATGGCGGCGGAGGAAAGCCGGGATGAAATCGCTTCGATTTTAAAGGGGTCGCAGATGATTTTTATTACCGCTGGCATGGGCGGCGGTACTGGGACAGGCGCCGCCCCGGTCGTAGCGGAAATTGCGCGCGAGATGGGTATCCTGACGGTCGGCGTTGTCACCCGTCCGTTCGCATTCGAGGGCAAAAAGCGTCTGGAACAGGCGCTGGGCGGTATCGAGGAGCTCAACAAGAATGTAGACTCGCTTGTTATCATCCCGAACGAACGCCTCAAGTACGTATCTGAGCAGAAGATCACCTTTAAGAACGCGTTTGAAATTGCGGACGGCGTGCTCCGTCAGGCAGTTGCCAACATTTCCGAGCTGATTACCGTACCGGGCTTTATTAACTTGGACTTTGCAGACGTTACCTCGGTTATGAAGGACGCAGGCTTTGCACATATCGGCACCGGCCGTGCGGCTGGAAAAGATAAGGCTGCTGAGGCGGCGCGTATGGCGATTTCCAGCCCGCTGCTTGAAACCTCGATCGACATGGCGCATGGCGTTATCGTTTCAGTCATCGGTTCGGACGACATCGGCCTGGACGAGGTAGAGACTGCAGCGACCATGGTGCAGCAGGCAGCTCACCCCGATGCACATATTATCTTCGGCGCATTCATTGACGATACGATGGATGATGAGATCCGCGTTGTCGTTATTGCAACCGGGTTTGACAATATCCCGAACTCTGCCAAGATGGATATGGAAGGTGGCAACAACAATAAGAAGAGCGAGTCTTCCCAGAGCAGCGGCCTGTTTACGGAGGCTTCTACGGCTGCAGCAGAAGAAAAGCCTGCAGCAAAAACGCAGTCGAGCGAACTTGGCTCGGACGATGCAGCGTTTGATGTGCTGATGCGAATTTTCGATAAGGATCACCGCTGATCCCCAAAACAATAAAGCTGACAAAACAGCCCTGAAAGGGGCTGTTTTGGTCTGGAATGACCTTGTAAAATTTTTGTAAAAGGGAGTGAGACCATCGTGAGTGCAGACCCTGGAAGTAGACGGCAAAAAAACACCCGCGGTGGTGCAGCTGTCTGAACCACCGCTGAAAGGCGGTAAGATATGGTAGAATTTTACAAGACGATTGACGGCCGGGTGACCGAAGTCGGTGGCTTTACCGAAGGCTGCTGGGTTAATATGGTGCATCCCAGCTCGGATGAGCTGGAGGCGATCTCCCGTGCAACGCATGTGGAAGAGGAATTTGTCCGCGCGGCGCTCGACCCGGAGGAAAGCTCGCGCGTTGATACCGAGGACGACCAGCTGCTGATGATCGTCGACATCCCGATGGTGGAAAAAAGCTCGGTCGAGGATGGCGGGCAGATGTTCAGCACACTGCCAATGGGCATCGTTGTGGCACAGAACGCGGTTATTACGGTTTGCCTCGAGGACAGCATCATCCTGCGTTCGATCGCAGAAGGTGCGGTCAAGGGCGTGCACACCGCGCTGCGTACGCGCTTTGTGTTCCAGATCCTGCTGCGTGTAGCGGGCCGCTTCCTCAAAAACCTGCGCATGATCGAACGCGACTTTACGCGCATCGAAAAGCGCCTGTATGATTCGCTGCAGAACGAGGAGCTCATCCAGCTGCTCGGGCTGAGCAAATCGCTGGTTTACTTCTCCGCGTCCCTCAAGGGTAACGAGGTGACCATGGAAAAGGTGCTGCGCGGCCGCGTGCTCAAGCTGTATGAGGACGACCGCGACATCCTCGAGGATGCGCTGATCGAGATCCGGCAGGCCATTGAGATGGCCGGCATCTATTCGAGCATTTTGTCCGGCACGATGGATGCCTATGCGTCAGTCGTATCCAACAATTTGAACATCATCATGAAGGTGCTCACTGTGCTGACCATCATCATGACCATCCCGAACATTATTTTCGGCTTCTACGGCATGAATATCGGAGGTGAGGCGATCCCGGGAGATTTCTTCTGGTGGATCCCGCTGCTGATCTCCGCTGCCGCGTGTTTTTTTGCGTGGTTCATGCTCAAAAAGAAGAATCTGTATTGAGAAAGCGCCGCATTTGCGGCGCTTTTGCTTTGTCCGGATTTGACAGGACAGGAGTACCTTCTATATAATGATACCGCAGAGATAAAAACACGGCCCGGTTGGTAGTCCGGGCGCGGCAGGCAAAGCCTGCTGTCAGTAACCTGCCTCCTTGGTTGTCCGTTCTCTGTGCGCAAGGACGAAAAAAGGAGGACAATTTCATGCGCACAGTAACATGCCGGGTGACCGTATATTTTGACGACCCGTTCTGGGCCATGCTCTACGAACGCGAGGGCGAGGGCTGGTACGAGGCAAGCCGCACCGTATTCGGTGCGGAGCCGAAGGACTATGAGGTGTATGCGTTCCTGCTGCAAAGCTGGAAGCAGCTGCGGTTCAGCCCACCGGTGCAGGCAGGGGAGCGGGCGACACGGCCGGACAACCCCAAGCGCCGCCAGCGCGCCGCCCGCAAGGCAGTGGAGCAGGCGGGGACGGGCACCAAAGCGCAGCAGGCGCTTGCCGCCCAGCGCGAGCAGGGCAAGCAGGCGCGCCGCGTCCGCACGCGGGAAGAAAAGGAACGCGAGGCCGAAGAACGGTATGAAAAACACCGGCAGAAGCGCAGGGAAAAGCACAAGGGGCACTGAACAGTGCCCCTTGTGCTTTGTTTAGCTGATGCGCTCGAGTGAGATCTCTACGCCGTCGTAAATGATGGACTGGACATCCTCCGTGGGAATGATGCGGTCGAATAGCCAGCAATTAAAAGTACAGTCTCGGTCGACATATTGTTTGAGGGTTCCTGCTTCAAGGTAGCCGTTATTGCTTCTGCTCAGCTTGCCGTCCCAGATTGCACCATTCTTGAGTTTTAACTGGAATGAGGTTTGATACTGCTCGGAAAGCGTATCTGTGAGCAGGGAGCGTTGCCCCTGAATAGTGCATCCAATAGGGGACAATAGAATCTGGGTTAACTCAGTTTGCATGTCTCCGGGCTGAATCGTTTGCCCTGCGGCATATTCTATCGTCATATCGGTATATTGGAGCGGTACGTCAAAATCAGTTTCGCAGGAAAAAACAGAATGCGAGATGGAACGGGCTTCCTCCCCATACATAACGAAATCGGGATTGGGCGTTTCATATAATATATCAATGGAATCAAAATGGACGGATTCACCCAAAAGCGGGATGGGAGTGTATGGATCGAGCTTGTAAGCGTAATAGCTTGATACGAATTGTATGGTGCCGTCAGACGGGTCATCATCTAAGATTTGTCCACCACCGCCCCAGTAGGCATCAGGATATTGTGCAAGCGAGCAATTATCGATGCATACCCAGTATTCCAGATCACTGTCCGTGGCCAGCGGTTGCCCGTCGTCCCGGCTGAGGGTGTAAACCAGCAGGACGTTATATCGGTCTCCCATCACAGCCTCAACCGTGAACGTCATGCCGTCCTTATGGATGCTGTTTTCCACCGGCTGCACCATCGGTTCGACCAGAGTTGGGTCGGTGGATGGATACAGCAGATGGATCCAGTTGTTTTTGAGTGCAAATGCGGTTGTGCTGCATAAGATGGCCACCGCCGCGGCGATACACATCACCCGCCGCGGATGCCGCCGCTTGCGCGGCCTTTGGGCGCTCTGCGCCGCCTGTTCGAGCTTTTTTGTCAGCATAGCCTGTTCCTCCTCGGTGAAGCACAGCGCATCGAGCGCTTCGTTATACTCTCTCATATCCGCTGCCCTCCAGTTCTTTTCTCAGTTTTTCGCGGGCGCGGGCGAGCCGCTGCCGCACAGCAGCGGGCTTTGCCCCGACCATCGCCGCGATCTCTTCGGCGTTATAGCCCTCGTAGTAATAAAGGTAGACCGCCTCGCGGTATCTGACTGGCAGGCGCTGCACCGCGGCTAGCACGCCGGTATCCTCTGCGGCCAGAAAGGGAGCCTCGCGTTCGATCAGCTCGTCCAAAGGCACAGAGCGGCGGCGCCAGCCGCTCTTGAGTACGTCCTTGCACTCGTTGACCGTCATACGGATGATGAACGCGCGGGTTTCGCCCTCTGAGTCAAAGCTACGGTCGCTTTGCAGCAGCTTGAGGAATACATTCTGGCAAATGTCCTGCGCGTCCGCCCGGCCGAGCGAATAGGTAAAGCACAGGCGCAGGATCATGCCCGAATACCGCTGCACAAATGCTGCAGCATCCGACGCATCCTTCCAAACCGGCATATCGTCCGCCCCCTTTCACCATGATAACGAGCGAGCCTGACGCAGTGTGACAGGAAAGGAATTTTTTTCGAAATCTTAATTATTTCCTGCGGAAATGGACACAGCGGATATGCTATATTTATTTTATAAGCTGACGGCAGGATGTGACAGAAAAGAATGATGAAAATTACAGAAAATTTTTTGTTTTTTTTGTGCGAACAGAGAAAAATATCGTTTTTTTGTGAAAATGACTCAAAAAGTTGTTGCATAATCCGGCAATAGTGCTATGATAGTACAAGGAAAAAACGGAGTGTAATTTTTAAGGACAGATGAAGGAGACGAGTATTCGCCATGCTTCGGTTTTTGGAGAGTTTGCAATTCGTATTATTTATATTTTTTACTGCGGCCTATGCCTATCAGTTCGTGTATTTGGCAGTTGGCTTGTTCGGAAAGGGTAAGCAGGTCAGACAGGATGCAAAGCTGCACCGATATGCGGCGATCATTTCCGCCCGCAATGAGGAGGGCGTGATCGGAGACCTGGTCAAAAGCCTGAAAGCACAGAATTATCCGGCGCATCTGCTGGATGTGTTCGTCGTGGCCGATAACTGCACGGACAGCACCGCCGCGGTGGCGCGCAAGGCGGGTGCAACCGTGTATGAGCGTTTCAACAAGGTACAGGTCGGCAAGGGCTATGCGATGGACTGGCTGTTCCACCGCATCTTTGAGGACAAAGGCGAGCAGACCTATGATGCCTTTCTCGTGTTTGATGCGGATAATCTGGTCGATCCCAACTTCGTCCGCGAGATGAATAAGATGTTCGACACCGGCGAGTATGCGGCGCTGACCAGTTACCGCAACTCCAAGAACTTCTGTGATAACTGGATTTCCGCCGGCTATGCGTTGTGGTTCCTGCGCGAGGCACGCTTCCTCAACCGGCCGCGTACCCAGCTGGGCGTCAACTGCGCGGTATCGGGTACGGGCTTCCTGATCGCGGGCGACGTGATCCGCGAGGACGGCGGATGGCCGTATCATCTGCTGACCGAGGATATTGAGTTTTCGATTGCGTGCGCTGTGCGCGGCCGTAAGATCGGCTACTGCGGCACGGCGGTCGTATACGATGAACAGCCGGTGCAGTTCCGCCAGTCCTGGGACCAGCGCATGCGTTGGAGCAAGGGCTTTTACCAGGTGGACGCCAAGTATACGGCACCGCTGCTTCACGGCTGCACCCGCGGCGGCAAGCGCGGCGCATCCTGCTACGATATGCTGATGACGGTTGCACCCTGCAACCTGGTGACGATCGGCGTCCTTGGACTGGCGTTGTTCGCCTGCCTGAGCAGCCTGTCGCAGCCGGCGTTCATTACATACCGTGTGCTGCGCATGCTGGGCCGGATTATCCTGACCACGCTCCGCGGCGTTTCGTTCAGTCTGTTCCTGTTCGGTGCGTTTACCATGGCTGCGGAATGGAAAAAGATCAAAGGCGAAACCTGGAAAAAGATTCTGTATGTATTCACATTCCCGCTGTTTATGCTGACCTACATCCCTATCTCGCTGGCGGCGCTTGTTGGCAAGGTCGAGTGGAAGCCGATCCGTCATGGCCTGGCCAAGGCACAGAAGGAAAAAGAACGCGCATAAGGAATATAATCGCTCAAAACGAGAAACGCTGCTGCAAGTTCTCTTGCAGCAGCGTTTTTTCTATTGTTGGATGCGATGCGGCCCGCCGCCGGCATACAGCTCGCGCCGGATTGCGGCAAACATGCGCTCGGCCATGTCCAGATAGCGGCGGACTTCCAGTTCGTCAATTTCAAACGGCAGGTCGGTTGGATATCGCGTTTCAATATACAAATCGTTGAGCGCGGCGCTTTCATCCAAATATTCGGAAAAAGCGTCGGCATCCTGCTGGATAGCCTGACGGCACAGGTAGGTCAGGTTATGTCCGTCGAAATGACGGCCGGTCCGGTAAAGCAGATAGCCTTTGAGCGCCTTTTCGATCGCCTGCTGGCAGTGGAAGGCGATGTTGTAGTGGTCGCCGCCGTAGGTCAGCAGCAAGCGGGCGCATTGCAGGTCGCACAGCGCCTTGTCCAGCCACTTGTAGTAAAAGTGGCTGTCGGATGCGCCTTTACGTCGCCGTGCCATAAACCACCTGGCCTTTCCGGGCGATCCATGCTGCGTATGAGGTCTCATCCGCGCGCAGTCTGTCCCATTCCTCCGTGGTATATACACTCAGGCTGACCGGCACATCGGCTGACAGAACCAGATGCAGCCGCGTGCGCAGGCTGCGGCAGTCCGTGCCCTCCGGCGCAATCACGCACAGGCTGAACGCCTTGAGCTTGCCGGTGGACATCGTGCGCTTTTCTGCGTACAGGATGATTTCCAGTGGATGGCAGGCGCCGAGAATATCTTTTACGGCCTGCCGGATTGCATCCGTCATTCCAATCAAGCCTCCTGTGATGCAAAGGGTGTCAGCGTGGCGAGCGCCTCAAAACGGGTTTTGCCGTCCGCCTCACCGCGCACATAGCGTGCGCCGTCCACGGTGCCGCAGAGCAGGGAAAGCTGCTCGCCGAAGGTCGTTTCAGCGGTATAATTGACCTGCAGGGAGGAGACAAAGCCCGGCTGGCGCTGCAGGTCGAGCGCATCCGATACCAGCTCGACTACGCGTACATTGTTGACATGGTTATTGACGTCCAGATCGGAATACAGCACCGGGTGCACATGGTGCTCGCGCACATTGCTGCACGACAGCTTTGGCAGCGCATCGAACAGCTCGCCGCGCGCAGTGTGAATATATTCCTCCGCAATAGGAAAGCTGCTCGGGCGCAGGATACGGTGGGTCTCCGGATCAAGCGTGACCCACATGGACTGCGCCTCTCCGACCGGATCCCCGTCTACGGAGAAGGCGAAGCAGCGGTACCAGCTGACGCCCCGGATACCGGGACACCAGGTTTCGCACCGGACCAGTTCGTACGGCCGCAGCGGACGCGACAGCTGCACCCGCATGCGGGAGAGCACCCACAGGATGTGCAGCTCGGCCGGGCCGAGATGCAGCGCCTCCGCGTGTACGGTCGCCGCGTCCTGCATGATATTCCACAGGAAGGACGGCTTGGCGATGCCGCGGTTGTCGATATGACTGTAATTGACCTCGTATTCGCGGGAAAGAATATCAGCCAAGAAAAACGCCTCCTAATGGTCAGTAAAACAGGCTGATGATAAAACGGGATACATAGTCGAGCAGGGTGGCCTGCTT
>ERZ1643250.818-NODE-818-length-30090-cov-41.902014_pt1 | contig 30090 bp, 48 predicted proteins | sample MGYA00579262_ERZ1643250 | MGnify/ENA primary metagenome ERZ1643250 (study PRJEB29033, sample SAMEA4952265) | chicken gut metagenome | biome: Broiler Chicken; feature: Gastrointestinal Tract; material: Caecum | place: Ireland | collected 2018 | study: Broiler... | reverse complement strand
GAGCCTTAGGCCCGGCCCGGAGATTGCTATTATGCACCATTAGCTCAGCTGGTAGAGCAACTGACTCTTAATCAGTGGGTCCTGGGTTCGAGTCCCCGATGGTGCACCAAAAAAGCCGCGACATTGCGTTAAATTAAACGCATGCCGCGGCCTTTTCTTTTACTCTGATTCTGTTTTGACTAGGTTTTGACTATTTCTTATTGTCTCCGTCGGGGACGTCTATCTGATTCTCCGCCATTTTCTTGCCGGCGGCCAGCATCTTGGTAATCCAGGACGGCACCGGCGCGCCCATCTCGGTGGCGTTCTCTGCGATGGATCCCAGCTCGGTGAAGATGTACCAGACCAGGATGACCGGCAACACAAGCACGGAATACTGCACGCCCAGCCCGGGGATATGCTCCACCGCGACGCCCAGAATAAAATCAGTCATGCCGGCCACGGCAACCACCAGGACCATGCCGATCTTGTGCCAGATCCCAGCCCGGGCGGTGGCGCTGGACCACTGGCCATGCGCGGCAGCTGCGGCGGATCCGCTGAGCCAGTCAATGGCCATGCACAGAACCCAGACAAAAATCACCTTACCCAGCCAGCCCATCTCGGAGCCGAGAAAAACGGTGATGGCCACAATGGCTGCTTTGATGGTGAGAAAAATGCTGTTGTTTTCCATGGTGCTTGTCCTCCTTTACGCGGCGTACTTGCTGAAATAGAGCCCCTGGCCGGTCAGCTGCATCTGCTCACACAGCCGCATGATATACCAGGCATCGCCCGAGCTCACCGGGCCGATGGTAAGGGTCTGGGTGCCCGCGGGCTTGTCTGCCCAGGCGGATCTGTACAGGCCCTGATCAGTCAGGTGCAGCTGCTCACACAGCCGCATCAGCGTCAGAGCGTCTCCGCTGCTCACCGGGCCGATGGTTACCAGCTGATATTTGCCGCTCGCGTCGGCGCCGCTGTTGTCCTCGGTGTCTGCGGGCTTGTCCGGCCTGCTGGAAGCCCACCCGTTGAGCCCTGCGCCCTGGATGATCTGCGGGTAGTCCTTATAGACCCGGTTGCAGTCCAGGCTGGTGCCATAGCCGGGAATCCCCAGCGGGTTTGAGCTGCTGTACTGCCAGATGCCATAGGGCAGGGGACAGGTGCAGGCGCTGCCGTACTGGGCACACCACACGTCGTACTGCGTCAGATCACGCCAGTTGAGCTTGTTGGCGATAAAATCCCGACTGGCATACAGGATGCCATAGTAGCCCGCCGCCTCGATCTCGCCGAGGAAAGCCTTGACCATGGCCGTGCGGGTGGCGTTGTCCAGTGCCAGGATGCAGGGCTCATACTCGATGTCGTAAGCCACCGGCATGGTGGGCTTGAGACCCTGGATCACCTGCAGGCAGCAGCGGGCCTCCTGGCGGGCCTGCTCAGTGCTGGTGGCGTAGCTGTACCAGTAGACGCCCCAGGCTACGCCGTGCAGCTCGCAATTGGCCACGTTGCGGCGGAACTGCGGGTCAGTTTGGCTCGTGCTGTTGCCATACCCGGCCCGCAGCATGGCGTGGCGTACTCCGGCCGCTTTTACGCTGGCCCAGTTGACCGCGCCCTGCCACTTACTTACGTCGATCGCGTAAATCATTTTTACCTCCTTAGCCGGAAATTTTTACTGCTCTGAAAATCAGACCCGCGCTCTGCTGGCCGTTGACTGCATTACCGCTCCAGTTGGTCACGTTCAGGTTCAGGGTTGTAGCGCCACTGCACTGTATCACACCGGCCAGGCAAAACTGATACTCGCTCAGTGAACAACCGCCAATGTTATCGATACTCACGATTCCTTTACTGATTGCGTCGGGTTTCCACCCGCTGGCCGCCACCATCCACACCCCGGCCGAAGGTATTTTCAGCGTGCCGATGGTGCCAACACCGCCGTTGTTCACAGTGCCGGTGGTAACGGAGTTGCCATAAACCAGTGTACCGGTGTTGCTCATTGCGGTTTTGATCTGGGCATCGGTCTGGGCTTTGGTATAGTAGTTGGACAGGTCGATCCGGGTAGCGGTGTTGATCCAGGCCCCGGTATCGCTGTCCCAGGTCCAAACGGTGTCGGTATTACCGACGATTGCCCACTGGCCGTTTTCGCCGGTGGGATGTGCCCGCCGCAATTCCTCCGCATTTTGGTACCAACCCACGGCTCCCTGGGCGATGGTCTGTGCCTGATCGGCCCAGTAGGCGGCATTCTCTTCGCTTTGGGCGGCAGCATCCGCAGACCCCGCCGCGGCTGTGGCCTGTGCGCCGGCCTGCTCGGCCGCCTGCTGGGCAGTCTGCGCGTTCTGCGGAGCCCGCTGGATCAAGTCCAGGTTATCCTCAATGGCCTGGATCGCGGCCTGATTCTGCTCAACGATGGTTCCGTATTTTTCAGACGTTTCCGCGTATCCGGCCGCTTTCTCGACATTTTCCTGGACCAGATAAATATTGCGCAGCGCTTCGTCCAGTTCCGGCCCGGTCAGATTACTTTTATAGGTTTTCAATTCATCAGCCGTTAGTACCGCCCCCTTTCTCCATGGTGATTGCAGCCTGGATGAGCTGCAACACATTTTCCTCTTCCAGCTCTTTGACGGCCAGGGGGCAGGCAGGAGGCGTTGACCTCCCGCAGCAGGCCATCCAGCAGGGGCGCTACTTTTTCGTTATCGTCCATGTACGCCTCCTTCAGACCATGCGGGCCATGATCTTGGCTTCCAGCGCGGCCAGGAAAGCGGCCGTCTCCTCGCTGTCGTCGATATACGACCCGCGGATATTGGATGCGGTCACGTTGCCGTCCGCATCGATCTTGCTGTAGGTATAGGCCACGCGCAGCCCTTCCGGGGTCTGCACAAAGGCATAGCCTGTAATTTTGGTAGTCATGCAAAAGCTCCTTCCATCAGTTGTTTGACAAACGCATCGGCATCCCAGCCTTGCAGCAGAGATTCCAGGCCGCGCTCTGTTTCCCGGGTAAAAGTTTCCATCAGGTCCAGCTGCCCGTAGGCGGGGTTGGGTTCCATAGGAGGCCCGTACTCCGCCTGTTCGGCATACTGGGCGTCAAATCCCGCCTGCGCCCCCATGCACAGCCAGTCAAAGGTCTGGGCAGGCTCCCCATGAACTAGGGCCGTCCCGTCCGGCTGTTTTTCCACCCACAGGGCGCCGGGTGCCGTGGGGGTCACCAGCCACTTCAGCTGCTGGGCAGCGGACAGTGTCTCGGCCAATTTGGGGTGCAGCGCCAGGCAGCAGATGCCCGTTTCGTCACAGACGGCGCTGCCGGTATCGGCAAAGGTAGGTTCCGGTGTTTCAAAAGCGGCCATTTTCAGCGGGCCGAAGCTGGTGGGCACCACCCGGGACTTGCCGCCGCCCCAGACGTTGATGCTCTGGCAGGAGATATTTTTGGAAACACCCAGTCCGGTTTCGCCTTTGATATCCACATTGCCTTCAAACCCGGCATTGCCGCCGTTGCCGCCGAACAGTGTGATCTCATTCTGTCCGGCCGCATTGCGAATCCACACCTGCCCGCCGGTATAACTGCCCTGCACAATGAACTGCCCGATGTTATTGTTGTTGGAGGCGTCCGTCCCGTAGATATTCATGCACCCGTGGGCCGCATTGGCGCCCAGGCCGTACACTTCCGCCGCCAGAAGGTTTTGCCCGGCCGAGGTGGTACGCCGGAACGCGATGGACCCGCTGGACAGGGTGGATTCATTCCGTCCCGCGCCGCCAACCCCGTTGTTGGAAGAAAAGGAACCGGAGGCGGTGACGTTGCCGGCAGCATTGAGTTTGAAGTTGCTGCTGTCCACCGCCAGCGTATTGGACTTGAAAGAGATCAGGCCGCTGGTGATATCCACGCTGTCGGCATCAGCGGCAAACTGGGTGCGCACCTGGCCTTTTTTGACCACGGTCAGGTCCAGCCCGTCCACAGTCTGGCTGAGTTGGGTATAGTCGTCCTGCAGGTTTCCGGCCTTGACAGTCAGGCCGTCCACTGTCTGGCTGAGCTCGGTATACTTTCCGCTGAGGTCGCTGGCCTTGACAGTCAGGCCGTCCACTGTCTGGCTGAGCTGGGTGTAGTTGCCTTGTAGGTCAGATGCTGTAACCTCCAGCCCGTCCACGTCAGCCTCGATTTCCAACATCTTACCCTGCAGGTTCTGCCATTTTTGAGAGTTGACCGCAGCGGTGCCGTCCCGCCGGGCGTTGCCGGTGCTCTCGAGCGTCACGCGTTGCCCCGAGATGGTCCGCGACATGATGTAAGTCTGCATCTGGCGGCCGTAGGCGTCGGCTACCGTGAGTGTTTCGCCAGGCGCCGGTGCGTCGTCCGTCAGCGGGATGGATACCTGCAGCGGTGTGTAGGTCACGCCCTGCATCTGTTCGTAGATGGCCTGTGCCACCGGGCGCAGGGCGTCGGCGGTCTGGGTCGTCAGCAGCAGGTTGCCCTGGATGATCAGGGCGTTTGTGCCGGCCTCATCGGGCGGGTAGAGCACGCCCACATCATCATCGGTCTGCTTGATCTGCACTTTGTCGATGGGGGCGGTGGTGTAATCCTCATAGGACAGCGTGCCGGAGTAGTAGCCCGCCTGCGGCTGGGCAAAGGTCCAGATCTCACCGTCCACCGTCGCCAGCAGCTCGCCGGCCAGGCTCAGCGCCGTCCACGCCTCCCCCGCCGTCGGCCCAACGCCCGGGGCGACACGCTCGGTGTACCAGGCGAAGTCGATGCGGCCGTCTGGCGTAGCCCGCAGAAAAGTGCAGGACGCCTGCGCCACCCAGGACAGCAGTTGCCGTCCGGTCAGGTCATCGGCGTAAAAGGCTTGCACCTGGTAGTCCCCGCTGCGTGGCAGCGCAGCATTGGCGATTTTAATGCCGCAACGCTGCGCGACCGCCTGGGCGAACGCCCACAGCGTCATGGGGAATTGCCCCTGAATAGACCGCAGCCAAGTGGACTGGATGCCGTCCAGCTTCGACACAACGTCATAAGCGTATATCTTATACGTGTTTCGCGTCTGGCGCGTGGGCTTGACGGCCCAGTAGGTGCCGCACAGCGTGCGCGTGCCGGACGTATCCTCTCGGTAGTGGACAAGGCGGGTGCCTGAGGTGATGACCAGGGCACTGCCCGGCTCCACCCAGATCGTAATTTCCAGCTTGTTGGCGCAGGCAGCCCCGGGGCACAGGTCAGTAGTGCCGGACACGGTCTCGGTGCAGGTCAGGGATTGGACCGCATTGTGCCCGACTTTCCCTGCGCTGATTTCGGTGCCGTCATCCAGCACCAGCACATTTTTGAGCATGGTCAGCACTCCTTGATCTCAAGGGCAAAATCCCGCCACACGCCGCGCTTGAGCCGCAGCAGGGCGGCGCCGTAGTTGGCGCAGTAGCAGGTCCGGGTGGTCGTGTCGGTCACGTCAGCGCCGGTCCCCGACACCGGGCAGGTGAATTGAAAGGTGGTCTTTCCCGCCAGCAAGCCCACCAGGTAGGCGCAGTCCGCGTTGGTCAGGTAGGAGTATTCCAGCGAGGCGGTCAGCACGCCGAAGCGCAGCACCTCCCGGTGGTAGACGCCCATCTCGTCGGCGCCGCTGTCGCTGCTCTCCACGTCCTCAAAGTTGATGGAGGGCGAGCCGGTGGGCACCGGCATGGGCTGGCCGTCGATCTGCAGCAGGGTTGTGCGGTTCAGGTTTTTCATGCGGTCCCCCCTGTCATGATGGCTCTATCCTGGCGGTAGCGGTCGTTGGCGCGTCCGATGACCTCGTCGCCGATGATGATCGGGCCGCCGTTGTCCCGGATGGCCTGGATGATAAGGGTCACGAGGGCGGTCAGGTCATCCAGCGTGATGGACTGCCCGCTGCGGCCCTGGGGTGCAGCGCGGGGCTGCCGGCGGGCGGGGTCGTCCTGCTGGAGGGCGCGTACCGCCTTGCTGCCTGCATCCAGCGGCAGGGTCTGCCGCATGGAGCTGCCCACAAGATCCAGCGCGTCGGTGACCTTGTAGACGTTTGCGCGGATGGATTCGGCCATGCCCGTGAGCATGTCAGGCATCCAGGTCTCATAGTCGCGCAGGGGGCCGACGTCCGGGCGGCTGAAATGCAGGTAGGACGCGATCGCCGAACCCACATCCTTGACGGCATTGACGATCCCGCCGACAGAGCCGACGATGCCGTCGATAAAGCCGGAGAGCATGTCTTTGCCCCATTGCAGTGCCTGCTTGGGCAGGCCCTTGAGGTAGTCGAGCGCGCCGGAGAGCGTGCTCTCCATAAAGCCCTTTAGGCCGTTGGCCATGGACAGCAGGCCGCTGCCCAGTGTCTTGATGATCGTTGCACCGAGGTTGATCCAGTTAAAGGCCGTGATGGTATCGACGATGGCGCCGATGATCTGCGGGATGTTGGCTATGATCGTGGGGATCGCGTTGATGAGGCCCTTGACCAGCGTGACGATGATCTGGATACCCGCCTGCAAGATCTTCGGCGCGTTGTCATTGATGAGCCCCGCAATGTTGGAGATGATCGTCGGGACGTACTCGATCAGTGTCGGCAGGCCGTTGGCGATGCCCTGTACAAAGTTGAGCAGCAGGTCGATGCCGGCATCCACGATGCTGGAAAAATTCGCGCGTAGAGACGTGGTGAACTCTACCAGCAGCGGCAGCGCCTGCGACAGAAAGTTGGGAATCCCCTGTACAAGCCCCTGCCCCAGCTGCTGGATCATCTGCGTACCAACGGCGACGATCTGCGGCATCCAGTTGGTGAAGCCGGTGACGAAGGACTGCATCATCTGGGGGATAGTGGTAGTAAGCCCCGTGGACAGCTGCGAGACAAGGCCCTGCATACCCGCCGCCAGCTGCGGTCCCAGAGAGGTGACGAAGGTCACCAGCGCCCCGGGAAGGGCCGAGAGGATGTTGTAGATCGCAGGGATCAAGTTTGCGGTCAGGAAGGTGGTCAGCGTGGTGGCCAGCCCATTGAGGGCCGGGCCCAGATCCTGCCCGAGGGCAAGACCAGCCAACACGTTGCTGAGGGCAGCCTTGACGGAGGCAAAAGAACCCGTCAGCGTCGTGGCGGCCTCCTTGGCCGTGGTGCCGGTGATACCCAGATTATCCTGGATCACCTGGATTGCGTCGATGATGGAACTGAAGGGCACATCCTTGACCGTCTCAGCGGTGACCTCGATGGAATCGCCCAGCACGCCCGAATCGTTGATCAGACGCGCCATTTCGGCCTGTGTACCGCCGTAGCCGAGCTTGAGGTTGTCCAGCATGGTGTAGTTGTCTTTCGCGAAGCCCTGGTAGGCATACTGGATCGACTCCATGCTGGTGCCCATTTTGTTGGCGTTGTCCGCCATTTGCACGATGGCCTTGTCGGCATAGCCGGCCGCGGCCTCCGTGTCGCCGCCGAGCCCCTGCAGCAGCGTGGCCGAAAAGCTCGTCACCTGTTCCATGTAGTCGTTGGCCGACACGCCCGCCGTGCGGTAGGCTTCGTTTGCCGCTGCAATGACTTGGCTGGCACTGTCCTTGAACAGCGTCTCCACACCGCCCAGGGACTGCTGCAGCGCACCGCCTTCGGTCAGCGCGCCGCCGATGATCGCGCCCAGGCCGGCGACACCCGCCACGACCGTCGCCTTAATGGACGTGGAGAGCGTTTTGCCGATCTTACTGCCTGCGCTGCTGGCTTCCCCGCCCAGGGCGGAGGTAATGGAGCCCTTGATGCCCTCGGCAGAGGGCACGATCTGCACATAGGCGCGGGCCACGGTGTTGTTGTTAGGCATCAGGTACTCACCCCCTCCAAGATCGCCCGCCGGGCGGCGTCAAAGTCATCGCCGGAGGCGTAGGCCTCCGTTCCGGCATTGGTTTCGGTATCCTCTCCCGTCAGGATCGCCACCAGGCTGCGCGGCCGGTTTATTCCAGACTTGGCGTCCTTCGTGTTAGCGTAGACCAGCGCGGACAGGCGGTCTACCATGGCCGCCAGCAGCAACGTGCGCAGCGGGATCTTTTCTCCGTTGAGCCGCCGCTGCACTCGAGAATCTTCCCCCAATCCAGAAAAAAGCGTCACCAGTAGAGGCACCGGCAACGCTGTGTAGTCCAGGATGTGGTAGATTTCGGCAAAGTCGCAGATCAGCTCGGGCTCATACTGGGCGATCGCGATGGAGAGGCGGATCAGTTTTTTCCCTGGTTAAAAGCTGCCAGGATCTCGCCCAGCTCCTTATCCACAGCATCGGGCGGCTGGCGGCCGTCCTCGGTGGTCACGTGGTCAAGGAGCTTCTGGTACTGCTCGCTGCTCAGGATCAGCGTGCCCAGGCGGTCCATAGCCGTAAGCTTGGCATACGGGTCCGATTCGTCGGGCGCTTTCAGCATCGCGGCCAGGGTGCGCAGGACGCGCATGTCCTGGAGCTTGTTTTCCGGCAGCGCGAAGGCGAAGCCGGTGGAAGTCTTGCCTGTGATCATACGTCAGTATCCTCCTTTTCGGCGGCAGGCTCGGCCGCCTTCGCCAGTGCCGCGGCGGCCGCCGCGCCCTTGGTGTACTCGTAGTGGGTGTTTCCGGATTTGTCCGGCGTCGCCAGCAGGGTGGTCTGGTAGCCGATGGCCGAGGTGGCGGCATAGGTCACCTCGCCCACCTCCGACACGCCGGCGCTTGGCAGCACCACGCGCTTGAGCGCGCCGCCCTTGAGGATCATGTCGATGACCAGGCTGACGTCCGTCTGCTCGTTGCTGTTGGCCTTGACGGTGATGCCGTCCGCCAGCGTGCCGCTGACGTTGTCGTCGCCGTACACCAGTTTCAGCGCCGTGGGGTTCAGCGCTTCGATCATCGTAAACTGCCAGGTATCATCCTTGCCGTTGTCGATCTTGCCCACCGACGCGCCGCCCCATTCCTTGATGGTGTCGGTGTCGGGGGAGTTGGTATTGACGACGCCGTCCTCGCTGATGTAGCCCACGTTTTCAAAGGCCGCATCCAGCGCGGTGGTGGCGTCCGTGGGCAGCTTGGTGCCCAGCGGCGCCACAAAGATCGCGCCGCCGACCTTGGGCTTGGCGACGCTGACGTTTTGCGCATTATTGGGAGTAGATGCCATTTTCTATACCTCGTCGCTGTAGTAGGTCACGTTAAAAATAGACTGATACCGGGGGACCTTGTACTCGGTATCGTCGTCGGAAAAATCGGTATAAAACGCCACATTGCAGATGGCGTCCTGCCCGGCCATGGCCAGCATGGCCTGCTTGACCCGCTCGTTGAGCTGCGCCGCCTCGTACTCGGACGGCGCGTAGGCGTAGATCGAGAGGGTGTCCGTCGGGATCAGGTTGGCGGTCTCGGCCTCGGTCTTTTTGATGGCAAAGCAGGTCGGCGGCAGCGGGGACGGCTGACCGATGGCCCCCGGCACCCCGTCCAGCTGAGCGGAAAGGTGGCGCAGCGTGTAGTCCTCGATCACCGTCCCTTCACCGCCTTCCAGATCGTGTTGTTTTTGCGGGCATCCCGCCGGGCCTTGGCGCTGCTGGCCCAGATCATGGCGTTGGAACGGGTCTTGCCGGTGTAGGTGTCGGTTTCGTACCCGTCGCCGAGCTTGGCCAGCGTCTTGTTGGCGTGATCGGCGCATACCTGCCGCAGGTCCTCGTCCTTCAGCAGGTTGCGGACGCCCCGCTTATTGAGCACTACCCGGACTTTCCTGGTCATAGCGTTCGACCCTCACTTTCTTGTTCCAGTTGAGCGGGACCATAGCTTCGATCCACTCCTCCACCGGCGTGTAGACTCGCCAGCTCTGGTCGAAAAAGTCCACCCGGCAGCCAGTCCAGTTGTGTGCGTCCCCTTTGGGGATGCACAGTTCATAGGCAGCCCGGTGGCCGTAAAGCTGCAGGTCATTGACGACCGCCTCGGCGCTTGTTGGCGTTACCAGGACGTTTTCGACGGTCGTCGGCGTCTCGGTATATACCGGCGCGCCGAACGCGTCCACGCCCGTCTGTGTGCGCTCATACAGGGTCACAGGGACCCCGTGCAGCAGGCTTGCCATAGAACTCGATCACCCCGATCTTTTGCCGGCGCAGACCCAGGCGCGCCAGCTCGGTTTTTTTGATAAAAAGGCCCCCGCCGGGAACCAGGAAAGTGGCGGAAGCGCTATAGCTTCCGGCACTCTCGGTCATTTGGGTCGCGGGTTCCTGGTCGGTGGACGTCATCAGCGTGCGGGCGACGACGTCCACGGTCACGCTTTTGGCCACGCTGGCCAGCGCCGGGCAGGCTGCCACCATCGCGTCAAGGTCTTTCCCCACATAGCACGCTTCGGCGCGCAGCGAGTCGCACACAACTGGGATCAGCGCTTCGGCACGTTTGATTTCGTCCGGTTTCAGCGGGCGAAACAGCGCTATGATGTCGTCGATCGTGGCGTAGTCCATCGGTTACCGCTTCTTTCTGTTGGCCGCGCCGGACGGCTTTTTGGCAGGCGTCCTGGCGGCAGGTTTGGCCGCCGGTTTGGCGGCGGGCGCTGCTTTGGGCGCGGCGTCCTGTTCCGGCTCGGCGGTCCTTTTAGGCTCGTTATCCAGCGGAGCCCAGGCCGGGGACGTGAGCACGCTGTCGGTAGTGATCACGTTGCCCGTGATCTTGTGCTTGTACCTCATGCCTGTGCACCCCCTCAGATGGCGCCGTCTTCCTGCACGACCGCGAAGGCGTCCGGGTCCAGGATGCCCCAGCCGATGAAGGCTTCCAGGCGCAGCAGCACCTGGTTGTGACCCTTGAGGTCGCCGGCCGTGGTGTCGTTGTCCGGGTTTCCGTAGGGGATGATCTCCACCGGCATTTCGGTCGCATAGCCCCAGCGGAAGGCGTTGGCGAAGTCGCCGACGTATGCCTGGCTGGTGGTCTCGACGCTGGTGGGCATCTTGGAGACGGTGTTGTTGACGTCCATCCCCTTGCCGGCAAAGCTCTGCGGCTTGCCGCCAAAGCGGAACTCGGGGTACTGCACGACGCCGTTGACTTTTACCTTGGCCATGGCCGCGGCCATGGTGGGCGACATGGCGATACCGGTCACCTCTTTTTCGGCACCGGTCACGGCGGCAATTGCGGCGTCGAGGTTGTCGTCCGGCGTAGCGGAAGCGTAGGTGATGACGTTTTCGATCTTGTCGTCAAAGTTGTTTTCACCCACGACGGCAGAGTCGGCGTTGGTGCGCGGGTTGACGCCGTGGAAGGCGGCCAGGTCGAGCGCGCGGGCGAACTTCTTAGCGGCGCCTTCGGCGAACTCTTCCAGCACGTTGAGCTGGTACTCCTCGTCGGCGCGCATGAACTCATCAGACACGCGGGCGCTGTATTCGAACTTGATGGGCCGGATGTTCACAGTGCCCAGCGTGGCGCCGCCGACGCTTTTGGCGCCGTTTTCGGCGACGATGTCCGCTTCTTTGTCGAGGCTGAACGTGAAGATCTGCTCGCCGGTAAAGGGGACGGGTTTGCGCGCGGACAGCCGGGCCAGGGAAGAATGCCCGACGACCTGGTTCATCATCTCTTTGACGAGTTCCGGGGGGAAGTTGGTGCCCATAGAAATAGCGGCCATATTTTTTTACCTCTCTTTCGCGGTTGGTTACTCTTGCAGGCCATCCAGCACGGCTTTCAATCCGGCTCTCCGGTTGTCAGCGGCGGACGGCTCTGTGTCTTTCATCGGGTTGGCGGTGCTGGCGCCTGCGCCGCCCCACAGTTTGGCGAGGGCTTCGGCGTCCTTGCGGATGGCGGCTTCGTCGTCGCCGGAAAGGCGCTGCGCCAGCTCATACGGCAGGCCGGTCTCGTGGGCGATCCGCGTTTTTACCGAGTCGGTCTCGTAGCCCTTGACTTTGGCCCGCAGGTCTGCCAGTTCCTTGTCGGACCCGGCGTGTTTTTCGGCGGCGTCTTTGGCCGCCTGGGTCAGCGTGGCGATCTGCTTTTCGTAGTCGGCCACTTTGGTTTTCAGGTCGTCGTAGTCGCCGTACTTTTTGGCGAGGGTCTCGCGCTCGCGCTTGAGACGCTCGCCGATGGCGGCGTCAAACTCTGCCTGGGTCGTGATAGTCGTAAATTCTGCCATGATGGTTCGTCCTTTCCCCACAAATTGCCCGGTGGTATCGGGAAATAAAAAAGGACCCGGTAAGGTCCTTTTTGCAACGTATTTGGTGTTAGTAGCGGATCTGCTGGCGGCGCTTTGGTTTTGCTGTGGCGCATTGCCAGTAGGCCAGGATCATGCTGTCCAGCAGCTCGATGGCGATGCCGTCTTTGAGCGCGCGGTAGCCGAAACCGCCGTTTGTGCCGATGGCGCGTTTTTCGCAGTTGGACGCCGCCTGCACGACGCTGGGCTGGCCCATGTGGCAGATGGTCTTTTCTGCCAGCGCCTGTTCAAAGGCGGCGTTGGCAGTGACGATCTGGCGCACGGTGGGCAGCACGATCGACGGCTTGAGTTTTGCGTCCTTCATGTCGGCGGCCAGCATATCCTGGTTGCCTGCGCCGTCCACGGCCACATCAGCCAGGTCGGCGGCTTGCATCCAGGCCAGCAGCCAGGCGCGGCCTGCGCGCACGGGGCGGCAGTCGATGCACTCCAAAAAGATGCGTCCGTCCGTCGTCTTGACGGCGATGGACAGCGCCACATTTTGGCCGTCGTGGCCGTATTTGATGCCGGCATACAGCGCGCCGCGCAGCTTGGGCAGCGTTTCGCATTGCAGGCCCTTCCACTCTGCTTCGCTGATGGCGCTTTTTTGGTTGTACCGCAGCCAAAGCCCCAGGCGTTGGATATTGAAATCGACGGCGTCGCCGCCGATCTCATCCTCTACTTTGCGCTCGTTGAGGATGGTGCCCATGCTGGGGTTGGTCTCGTACCAGGCTTCCACGTCGTGCGGGTCGGTCTGGAGGTCGACGCTCCACTCGGCCCATCCGGTGTTTTTGGTGCGTCCGGCCAGTGCTTCGGTGCGCAGTTTGAGGAAAACGGTGCCGCTGGACACCGGCGTCGGCGGCGTGCCGATGAAAATGGTCTGCGGGTTGGGGCTGTCGCTGACGACGTACTTTAGGGCGCTTTCCTCGTTGTCTTTGTATTCCTGGGCTTCGTCGATCACCAGCAGGTCAAAACCTTCGCCCAGGCCGCCGGTAGACGACCGGGTGCGGAACTCGATCTTGCCGCCGCTTTCCAGCGTGATGCTCTCGTTGCCCAGGGCGCGGATGGATTCGTAGGGTATGTTGGAGTGGTCGAGCTCGCTGCACAGGCGCGCCCAGGCGGCGTGCGCCGTCTTGGTGCGATGAGCGGTGTGCATGATGTGTTCGCCGTCCTCAAGCCCCTTTTTCTCGCGGATGATGACGACCTCGTTTTTGCCGTTGCGGCGCGGCAGGGTCAGCCCGAACTTGGTATGGACCCACAGCCCGTCTGCATTTACGGCCATGATGTCGTAGGTCAGCAGCTTTTGCCATTCCATAGCCTGGCGGCCGCCCTGCTCATACAGGGCGACCGCCTCGGGGCCGCGCGTCTCTTTGTACGGCAAAATAATGGAGCGTGTGGGGGTCTGGCGCCCCAGCCTGGCCGGTTTCTTGGCCATGTGGAGCACCACCCCCCTAAGTACATCGTATCAGGCCCATGGCGGCCACCTCCCTATTTTCTCGAAAACCACGCTTCTACAAGCGCAACGTCTTTTTTGGCGTCGTTTCTGCTGTCGTCCTCGAGTATGCGCTTTACGCATTCGTCTTTTTGCGTATCCATTTCCACGATCTCTGCGTTGAGCCTTTTGGCCAGCGCGGCAACGCGGGAAGCGTCAGGGCTGCTGGTTATGACGAAAGCAGTTTTCCACTCGCCCTTGCGCCGTTCGATCGTGGAGTATATGGCTTCCCGGGCAGAGAGCGCTGCGTCCATGACCGGCCGATATTGAGGGTGCCGTTCCGGCGTCCCTTTCAGCGCGGCTGCGATCAGATCCATATCGACGACCAGGTCGTCTGCGTTCCTGGTTTTCTGCACATAGGTGCTTTTCCCGGAACCGGGCGCACCGCTTACGATAAAGACTTTTTTGTCGTTTTTATCCGGGTATAACCTGTGAAGCACTTTCTTGATTGCTTGTTTATCCATTGATTTTTCTAAAAAATGGCATGAAAAAAGCACGGTGCAGTTGCATCGTGCTTTTTATTCGTTTTTTGATCGGCTTATTCCACCGTCTTGCCAGCAGCAAAGGCGGCTCTTGCCTCATCCAGCGTCATCTTGTTGGCGCCTCTCGCCGTTGACGGTTGGACCAACTGTACCGGATCGTTTTCCCAGTTGCACACGGGGCAGATGGCATATTCTTCTACATATGCCTTGCCGCAGCAGGGACATTTAATTTCGGTCGAGCTCATATTGCCAATACGCCTCCTTGTCTACTGGTTTAAAGAACGTGCGGATGGTTCCATCTGCGTTGATAACAACAAAATCGTTTGTGGAAAACCTGTACTTAGAAATACTTTCGTCCGAGCGCTTCAGCTGCACTACATCCTCGGAAACTTCGGCATCAGCCAGATAGCTGGCTTGCCTCAAATACTCCGTAATTGAGATTACTCCATATTCGGACTGGTGCTTTTCAAAGTGGGTTTTCAGCAGTTCTTCGCTTTGGAACTGGCGGGTAGTTTCTGGTAGTCCAACGGTTTTTCTTGTTTCGATTTTATCACGTTCCGACGCTGTTGTCCACTGCTTAGACCAAACATTTTGCCGGCGGCCGTCGCCGGGGTCGTACTCGACCGTACAGCGGCAATACTCATGCCGCCGGTATACGTCGTTTGGCACGTCCGGGTAGGTGTAAGTCCCCGCCAGGTTGCTGCACCAGCGGCAGCAGTTGGCCACGACGCGGCGGATCACGCGCGGCCGCAGCCCGGCCCCGCCCTGGAACTCCACATTGCGGCGGATGCTTTCGTCGATGATGGCGCGGCTGAAATTTTTCACCGGCTCGCCCAGCACCCAGGCCACGTCGTCGTACTGCTCGGCCGCCGAAATTTTGTTGAGGATACCCTCTACACGGCTCTCGTTGAGGGGCACGGGCTGCGGACGTATGCCCAGCCCCGCGGCGGTGTTGAGCGATTGCTGCACGGTCTGCGCCGCCTCGGCCACAAGGGTATGATCCTGTTCCAGCAGCGGGCGCACGACGCGGTCGGCGATGTTCCAGTACATGCGTCCGTCCGGCAGGGCGGCGCTGGACAGGTTGGCGCGGAAAGCGTCTGCCAACGAGGCGCCGACTTCCTCGGCATAGTCGCCGGCGTCGGCGTAGTTTGCGCCGCCCGCCTGGATCTTTTCCAGCAGCTGCACCGCGCGCTGCCGGCCTCCGAGGTTGCGCTCAAAGTCTTTCCGGATAGATCCCAGCAGCGCGGGGGCGATATCTTCAGGCATTGACGATCCCCTCCGCAGTTTCGGCATCCACGCCGGTCATGTCGCGCAGGTTATTTACACCGAAATAGCCCGGCACCGCCTGGTTGACCTTGCTGACACCGTCGCCGATGCTGGACAGCATGGCGGCGTCCGGCTCAAACACCGGCTCCCACACAGGTTTTGTCAGGTAGAACTGGCGGCGCTGGTAAGCGTAATTATCCCGCAGACAGGCGGCCAGGAAGCCGGCATTGAGGAAGCCGCTTCCAAACGTCGCCTGCGCCCGCCGGGCGGCCAGACGCAGGGATTCGTGGCTTGCTTTGATTGCCTCGGCACTTGACGGGTTATCGGTCACAAAGCCGAGGTCGTCCAGCGTCAGGCCGGTCTCGCCCGCGAACAGCGCCGCAAAGGTGCGCAGCTGCTCGGTGTAGGGGCTCATGCTCTGCTGTTGGAACTGGCCCAGCGTCGGCTTTTCGCCGTTTTCGTCGCTTGTCAGTGCCAGGAAGCTGGAGATCGTCGCGTTCCACTTGTCCCACTCGGCGTCCTGCGCGATTCCGGTGATGTACTTTTGCGGGAAGCTGTAGAACTCGGCGCTGATCTCGCTGCGCTTGAGCGTGCGCAGCGCGCCCTGCATCAGGCTCATGCAGGCGCGGGTGATGCGGCTGTGGCCGAACGGCCGCGCGGCGTCCGGCCGGTACAGGATGGGTACCAGCAGCGGGTAGGGCGCTATGTTGGGCACGCGCTGCACGCTTTTTTGCCCCCGGGTGTAGTATTCCGTTACGCCGGGCAGTAAGTAGGCTTCCAGCTGGGGTCGGTTGTATCTGTCCCGCTGCAGGACGGCGTAGCCTTCTTTCAGCAATCCGGTCGTATCGTCGATCACGCCGGTGGCGTTTGCACCGTCGATGACCTGCAACCGCGGGTAGCCGTCGTCGCCGCGGATGATGTAGATAAAGCTGCACGCCGCGATGATCGACGACAGCACCGCCGACGGGAACAGGATGTCGGGGTTGTTCATCTGGTAAATCGTGTTGAGGTCGAAGTTATCCACCCGGAAGGTTCGGAACACCAGCCGGTCGGCCAGGCTGTCGACTGCTTTGCCGCACCAGCCCAGGCTTTCGTTGAAAGCGCGGAACTCCGCCGGGGTGACGATGTTGAAGTCTTTTACAAGGTTCTTCATCTCGTAGTAGCGGTACCGCAGCTGTACGCGTTTGCGCTTACATTCCAGCTTTTTGCGCAGGTAGGATATGCCCCGATATTCGGCCATTGTCGGCCCTCCTTTGCCCGCGCGGATATTTCGCGCGTGAAAATATTCCCAGTAACAGCGCTGAAGCCCCGAAGGGGGGAGGGGGAGGGGGGGATGCCCCCTCTCGCTCTACTTGGAGCGATACGCCGCCCAGTCGCAGCTTTGCGGCAGGATACGGTTGGAGATCGTGTCCAAAATGCCCGGTTCAGCCTTGGATTTTTTGATTTTGTCGGACTTCTTTCGGTTGCAGCACCAGTGTGCGAGCTGCAAGTTGTCTATGTCGCTTGGATGCCCGCCTTTTGCGATGGGAATGATGTGATCGATGCAGGGCGACAGCGGATGCGGATACTTGAGCGAGAAATCGACAGGCTTGCCGCAGATCCCGCAGACGCTGCAGGTTGCAAAGATCTTCTTTTTGTTCCGCTCAAAAGCCAGGCGGTGGGTGCCGTCATGGTCCGGGCGGTTGCGCTTGGTAGGGGGCATCAAACCACCCCCAGGGGGATGTTTTTGTGGCTCATGGTATCCTCCGGAAAATGAGCATAAAAAAGCCCCCAGCGTGTGCCGCTGAGGGTGTGACCGCGTTCCAACGGTCGGCGGGGCTTGCCGGTCATGCTTGCGCGCCGCAAGCACAGCCCCCGTGCCTGAGGTGAATATGCAAAAGGGGAGAATGATGGAGTACCAGGCGGGAGTCGAACCCGTTCCGCCAGCTTGGAGGGCTGGAGCTCTACCAGATGAGCTACTGATACATAGAGCGGCCGGGTGATGAGCCCGACCGCAAGAGGAAAAACCGAGAGCGTCCCTTCCCGATGACCACGGTACCATAATAGCACGGGTCAATGGGGTCTTAGAGGGTCAATTTTGAGATTTCTGACCGCCCGGTTGTGGCAGCGGCGCACCCAGCGATACTCCAGCAGCATATGGACGGCGATCTGCTCGAATTTTTCGCCGAGTATGTACCGCCTTGCCAGGATCTCGCGGTCCCTGGACTTGTCCACCTTGTCGATGGCACCGGCGACCTCTGCGCGGATCTGCCGGCACTGCTCGACCTGGTCATCCAGATCCTGTTGAGCCTTGGCCATGTTTTCGACAGCCCTGGCCATAGCGTTTCCGTCTCCGCTTCCTCCCGGCGTCGGTGAGATAGTCGGGGTGATACGCTCAGCCAGAGCGCGGAGCTCCTGGATGTGCTGCTGCAGGATCCGCTGCTTCTTGAGGCCGTCCCGGTACCGCCAGAGCCAGGCCACCTTGTCCTGGTACAGCATTTCAGACATGGCCATCACCGGCCTCCCTCAATGCAGATCTGACTACCGCAATAGCCTGGCAAAGATTTTCACCGGCGACCTCCAGAGCCTCATCCAGACCATCGAAAAGGGCAAATACATCCTCTAAGTTCTTTCGCACCGTCTGAACTCCGACGAGATCCGCATCAAAAGCAAAAGCTAAAACCATGGTATCCTCATCAAGATGGTCACGGCGTAACTGCATTCCGTGTTGACGTCCCCACTGTGTGGCGTCCTCCGCAATGTTCCGTGGAATCCTGACAGACATGAGCAGCTTTTTATACCGTTTCTTTTTCATGTGGGAGCTCCTTTCATCGATTAAGTTCGATCCGGTTCCATACGTTGATGTCAGCAAGCAAACAACAGTCAGGGCATTGCACTCCGGTGTAGAGGATAAATTCGTTTTTTTGTGGATTCGTCAGGCTTACCGTTACTTTCGGAGGTTTTTTGCATATCGGGCAATAATTCACGCGGACCGGAGCAATTACCGGGGCGTTGATTATGTAACTTTCCATTATTCTCCGTCACCTCCTCGATCCACTTCTGCATCCGCAGAGTCTTTCCAGACCTTGTACCAATTGTAATCATCAAAATACAGTTCACCCCCATGTTTCGGGCGCAGCAAGCTCATGCCTCCGATGATAGTCACAAGCCCGCTTTCCGGGCTATCCAAATGGTCCAAAACTGTAAATTCAATAAACTGTTCCAATTTAGGGAGAAAAGCTCGGCAGATCTCTTTTTTGGCATTTTCGGCGGTGTACTCATTCACATTATATTTTTTCACCTTGAAGACTACCTTGAGGTCCTCTAAATCCAGGTGCGTGATTCTGGCCGGCATCGGCTGGTTAACCGCCATGTGCATATCAAAATCATCGTACCCGCCCAGCTTGTGGATGATTTTTCTCTTGGCCTCGTTTACCTTGCCTTTAATCAAGATTTTCATTTTGCTCATGGTGTTTCTCCTCTCTCTCGGCCACCACCCGGCTGACCTTGCGCAGAGCATAGCAGCCGCGACGGTTGCAGTCTTTTTCGATCCGGCAGCCAACGCAAGCGCCGGGCCGGCCCTCCAGCAGGATCCGCCGGAGCTGTTCAAAAACTGTTTTCATTGTGTTTATTTTTCTTCATTCATTTGCCCGGCCAGAGCCTGCAAGGCGCCAGCCAGAGCTGTGCGCAGTCTGGCGGCCTCCTCGGTGCGATCGGCGGCAGTCAGGGCATCCACCAGATCCATCATCTCCTGGGCGGCGTTCTGCAGCTGCTCAAACAGCACCGAAAAGCGGATGCTCTCCTCACTGGCGGAAAGCTGCATCTTCTGCGCCGTCTTCCGCGCCTGCTCCAGGGCGGCGCTGTCCTTTTCCGCCTGCTCCCGGCGGGCATCTTCGGCGGCCTGTTCCACCAGTTCGGCCGTTTTCCGGTCGGCGGCTTCCTGGACTTCCCGCCGGGTGGTTTCGGTGCTGCGGCGCAGATCTTCCGCATGGTCGGCGGCCAGTCGGTCAGCCTGGGCTTTCATGGCACTGTCCAGCTCTTTCTGATGGGCGTCGGCCACCTCGGCACGGGCTTGCTCCAATGCCTCGGCGCGCAGGGCATCCAGGTCCACCTCGGTGCTCTCGGCTTCCGCGGCCGGTTTGGTTTCCTCCTGGAGCAGGCTCAGCTGCTCGGCCAGACCGTTCTTCTCCTCGATGATCTGTTTGAGCTCTGTCACCGTGATGTGGGCTAGATCCTGCCCGGCCACTTCCCGCTGATCCGCCGGGCCCAGCTTGGCCAGCAGGGCCAGCTTCGTCACGCCGGCGGCCGCGTTTTCCTCCACCAGCTGGGCGGGGACGTTCTCCACCACGCTGATGTAGTTGTAGGCTTGCCGCTGGCGAATGCCCACGGCCTGCTCGGTGTAGTCTGCAAAGGTTTCGAACCCCAGCCGCTTGTAACCGCCGGTATCCCGCATCTGTTTGAGCTTTCGCCCCAGGGCCAGCAGACTGTTGGCGGCAGCCTGAGCGGCGGCCATAATCTCATAGTGCAGACCCATGGCCTGGGCCTGTTCGGGGGTGCCGTCCGGAATCAGGGACAGCTGCTGCATTTCGTTCATGATATTGCCTCCTTATGGCGGCGGGAACGTTCCGCCGGGTGGTTGCAGTCAAATGCAAAAGGGCGTTTCACGCGGCGCTGGTAGTGGTTTTCGGTTTCGGCTTCCTTTTCTGCTTGGGCAGGGTCCATTTGTCCAGGACTTCCCGCTTCCAGAGGGCCACGAAATCCTGCACGGCCTTTGGAATGTGCAGTGTCTGGCCGTGGGCAAACTCGTTTCCATAGCCGTGGGTCTGGATGATCTTTTTCTCCTTGACATCCACATTCATGGTGAACCAGCTGCGCTCCGGGCGGCGGGTGTGGCGGATAAAGAGGATGATCTGACCATCGGCGTGAGCCGGGCCATAGCCTCCCACACAGTGGTGCAGGGTATTGCCTTCCTGGACCAGTTCGTCCACCGTTTCCGCCGGGCGGATGCAGATGCCGTTATGCTCCCAGGCAAGACCCCGGCAGCGCTCGGTCATGGCGGCAAAGCGTGCGTTCAGCGGTGCGTTGCGCTGGTATTGGACCTGGGTGGCCAGCCGGTCATGGGCGGCGCGCAGATGGGGCGGCCAGCGGATTACCTCATCCTGCAGGTCCAGTTCCAGCTTCTCGGCCATACTCCAGTAGTCCAGCAGAAGACCCGGCCGCTCTTCCTGCTTTTTCAGATAGCGCACCGTTTTGGCCAGCGGCGCGCCCGCGTTGTGCAGCCGCTCCACAAAGTAGAGCCGCAGCTCCTGCACGGCGAGAGTGAAGTCCTCCAGCGTGGTGTCCGTGTGCAAGGCAAGATAGGTCCGCAGCGTTTTGAGATCCCACTGCTGCCGGGCTACCTGGCGCAGCTCTGCTCGGTTCAATCCCAGGATCTTGGCGGGCTTGCATTCCTTCCAGTTCATCCAGGACAGCTTCGGGGTCACCATCCGGATGCCGCTGTAGCTCATGGCGGTTCGTTTGCACTCTGCCTCAAAGGCCTGCCCCAGCAGTCGCCCCAGCCCGGCGGTGATCAGATTCTCCACCGCCGGATGTCGCTGATAAAAACGCAGGTAGGCCACCGGGTAGAATACCTCCTTACGGTACGCCTGCTCGGCATACTCCCACAGCTTGGCGTTCTCCAGCTCGGTGCCGTCCAGGCTGGGCAGTTCCCCGGTATAGAACACCGGCGCGCCCAGACTGTCAATCTGCCGCTTGGGCCGCTCCCAGGTATCCAACTCGTAGTAGCGGCCCATCATGCCCTTGCGCCACTTCACCAGCCGATGGAGCTTTCCGCCGTCGAAGATGTAGGCACAGAACGGGTCGGAAAACCAGTCTTCCTCCAGCCGGGCGCTGAAATGCCGGGCGCTGAAATGCCGGGCAATTCGCCACTGGGTCAGCACCAGCCGGTTCCGCTTCACTGTGGGCACCACCACAAAGTGCTCCTCGGTCTGGCCGTACCGCAGGGAGGATGCACTGCGCAGCCGCAGCTGCGCTCCGCAACTGGGACAGAGTATCTCATTGCCGTCCTGGAAGCGGGTGTTGTCCATGTAGCAGTCCAGCAGCCGAACTCCGGAGACTACACCGTAGCCGTGGCAGGCTTTGCCGGGTATGTAGTCTGCCAGCATATACCGCTGGCACTCGGTGCAGTGCAGCAGGGCAGGGCGCAGCTTCTCGGTGTCGTCGGCGCACCGCAGATCGGCAAAGAAGTCGTAGTGGTAGGTGTAGGCGTCCGCTTCCTCCCGGCTGACCTGCTTGTATTTCAGGATGCCGCAGGACCAGAAGTGTTCGTTGTGATTAAGCCAGGACACGAGGCCCTTTGGCGGGGCGCTGGGAATCAGCTTGGCGTAGTCTTTTGTTTCCATGAGGACCGCCTCCTCACAGGAAATCCGCCAGGCGGATGGTTTTGCGTTTGGGTGTGGCGTAGGAAGCCTCCGGGGGCGTGGGGCGAGAAACCTCCGGGGCTTCCGGCAGGCCGTAAAATGCACGGATGATGCGGTCAGAATCCGCCGGGCCGCAGAAACCTACGCTGCCCTGGCGGTGATCGTTGGCAAATGCGGCAATCTTCTTTTCGCAGTCGGCCAGGCCCATGCCGGTCTGGTCCAGGTCGTGGACTACCAGTTCGGCAGTCTCCGGCTGGGCGCGCAGAATGTCCTTCAGCTGCACGCCCACGCACCAGGGGGCAGAACCTTGCTTGTGTTTGGCTTGCTGGGCGGTGATCTTGTCCAGCGCCGTGTTCAATGTGGTCATTGTATTCACTCTCTTTCGATGTACTCGGTGAACTTCCAGCCGTTTGGGCGGGCATATTTCTCGATGAACAGCCGGCGGCGGTATATGTATTCCCGCTGTAGTTTTCGGATTTTGGCATGCTTTACCTCGACTACTTCCACCACACCGTTTTCATAGGTTATATAAAAATCCGGCGTGTAGTGTGCGGCGGGCAGCCGCAGGCCGCAGTAAGTATCCGCCGGGTATAGCAGAAACTGCTTGTGCAGCTCTACCGATACCACCAGGCCGGCCATAATTTTTGGCCACAGCTCGGCGGCGTAGTATCTCCGCTCCAGTTCGCTGTCGGCTCCCGGCAGTATAGGGCCATACTGGGAGGCGTTGTCTTGTAGGGCTCTGGCCTTTTGCTTAGAACCCCGCCGGGCAAGTTCTTCCTGGATCTGTTTCTTTGCAGCCGGTCCCAACCGGTCTATATCTTTTCTTGTCAGGCCCATTTTCAGATGCTTCTTGATTTTTCAACCTTTTCGGCTCTCACGATATGGACCAGCCCTTTTTTCAGGCTGAACTTTGCGGCCACATTCTCGGCCACCTTGATGCTGGTACCGCTGTAGATCTGTTCCTCCCGGATCATCCGGGCAACCTCCTGAAGCAGGTACTGGACATCCTCTCCCACATCGGGGAAGATCTCCTCTAAAACTGCTTCTTCCTCCATCTGCCCCCGAACCGTTTTACCTTCAGGGCAGGTACATTCCATGGTGGCCATGGTGTCGGCATCTTCCTGGGTACCCGCCGGGGTGGAAATAATCCGGCATTGTCCGCAGCATTTACATACGCCTTTTGCAAATTTTTCTTCATTCATTGGGCGCGCCTCCGATTTTCAGGTTTTGACTCTTTTTCAGCGTTCTCCAGCTTTGCGGCGGGCAGCTGACTCCCACAAGCTGCATCGGCATTGGTTTTTCGAATCTCACCGGGTTCTCTACGCTCCAGGCATAGATGTCCCAGCCTTTTTCCTGACTTTTTACCGAAACTCTCTGCGGCCTTTCAGCATAGGCCTCCATATCCTCCCGGCACAGGCAGGACCGTCTTTCTACCTCCAGCAGGTCCATCTTCTCCACCGGTTGGATACTCCGGCAGATAAAGCTACCCACAATCAGTCCGCGGCCACCGTCCCGTTTGCTTTCATACAGCAAAACGGTGTATTCGCAGGTTTCCCGCTTTCCCTTCGGGGCGGTTTTCCGGATCTCTAGTGTTTTTCTCCCGGACAGGATCAGCTCCGCATACCGGGCACGTATGCTCATCAGTATGTAGTTCAATTTCTATTCATCCTTTCTTCGTCGCATTTTTAGGCTTATGGACCATCCCAGAAAATCGTTGTACTGGGCGTTGGCTTCGTTGAGTTCCCAGCCCGGGTACCGCCGGGCCCAGTAGGCTGCATCCTGCAGCAGGGCGCTGTTGGTTGCCAGGCGCTCGATCTGGCGGCGGGTGTAGCGGCCGTCCCGTGGCGGTGGCATTACGGGATTGCGGATGCCTCGACTGCGGTAGTACCTGTGCTTGCGGTTGGGATGCTTCATCATGTAATTGGCCAGGGCTTCCAGACTTCCCTTGTCCAGCTGGAGCCGGTCAGCATTGGCGCGGCCCAGGCTTGCACCCTTGCGGTGCCAGCAGCTTTCGATTTCGTCCCGGGAAAGTCCGCAGCGCAGCAGCACATGAAAGTGCGGCGCCACGGCCTTCTGTCCGGCGGCCGGGGCGGCTTCCTGCCATTCCATTACGGCCAGGCATTCCGGCTTATCCAGCCCGGCGGCCTTGCTTTTCTCCCGGATGTGTCGCATAAAGTTGCGAAAATCCCGCCAGGCTTCTTCGTGGGAGGCCGGTCGCTTGTCGGCGGCGTAGGTCAGGGTAGTGTGGGTGTCTTCTCTAGTAAAGTTGGTGACGGCCAGCCGGTGAAACCATCTCCGGGCTGTTTTGGCGTTGTGAGCCGCCTGGGCGGGTGGTGTCCCGCGAAAAGGTGGCGGCGTGCTGTTCTGGCGGTCCAGATCCCGGCTGAGGTTGTCCCGGGATGGGAGAGGGTAGATCTCCACTTCCTGGTACTGCGCCTGCCGTGGATTTCTGCCGCACAGGTATCTTCTTTCGCGCTGGTAGGTTTTCATGGGTTCCTCTCTTTGGGTGTGGAAGGAAAAGAACTTCTTTTGCAGGGGAACACACCGGGCAGGCTTGTCCTGTCGGTAATACTTTCCCTGTGGGAGAGCCTGCCCTCGTTTTCCCCTGCACCCCTTTCCCCGGCAGGGTACCGTTCTACTTTTATTACCCTATACGAGCCCATCAGGCGGCCGCAGCCGCCGGGCAATCTTGACAGGGCACCAGCGCGCGCTCTATAATAAATTTGTGCATTGGTGAGCGTTCGCGCTTGCCCCAACCGGCCTCGCAGTTTTGCGGGGCCGGCTTTTTTGTGTTCTTCATTTTTCTGTCAATGCTTCCAGAGCCGCCCCGGTGGAAATTCTCTGCCAGCTGTGCGGCGGATTCCGTACATGAATACGGCGCAGCGGCTTGGGTTCCTGGAAAATCAAGGGCTCCTCTACCACCCAGGCCCACAGATCCCCCGGATCCTTTCCGGTGGCGGTGGCGTACTGGTTCAGCTGCTCTTGTGTCATGCAGGATTTTTCGCATACTTCCTGCGGATCCAGCTTTTTCAGCTGCTGAATTTCACGGCATCGAAAAGTTCCTACAATTTCCCCGCGGCCTCCATCCCGCATGGTTTCATAGAGCAAGACCTGCAGGTCATGCCCTCTCTGGCTTTTATTGGGCCGTGTCGAACGGATCTCCATGGTTTTCTTTCCTGCCAGAATCAATCCGGCATCGTGGGCGCAGACGTTCATGAGTATGTAATTCACTGGGTTTCCTCCTGTTTGTATTCTTCTGCCAACTGGCGCAGCACCGCCGGGTGGAGCAGGGACAGCTCAAACTTTACCCGGTCCAGATCCCCGATGGGGGCTTCCAGCGGTGCACCGTTCAGCGACTTCTGCAGATACCTCAGATATAGCCTTTTTATGGTCGGGTGGTTTACGTTAATAAAGTACCAGGGCGGGCGCTGCCTTGAATGTATGGCGGCATAGTATTCTGCTTCCTGCTGCCGCTCTTTCCAGATCAGCGGCGCCAGCTTTTCGATGAGTTCCCGCGTGGTCTCTTTTTTTGTGTTCATAATCTTCACCGCTTTTTTTCGTTCCGTTTCGTGCCGGATTCCGCGGCTTCGATCATCATGGCGATGAACCGGATTTTTTTATTTCTGGGTATGGCTGTATTGAACATGATGTTGCGGATGGCCTCATAGGCCTGCTGGTATCTGTCTACCTGTTTGCACTCAAATGCAATCCTGATTTTCTGCGGCGTGAACCCTTTTCGGTCGGGCAGGCTGCGATTTGAAATCCTAGCGTGCCCCGGCTTTTTCGGTGCGCGCATCGCTTCCCAGTAGCAGGCTTCGTTAAAATCTTCTATAGGGTCTCGCATTGTCTCAGCACCTCCTCGGAGTAAGCGGCCAGCAGCGCGATGCCCAGGCCGGCGAAAATTCCTGCCAGCGTTGCCAGGGCCAGACCGGCCGGGCTCGGCAGGCAAAAGCACAGGACGCTGCAGCACGTCAGGCCGATGCCGACGCCGCAGAGGATCCGGCACATGGTCCGGGCGTTCCGGATCCGCCGGCGCTGCTTCTTGAGCAGCACCTTACAAGTCAGCATTCTCATCGTCGTCCTCCCCGTGTGTGTGGTCCATCGGAATACTTTTGTCCGGGATCATGGGCCAGTCGGCCGCCTCGTCGTCGGCTGGAGGTGTTACGGCATCGCAGCTGGAGCGCCCCAGGAAGATGCCCGCGCCCAGCGTCACGATCAGAGCGACCGCGGCCATGGCGCTGGAGTTCACTGCACTTGAGACCAGGGCGACGCCCACGCCGGCCACCAGTCCACCCGCAAACCAGGCGACGCTCTTAATTTCTTTCTGCATCCTCGACATCCGCCTCCATCGCTCTCACCATTTTTTCGGCATCCTCTACCCTGGAAATTTTCTTTTCATAATACTGGGCCCAAACCGGAGCTTTGAGCATCTTTTCAAGCAACTGGCTCCGGTATTCGCTCAATGCCACCAGGATAGTGACTTTCTGTTCAAATGTCATTTGTTCTCTCTCTCCTCCTTTGCAATCTTTTCAACCGGCACGCCCAGGCCCTTGGCGATCTTTCCCGCGTTGACATTTTTACAGGATCCGCGGGAAAGAATGACCGAGAGCGTGCGCGCGGGAAGTCCGATCTTTTCAGCAAATTCCTTGTATCCAGACATCCCGGACTTTGCAAGCTCGATGTCGATTTTGTATCGGTCTATCCTCATTTTGTGTATCACCTCAGATGGGCCCCGGGTTGCGATCCGCCGCGCCTCTCCGGGGCTTTTTGGTGCGGCGTGTGTTCGTTGTCGGCGGCCCGGTGTGGGCCGCGATAAACTCTCCCAGGCCGGTCTCCGTGACCAGGTGCTGCCGGGCCACGTTGACGGTCTGGCCGAACTCTCCGGCGCGGATCAGCCGGAGCACCGTGCTCTTGCTGACACCCAGCAGGGCGGACAGTTTGTCCGGCGTGTATAACGACATCGGTTTCCCTCCTATCCTCATTTTTCAGTGTCGGGTTTGGGCATGTAGTGGTCAACTTTGCGGTATCGGATACAGTTGCAGCAAGGGTACTCGTTTCCCTCTTTTCCGATGTCCTGGCATCCTGCACAGCTGAGTCTGTCCGGGATGGGAACGATACTTGGCCTGGCATCTGCATGGGTCCCGCCTGCGCGCGCCCGATTCATTGCGCACATGAGAGTTCCGGGATCAACAAACGCGGAGCAGTCGTGTTTTGCATTGCAGGTCTCGCAATCGGGTTTCATTCTGTAGTCACCTCCCCATGGGATTGTCACTTATCGTGACATTTTTACTCAAAAAAAATCTCCTGCACAGTGCGGCCATAGTGCCGCGCGATGCGCAGCTTGGTCTCGTCTCTCGGGATCCGCGCGCCGGTTTCGTACATAGCCAGAGCGGACACGCTTACGCCGATGGCCTCTGCAACTGATTCCCGGCTCTCTTTCCCTCTCAGGGATACGAGACGCTTTGCAATCTTCTCAGAATCCATGTTTTCGACTCCTTTCAGATGTCACATATCGTGACAACACCTAGAGTATAAACCCGTTCCGTTTTTTTGTCAACACGTTTCGTGACATTTTCTGTTGACTTTATCACGCTTTGTGATATTCTATAGATAGAAACCTTTTGGAGGAGTACAGATGGGAAACTTTGCAAGCGTTATCAAACGGCTCAGGATAGAGAGAGGCATAACCCAGGAACAGCTGGCCGCATTGCTTAAAGTGTCGCGCAGCACGGTGGGAATGTATGAGACCGGGAGCCGAGAACCAGACTTTGAAACTTGCGAGGCTATCGCAGATATTTTCAATGTAGATATGGACTACCTGCTCGGCCGCTCAGATGTAGAACGGAAAGATCCGATTCTTACAAATGATACAATTCCCGCCGGATTTGAACCGCTCCCCGCCACCGATACTGTCCCTCTGGTCGGTCGGATTGCGTGCGGGGAGCCTATCACCGCAGAGGAGAACCTGGATGGATATGTGGCCATCCCATCGGCCTGGCATGCCACGTTTACCCTCACATGCTGCGGCGACAGCATGGAGCCGCGGATCAAGGACGGCGACCTGGTGGCGATCCGCAGCCAGCCGTCCGTGGAAAATGGAGAGATTGCGGCTGTCCGTATCGACTGCGAGGCGACGCTCAAGCACGTCTACCTGTACCCGGATAAAATCATTCTGCAGCCGGAAAATCCCAGCTATCCGCCTATTGTCAAGATAGGCGAGGAAATGAACGATGTGCACATCGAGGGCAAGGCCGTCGGCCTGTGCCGCAATTTGTGAAAAGGAGGGATATACAGTGAATCATAAAATCAGTACTATAATTGCCGGATCCCTATCGCTTTTGGCAGGTGTTGTCAGTCTGGTATATTATCTGTCGACCAATAACGGGATAGTGGTGTCAATTCTCTCGGCCTGTATCGTTTTTGCGGTTTGCTTTGCGCTTTTGCGGCTGCTTTTTTCAGCACTGGCCGGGATGCGCCAGGGCGCAAAAGATGCGGTTGGAAAATCTGCTCAAGAGCAACCAGCAGGTGTAAAAGAAGAGCTTTTCCGCGCGGCCGGTACGCACTACTATCTGCAGAATATCGCCCAGCTGGCAACGGCAAACCCGGATTGGAAAAAGACCGGCAAGACGCTTGCAAAGCAAGGGCTTTCCGGACAGCGTGTATACAGGTACCAATACATAAACAAGCCGGTCAAACTGATTCTTGAAAACGATAACCCCCACGACCATAACGCGGTTATGATTCAAGTGGCGGGGGAAAAAGTTGGGTATATAAGCGCGGAGGAGGCTCCGCACGTGCGCGAGATTCTAAGCCGCCGGACCGTCCAGTTTATCTCCGCTTTTGTGGGCGGCGGAGACTACAAGGAAATCTATGAGGACGGGACTTTTCAGCGGTTTGAGGATGAGCCGTTCGTCCGGGTGAAAATCCGGTATAAATAACAATAAGCCCCGCCGGGTGTTGGCGCACCAGGCGAGGCTCAGGGGGCAAGAGGCTTTTGGGTAAAGCGGTTTCTTGCCCCTCTATTGTATCACAGGAGGGAAAAGACTGCAATGGCCATGAAAAAGCGCAAGGATGGCCGGTATCAAAAAGCAATAAAGCTGGCCAACGGAAAAACAAAGGTGGTTTATGGCTACACTCAGGCGGAGCTGCAACAGAAAGTCCAGGAGATCCGCCAGCAGGACGCGGCCGGTGTGACGGTCGGGGATCATACGCTGGTAGGGGAATGGGCCAGGACCTGGCTTACATCGTACAAGACCGGTCTGCGGTATGCGACCGTGCAGATGTACCGGAGTTGTTATAATAAACACATCTTGCCCGTGCTGGGCGGCATGGAGCTGCAGGACGTCCGGCCGGTACACGTCCGGGTCGTGATGGCATCGGTGGCCGACCGGTCAGAAAGTCTGCAGCACAAGGTGCTCATCACGCTGCGGCAGATTTTTGAAACAGCCAGGCAAAACGGATTTATTCAGCGGGACCCCACGGAGGGCCTCAAAACGACGCCACACGCGTCTCCAGACCGGCAGAAGTATCTTTCCACTGCTCAGGTCGCGGAGCTCCTGCAGGCCCTCTCTGAGCCGCGGGCGCGGGCGTTTGTCGGCCTCTGCCTGTACTGCGGTTTGCGTAAGGAGGAGGCGCTGGGGCTCCAGTGGGGCGACATCTCCGCCGGCCGGCTGGTGGTGGCCCGCGCCATGACGTTCGGCAGCAACCAGCAGCTGCCGACTCAGGAGCTCAAGACAAAAGCCTCTTGCCGCATGCTGCCGGTGCCGGATGCCCTGCAGGAGATCCTGGACCAGGTGCCCAGGCTGTCGGTGTATGTGGTGCCTGGCGCCGGCGGTTCGCCGATGAGCCGCTCAGCATTTACCAGCCTCTGGCGCCGGCACGTCCTGGCCTGTGTAGACTTTGAGGTGCGGCCGCACATGCTCCGCCACACCTACGCCACCATGCTCTACCGGGCCGGGGTCCCGCTGCGGACTGCGCAGTACCTCATGGGGCACAGCTCCATCACGATGACCGCGCAGATCTACACTCACCTGGAGGCCGAGGACGGCTTGCAGGTGGCCGGCCAGCTCAACGGGTATCTGCAGGGCATCGGCGTAGGCTGACTAGATTTTGACTAGCATTGTGTGGCGTCGGCTGGCGTCCACTGCTCTCCACTGCATCGTTGCACCGTGAAATTTTACGGTACAGCGTCGTCAAATATTGACTCTTAATCAGTGGGTCCTGGGTTCGAGTCCCCGATGGTGCACCAAAATAAAAGCCCCTACGGCGTGTCCCGCCGTAGGGGCTTTTATTTTGGTTGCACGCTTGGAGGACGAGAACAGCTGCGAAGGCGGCCGCCGCCTGCGGCGGAAACAGGGAGCCGGAGCAGGGGCAGCGGTCGCAGAGGACAAGCCCCGTCCCAAGGGGCGCCGGCCGATGC
>ERZ1643250.816-NODE-816-length-30111-cov-7.172445_pt1 | contig 30111 bp, 27 predicted proteins | sample MGYA00579262_ERZ1643250 | MGnify/ENA primary metagenome ERZ1643250 (study PRJEB29033, sample SAMEA4952265) | chicken gut metagenome | biome: Broiler Chicken; feature: Gastrointestinal Tract; material: Caecum | place: Ireland | collected 2018 | study: Broiler... | reverse complement strand
GGTTCTTTTTCAGCACCTGGGGCTCAAATTCCCTCTTCCGGTCTCGGGGAACCGACACATCCACTTCGCCAAAGCTGGTACGCAGCGTTTTGCTGCTGTGCCCGTTGCGGCTGTTATCTGTGTCCTTGTTCTTGTAGTCGTATTTGCTGTAGCCCAGTTCGTCATCCAGTTCTGCCTCCAGACCATTCTCCATGAACTCGGCAATGGTCTCCTTGAACAGATTCTGGATGTCATCCATGCTGCCGATGTTTGCCATCTGCAGTAGCTCACGAATTTTCTCTCGGCGGGCATTTTCTTCTGGTGTACGATTCTTTCCGGCCATATATAAAACCTCCAATGTGGTGCTTCTATTCTACACCACATCAGAGGTTTACACAAAGTTTGGGACAGTCTCAGTTGAGACGGAACAGTTTCAATATGTAAGAAATTTGGAGACAAGAGGGTGTTAGTAGTCACGCTCTAAAAATTTAATATTATACTTAGTGCATAGATCCCGAACAGCAGAAACATATTTATTGTCCGCATTGGGATATACCATGACATCTGCCAAAAATTCTGATAAATTGCCAATCGGAACCCTAATGCTCATCTCTTTATCTTGATCTTTTGTCAATACATACATACGAACTTCTTCTTCAAAAGAATATTTGGCCTCTTTAGTCCTAAATGCCCGGGAAAAATAAAAAATATTATTTTTCCCATCAAATACTTGGCTTATCTCATCTGCAATGGATTTTGCTCCATAGTCAATAGAAATAGATTCCACTTTGCTCTCATGATAATAAAGTGATGTCAATCTACTTTTATAAGTTCCTATACGCAATCCCTGATTGTTAGAAGAATAATGCTCCCACATGGATTCAGAATCGGAATTTCGACACCAACATTGACATCTTATTCCATAAGTCTCCCCTTTTAACGCACTTTCCCACACTTGGATACAAGCGCAAGGAAAATTCTTTTCTCGCATAATTTGAATGATTTTTTTCTGTCCCTCAGATGTTTTCATTGCCCGATATAGTGGGCCTTCCCTGGAATCTTCCCAGGCTGTAAGTGGGTCTACAAAGTAAAGTGAAGAGGTTTTTAGCATATCTTCAAAAATATTCAGTGGAATATAACGATACAATTTCATACTAATGCCTCCTGAAAAGCAAAGCACTGGTAGCCAGAGATCTTTTCCCCACCACCAGCGCCTTGCATTTTTACTTATGTGTCTTTTATTTTATCCAACAAAGAGATTTCCGTCAAGCATAGCACCAATATTATAATAGCCCGGTAATTTCACAGGTATCCACCGAAATTTGCCTAAAGAAGATTTCTTAGGCATTCCTTGGCCTCTTCTATTCCATCTGCGCGCTTGAGCAATTCCTTAGCCGTCTCCTTATCACCCATGCCCAAGAATATTTTCCCCATATAATAGCACGCATAAGGATCGTCACAATCTGCAGCTTTGGCGTACCATTGCACGGCCTTTAATTTATCCTGACGCCATACACCTTCTCCACTGAGGTAATAGTCAGCAACCCGCCTCATTGCATAGGAATCGGTATCTCCGGCTTTTTCGTACCAGTGAAAGGCTTCCCTAACATCCTTTTCGGCGCCCCATCCATGATAATAACAGTCTCCCAAATAACTCATAGCGTCTGCATTATCGCTTTGGGCTGCCTTTTTAAACCAAACAACAGCCTGGCTTAAATCTTTCTCAACGCCCTCTCCATCTTTATAGCATAGACCAAGTCTAAGCTGGGCATCAGCGTAATTTTGCTCTGCGGCTTTGCGGTACCACTCTAACGCCTGGCCCATATTTTGGCCGACGCCATATCCGCATTCATAACATCTTCCCAACTCATATTGGAATTTTCCGTCAGCACATTCCTGCTCAGCAGCCTTTTTATACCACTTAAAAGCCTCTGTGGGATTTGGCTCTTCACAGTATTGACGATATGTGTAACAATCACCTAACGCATACTGAGCATCGGCATTCCCTTGATCTGCAGACTTGGTATACCAATAGATTGCCTGTTTTATATCTTCTTCAACGTCATAGTCATGCTTATGACAATATTTATTTCCAAGAATATATTGTGCTTGACCATTTCCAAGTTCGGCGGCACGTTTATACCAATAAATTGCTTTTTCCTTCCTTTCCTCATCGTTTCTAATATACAAAAAAGCTTGATTACTGTCGTATGTCTCTCCTAACTCCAACATAATCTCATCTGGCTGGGTTTCCTCAGGATGGTTCATCGCTTGTTCATACCAATACACAGCCTCGTTAAATGCTGTTGCCTCAGACCCATATATATGGCCATTATAACTATTGAGATTAGAAATTATATCCCTTGCCAGACAAATCATACAGCGTAAGTTACCGGCTATAGCGCCTTTGCGATACCAATAATATGACAATGCGGGAATCTGCTCCATCCAAAGGTTGCCCATTCCTAAAATGGCTCTAATTTCACCAAGTTCTGCCGACTTTTGTAACCAATAAAGCGATTGAATGATTTTCTCGCTATCAGATATATCCAAGTAATGCCTCATATAAACTCCGAAACCTCGGTCATATGAAAGGAGTGTATCTTCACATAGTGTGAGCATTGCCTTTGAATCGCCGGATTTTGCCCGATATAGCAATTCGGAGTTTGCGAACAAGTAACCACTTTTAGAAATCTCCCGTAAATCGAACAATAACTCTGCTATGAGATCAAAATTGGTTACTTCTGTTTGAAAATTTATCTGCGCAGTATGCTGCAAATCACTCAATATAGCATCTTCGGCTATTTTTAAAGTAAGAATATTTCCAAGAGAAGGAACAGAAACATTTTGCACAGAATCCAACAACCGCATATATAAGGGGAGTGACTCTTCCATCTTTCCAATTCCATATAAAATAGGATAATAATCTGATGGCGGTATAGAAAGAAGCCCCATGTTATTGAACAACTTGGAGGACAACGATTTTTTTGTGGCGATATCCAAAATCAATGACGCATAACTTGTCTTTTTAGATGGTACAAGACCAATGGTTCCCATCGCCGTTTTCAGCAGAAGCAGGTCGGATGTTGTCCAGTCGCCTTTTGTAATGTCGTAAAAATCCCGGACGAGACATACGATTTTAGTGGTATCATCCAGATCAGCATATTCCACTCCATCAAACATCTGATACTCAATGGAGTTTTGCCAGTTCAGCAGATTGACATTTCGCTCCAATCGCTCCACACGATTTTCAAGCTGTATTACATCGCTGCGGCTCTGCTTGAAAAAAGCCGCAAGGGTAGCGTAAACCTCGTTGATCTCGCCTTCTATTTCTACTACGGAGGCATTCAATTTGTTATTGACAGCGGTAATCAAATCAAAACTCATGAGATTTTGCTCGGCCAACCGCTGTAAGGTCTGCTGTGCTGCGTACTGTACCATAGCTCGGTTGCTGTTGATCTTATCCTGAAGCGCTTTATTGCTGCCGGTAATACCACCTATAAATCGTCTAAGACCTTTTTTGTTTGAAAGCTGCCGTTCATACTCATCCCCGGTTGTCATGGCGGAAACGCTTTCAAATACAAGACAATTGATTTCTTGGCGGTTATCTTTGTAGCCAGCAATCAGTGATTCAATATTGGCGTCCAGTTCAGCCCGGTCATCTTGGCTAAGTGCAGATGGCTCTATGATTTTTAACTCCATGCTCATTTGTCATTTCCTTCCCAGCAATCCGGCCAGTTCATCTTTTATTTCCTTGCGTTCCGTATGAAGTTTTTTGAGATCAGACCGGTATTCTTGCTCTCCTGAGCGCATCTTTTCCAATTTATATTCACCCTGTTTTTGGGCTATATTCATCTGTTTGGCCGTATACATAGCCTTTCGGGCCGCATGTAAGGACAACTCACGCCCGGTCACTTGTCTGCCAACTTCCACAGGATCAACTTTTTCTGAAGACGACATTGAAAAAATCCCCGTCCCATTGGAAGCATCTTCTGCCAGAACTCCAATGCCCCGGACAAACTCCTCATCAGCAGGGATACATACCCTGGCGCGCCCACAGATTAAGCGTTCAATTTGCTCTCTGACCAAATCGTCTGCAAACTGTTTTTGATCGGAACTTGCGAACATATCCAGAAGGGTTTCACCCTGCAGGGCTTGTGCCAGATCCTCAAGAACGATATCAACCTCTTCTTGTGTCAACAGATAATCCTGTGCCTGCTGACAGAAACTGTCTTCTATCATCTTTGTCAATGCAACAGCGTCGTCTTCAATGAATCGACCCACAACAGACCGGGAAGCAGAGCCTCCCGCACTGCCACCAACCGCGCCTCCGGCCAAAGACACTAAAATGCCTGCAATCTTTCCTGCTCCAGGTACAATCAGACTTAGTACATACTTTCCAGCTAAGACACCTGCGGTTCCGCCCGCGATTCCACCGGCTGAAATAGTAACATTTTTGAACAGTTGCTTTCCGGAAATACGGCCTTGGAAAGCGTTGTGTATATCCTGCGCAGATAAAACGACTACCATAATGCCAGCGGTAATTAAGTTTCCACGCAGCAACTTTGAAACATCGTTCATCGCTGCAGCGCCATAAATATTTGCTCCATCACGAAGTGAATTGGCAATAGAAGCTGATGCTTTGGGTCCTATCATTTGAGTGATTTGTTTTGTAGGTGCAACTAACGCTTTCGGCAATGCTGTGCGCATTAGCTGGGAAGTGACCACAGTATTTATAAATGCAATTCCTCCGAGCTGAATCCCAGAGCAAAGTGCATTTTCAACGGCAAGAGCTGAAGACTCCCCCCGCCATATGGATTGTGCAAAAGCAATCAAGGCAGATATTCCCATTGCGCTTGCAGATACAATCACCCCATTGACTGCGTCAAAGGTCAAAGACTCAACTGTGCCAAATTTAACGATGTTCAAGGTCTGCTTATAAGTAAACTGCCCTCTCCGCACCAAATCTTTTGCATCAGCGGGATTTGTAACCCCAGGAACTTGTCCGTTTCTGATCCTGTTAGCCATCAGCTCAACAGCTTTTTCATACTGATCCGAAGGAACCTCCAGCTGCATCGGAGAACCATCCAAATTGATATAGCGGTACTTTCCTTGGTTAAAGGCAGCAGCTACAGAATCAGCAGCCGTCTGACAATATTTCGTCTGAATATGAATTCCATTGACTAACCGGTCAGCACCATCTTTGGCGTTGTCCCCACCAACGACAAAAGCGTCTTTTCCCGTCAATTTATCATATAAATGGTTTGCTTGTTCCGCAGCATATCCATGGCCTTGTGCAGCGTGGAATTTGTCCATGTGTGTTTGAAAGGCGGCTGAATTCATGTCTGCATTGACAGCCCCTGAATACTGGTCTCCTGATAGTCTGCTCTTTTTTTCCTCTGTAGAAAATGTATCGAACGCATCTTGCACAGGTCATCACCTCACTTATAAGACTAACCAATTTTACAGATGCATAGAATATTAGTTGACTTATCCAGAAAAGCACAAGATATAGCCACGGAGCTACCAAGCCATAAAAGAAATTGGTACCTATATCTCCGTAATTTAAGCGAAGACGCGATTTATCTGTCTATATTTTAGAATAAACAGTTCATCTTCGATATACTGAAACTTCCTATTTTTTAATGATACTGATATTATTACACATTGACTGTCCTATTAAATGGACTTTAAATTTTTATTGGTTCAACGCTGATAAAAAAGACTGGAAAACCAAGATGGCCTGCACTCTGTGTATATCATCCACCTGGCCCCAACAGCTCCAATGCACTATCTCTGGACACTTTGTTTGACATCGCGACTGCACTGGATGTAGCACCGCAAGAATTCCTGGCCTTTGAGGCCCCATAGTAGTTGTATTATAGCACATCTCGTGGGACGGTGGCGGTCACTCTTATCCTTTTTCTAACTTTTTTATTTGTGAATCGACAGTACTTTTCTGTGCGGTATTATTCTTTGTTTTGCGCCTAGATATTCTGGTACTTCTGTGGTATTGTGTTTTGCTGACAGGAGGCGAGACATATGAACGACACCCTGAAACTATTGTATGATAGATTTTATACACCTCTGTCCATGGAGGAAGCCGAGCAGGAGATCGATGACTGCCACCAACAGCTCATCAATCGGCTGGAAAAGCCAGAGAGAAAATTAGTATTGCGGATCATTGATACCCAAAATCTAATCGCAGAGGAGCGCTCCATAGACAGCTTTCTCTGCGGATTCAAATTAGCCTGGGAACTCTCAAATGAATTGAACCACTACAAAAGCGGACATCCATCTCGGTGTAATAAGACCGAAATGGATGTCCGCTTTGATTGATCAGCCAAAACACATCTCAGACACGCTGACAACAAGGTTCTCTCTAAAGTCCGACTCATCAGCGGACCATCTCACATAGCTAAACAGGACGTCTGTCCCTCTCGGGACAGGCGTCCTGTTTTCACATCACAGCTCATCCAATTTTCGTACATACTCCTGCTGAGTAATCTGCTTTGCCAGAAAAGCGTCCTTCAGCTCCTGTGCCTGGACTACCTGTCGGTTCCACTCATCCGTTGTAATCCGGCCCCGCCGCTTACGGGCCTTCAGCCGGTTGTAGATCCGGCTATACTCCCGAGAAGCGGTTTCAGTCTTCTGCTTTTCCTTCTCCCGCTCGTGAGCACCCACCTTCCGGCAGGTCTTGCCGCCGGTTCCCGGTACCACCCTGTCACAGTAACGGGTATCATATCCCCCTACCGCAAGAAACCACCTACGGCAATGAGCACAGCGTCGAGGCAGATTTCCGGCAGCCATTCCCTTGTACAGATCCATGTACAGAAAGCTGGTGAGGCTCTCAAAGGTCATCTGCTCCGCCAGTGTTAGACGCCGGGACTTGGATTCCTTCACCGGTACCAGTGAGATGTTCACAGGGTACTCAAAGGTGACCGTGTCCAGGTCCACAGTACCGTCTCCCCATTCTTCTCCCTCGTCTTCCCGGTCCTTCTTTTGGTTCATCGCCTCTTCCATGACGCTCCGGTAACCGGCATAAGCTTTGATGTAGTCCTGCCGCCTCCGGGTAGGAAGTTCCTGAAAGAACTCTTCCAACATCCAATTCGTATTTCTGACAAAGGCCCGCAGGTCATCTTCCAGCCGCTCCAGTTTTTCCGTCCACCGGGTGTACGCCTCATTGCGGGGTGTCCCCGGTGTCATCATCTCATCCAGGATGTCCGGGTGTCTGCGCAGATAGGGAATCAGCGCGGACATCCGGTGATCCCCTGCCAGCAGCTTGTTATACAGCGGCAGTTCCTCCAGTACCTTCCATAGCTGCCGCATGGCATGGAGCGCCGTAGCCGCACTGGATGGATCTCTGGCCGCCAGGAAAACCTGGAACTCCTCCTGAAAACGTTTCAACCTCCGGTGAATCTCCCCAGAGACATTCCACCCGCACTCCAGCGCCTCTGCCGCAAAGGTTCCCAGGGGATAATATTTCCCGCCCACAATACTCTCGTCCGGTGTGAAATCCACCCGAAAATAATCCACGGCGTCATGATTCATGTAGTACATTGTCTGCCACGCTCCCCTGTACCCGATATAGTTTTCAACTTTTACCCATCTTGCGTTTGCGGAGCTGAAACTGTGCTCCAAGCCCTTGCAACAGTATTTTAATCTGTTATACTGAGTTTGTACCCGATAATTATATCACAAATAAATCAGGTATTCAATATAGCTGTGCCCCGCTAAATACCGGGAGGAGGAGATAGTGTGAAAAAATTATGTACCATTGATGCCAATACCTTGCAGTCTGTTGACTACGAACCGATTTCCTTTCTTGTGGAGGATCTGCTGCCTCCGGGTCTGCATCTGCTGGCGGGAGCACCGAAGATCGGCAAGTCCTGGCTGGCGCTGTGGCTGTGCCTCCAGGTAGCTCAGGGGAAACCGCTCTGGAACTTCTCCACTCGCCCATGTGAAGTGCTCTATCTCTGTCTGGAGGACAGCTTCCAGCGCATTCAAAGCCGACTCTTTGATCTCACCGAGGACGCGCCATCCACGCTGCACTTCGCTGTGATGTCCGAGCAGCTCCACAATGGGTTGGTAGACCAGATGGAGCAGTTTCTCCAAGAGCATCCCGCTACCGGACTGGCGGTCATCGACACGCTCCAGCGCATCCGATCCACTGGGAATGAGGCAAACCCCTACGCCAATGACTACCGGGACATTGGTGTCCTGAAAGCGCTGGCAGACCGGTACCGGATCGGGGTACTGCTGGTCCACCATCTGCGGAAGATGAACGACGATGATCCCATGAACATGATCTCGGGTACCACAGGCTTAAGCGGCGCGACGGATTCCAACTTTGTGCTCCGCAAGAGTAAGCGCGGAGAGAATACCGCTACCCTCTACTGCACCGGCAGGGACATCCCCTACCGGGAGCTGTCTCTGGAGTTCAGCAGTGAAACCCATGTCTGGAACCTGCTCTCAGATGACGGTGAGCAGACAGGACAGCCCGGAGGACGGATCATCCTTCTTCTCTCTGCACTCATGCGGGAGCAGTCTGAAATCTGCGTCCCTGCCAAGGGGCTGCTGGAAAAGATCGACCCTGACGGTATCGAGGGATTTTCTCCCAACAGCGTTTCCCACCAGATTCGCAAAAGCGTTGCCGCTCTAAGGCGCAGCGGCATTTCAGTGACCTTCCGCAAGAGCAATGGTGAGCGGCTCATCTGCCTGCGTAGGGTCGATAGGGTCGATGATTCCCCTATCAGAAACATCGTCCCTATCGACCCTGTTGAGGAAGCTGTCGAAGATGATGCGCCTGGTTCTGCCGCGAGAAAATCCTCGTCCTGACCGACGCCCCGGCGAAAACCAGCGTTGCGGTGAGCGGGTGCGGGCGGCGCAAGGGCACGGAGTTGGGGGGACGAGGGCAAGCATCGCGCCCGGCTATACGCCATGCACTGTTTCGGGGCGCTGCCCCGTACCCCGTCGTCGATGCAAGTTTCGTATCGTTCACCCCGCCGCCAACGGCAGGGTTCACTCGCTACACTGCGTCTCCTCTCCAAACAAAACCCGCTGCGCAGCCGTTGGCAGCTCTGCTGCCTTACGGATGCGGCGTACCCCTTGCGGGTGCTGTGCTGGGCTTTCGTTTGGCTGAGACGAAGGACGAAAGGAGGTACAAATTGTGAGAATAAAGAAGTCGGAAATCATCACCCTGCGGGTGACACCTCGTACCAAGGAGACCATCCGGGAGCGTGCGAAATCTGCTGGCCTGACGGTCACCGACTATCTGTGCTACAGCGGATTGGCAAAAGAGATCGTGCGTGTGGAAGGGCTGGAACAGGTGCTGTCTGAACTGAAAGCACAGGGACGAAATCTGAATCAACTCACCACCCTGGCCAACATGGGGCGGGTGTCCGTAGTCAAGGGTGATGCCCTGGCAGAGAATTACGGAAAGATCTATGAACAGCTCCGGGAACTGCTGCGGGAGGTAAGTGGGGCCCCCACAAAAGCGGTGAACCACTTTTGTGGGGAGAGGAGACACCCCGGAATGAGTGAACTTTCAGCCGATCAGGCTGGAAGCGAATGATATGGAGGAGGTGTCGACGAGATGGCGACCTTTACCGCAATTAAGAACCGTGGCGGGGGCAGCGGTGCTCTGGGTGGTGTGCTACACTATGTCCAGCAGGAGGAGAAAACCACATGGGAAGACCGGCGTCTGGTCTCCGGATGGAACTGCACCGCTCGGTCCGCCTACGATGAGATGCGGCTTACCAAGGAGCGGTTTGATAAGACAGACGGTAGACAGTATTATCACTTCGTGCAGTCCTTTGACAAGCAGGATGACCTGTCCCCGCAGGAGGTTCACGCTATGGGGCTGGAACTGGCCCAGCGGGAGTTCCCCAATTTCGAGGTGCTGGTGGCCACCCACGTAGACACAGGTCATTTCCACAATCACCTGGTGGTGAACAGTGTGAGCTTCCAGGATGGTAAGAAGCTCCACCAGAGTGCCGCCGACCTGCAGGCCCACCGAATCGCTAACGATGAAATATGTGCTGCCCATGGCTTAGAGATTCTTCCGCCACCGCAGAAGCAGGTCAAGCAAAAGCGGATGAGCACCAGAGAGTACCGTTCTGCCGCGAAAGGTGAAAGCTGGAAGTTCCGCCTCATGAACACCATTGACCAGTGCATGAGGTACGCTGCTATCAGGGAGGAATTCATCTCTCTGATGGAGAGCGAAGGTTACGAAGTGCGCTGGACAGAGAACAGAAAGAACATCACCTACACCACACCCGCGGGAATGAAATGCCGGGATAACCGGCTCCACGAGGAGAAGTACACGAAGGAGGCTATGGACCATGAGTTCAGAATCCGGGCAGCGATTGCCCATGGAGGAATTGAAGCGGAGGAACGCTCCGCCATCTATGACACCGCAGAGCTGTCCCAGCAAAGAGGAGTGGGAAAATCTGCTGCTGATGATCAGCGCATTGTATCGGGTTACAACAGAGCAGAGCGGCAAGCTGGAGAACCTGAACCAGCATACCACGGCCTACACGGCCCTTCTGCGGGAGGTTTCCAACCGGAGGGAGCCGAGCCCCGCCCAGGCTCAGATGGAGGCCCTGGCGCGAGATGTGGCGGAAATACAGGCGCTGCTGCGACAGGCTGGGAAGAAGAAAGAGATTTCTGTTTCTCCTCCCAGTCTGGAGACAGCGATGTCGGTGCTGCTGTGGCTGTCCCTGATCTTGCTGGGGACGATGGTGGGGATGGTGGTCTTGCAGACGATCTGGTCCGGCTTATCCGCTCTTTGGAGCGCGGTCAAGCTTCTGGTTCCGTAAGGGATGCCACCACCGCACACCATCACACAGACAAGAAAACGCTTCGCCGGCAGCGGCAAAAGAAAATCGCCCTCGGTCACAAAGAGGACGATCACGCAAACGAACCAACCTGGCAGCAGAGTATGTAACGATCTGTTATTTTATGGTCCGGATTATATCCGGAGGAAAGGAGTTCTATGGGAAAGAAAACACCAAAGCCAGAGTTATTCAGTGTCATGTATTCCTATGTAGGGAGCGACACACAATTTGACGCCTTTCTGAAAATGCTGATTCATGATTACCTTGCCGTAGATAACCCTTTCGCACAAGCAGAAGAACAGCGGGTTGTTGGTTTGGTAGAATCGAATCGTAACTGAGCTCTTTTCATGGCTATTCACAGATGTCTGTGATATGTTCTGTTTGCAAAATCAACTCTAACAGAGAGGAGGTGCCGTGAGTGAAAGTCTGGCTCTACTATCGTCTCTCCAGAGATGAGGACAAGGAACTCAATTCTCTCAGCAACCAGCGGAATATCATCTACCACTACGCTATTACCAACGGACACGAAGTCGTGGGCGAATCCTTCGATGACAATGTCAGCGGGATGCACTTCAATCGTGCCGGAATCGATAAAATCTATGAAGTGGTAGAAGCCGGACGGATCGAGGCCATCGTGGTGAAAGACCTCTCCCGGCTGGGGCGGCACCGTACTCAGACCGCTCTGTTTATCGACTATCTGCGGGAACACAATGTTAGAGTGCTCTCCGCAACAGAAAATATCGACACCTTCAATGAGGCGGATGATCTCATCATTGGATTCAAGGGACTGGTCAATGACTTCTACGCTCGAGACGGCAGTCGACGAGTCCGCACAGGATATCGTCAGAAGCAAAAAGAGGGCATTGTCATGATTCCGCCCTTTGGATACTTCAAGGATAAGAACACCAAGCAGGTTGTCATTGTGGAAGAAGCCGCTGAAACGGTCCGGATGATTTTCACAGCCTACATCGGCGGTCATGGTCTAAAGGCGATCGCCAAAATGCTCAATGAGCAAAAGCGAAAAACCCCGGCGCTGACGCAGCTGGGACTGCTGAATAAACACACTCCCAATACCCAGGACGCCATCCTGAAAAAGTACCTCTGGGACGGGCGGATGGTGGGCCGCATTCTGCAAGATGAGAGCTACATCGGTACGCTGATTTGCCACAAAAGTGAGCGCAACAAGATCAACAAGACCTTCCGCTTCACGGAACCCGAGGAGCAGTTTCGGCACGAGAACTTCTTCCCGCCCATTGTATCCAGAGAAATTTGGGAGCAGGCTCAGGTACTGCTGGCGGAAAGGAAAGAGCGAAATGTCCGGGCCGGAGCCAATCAGAGTATCCTGCGGTATGGAGGCCTCCTGCGCTGTGAGGACTGCGGTCGCTCCTTTGTGGGAAAACGAATCCATACGAAAAGCGAAGAGCGGGTGGAGTATTCCTGTGACACCTATCACAGATATGGGAAGGAATACTGCTCCTCCCACACGGTGGATGAGCGTATCCTGGATGAGCTCATCACCAAGGAGCTCATCCAGACCAAGGCAATGTATGAGGAAAACTTCCAGACTATGGAGCAGCTGATTGACCAATGGCAGCCAAAGGCCAGTGCCGCTATCGCACAAATCAAAAAGCAGCAGGAGCGAATCGCCATGCTGGAGGAAGAAATGGAGGCCATCTTGATGGAACGGATTCGGGATAAAGCCAACGCCGAGCGTTATGACCGGATGATCCAGAAACGGGAAGCCGAGATCGCGGCGGCCCAAAAGCAGATTGAAGAGCTGCAAAATATTGAGGCAACTCTGCGCAGCCGGCAAGCTAAGCTGAAGCGGGACATCAGTATAATGGATGACATTTTGAAAGAGGGACACCTAAGTGAAGCCCATCTGCGCCTGCTGGTGGACAAAATCTATGTCCACGAAGAGGATGGGAAGTTATCTCTGGATATCTGTCTAAAAGCTCCCTTTCGGGACCATCTGGACATCTATGAAAACGGAGAGCAAACAGAATGCTGGGTTCCTCACAGCTACGGATTTGAACTCTTGGATGATATCATTCCAAACAATTTACATGAAAATGAGTGAGTAATATGAGGGTGTGGATTTATTCCAGATTATCCAATGATGACGATTGCGAAATGAATTCCCTGCTGAATCAGCAGGAGATCTGCCAAACCTTTGCAGAGCGGCAGGGGCACCAGGTTATAGGACAGTCCTCGGATGATAATGCCAGCGGTATGAACTTCAGCCGCCGTGGGCTGGATGAGCTCACGGTAGCTGTGGATGCCGGTAGGCTGGACGCTGTTTTTGTCAAGGATCTCTCCCGCCTGGGGCGGCACAGGACGCAGACAGCCCTGTTTATCGATTACCTACGGGAACATGGTGTTCGGGTGATCTCTGTCACAGAAGGGCTGGACACCGCCTCAGATGAGGATGATCTGGTCATCGGTGTCCGTGGCCTGATGAACGACTACTACGCCAGGGATATCGGGAAAAAGATCCGGTCTGGTTACCGGCAGAAGCAGCGGGAGGGCATCGTGATCACCCCTCCCTTTGGCTACTGGAAAGATCGCAACACCAACACGGTTCAGCTCCACCCAGAGGCAGCAGAAACCGTCCGGATGATTTATTCTCTGTACTTACAGGGCTTTGGACAAAAAGAGATCGCCCGCAGGCTCAATGATTTGGGACGAAAGACCCCGGCGCAGCTCAGGACGGAACAGTGCGGACGAGAAGTGCGGGCTGCATACAAAACCAGAGATAATCGCTATCTCTGGACATATGCCAGTATAAAAAATGTGCTGACAGAAGAGAGCTATACTGGGGTTCTTATTAACCATCGGTCAGAAACCCAGGATGGCAAGGCAAAACGATTGGAGCAGACGGAATGGTATCGCCACGAAAACTTCTTCCCGGTCATCGTGGAACCGGATGTATGGAAACTGGTTCAGCAAAGACTGACAGAACAGGCCCGGCCAGCCAACGGGAATCGCTCCAAGCACCGCTATGCCGGACTGCTTCGGTGCAAGGAGTGCGGCAATGTATTCGTCCCCATGATCCGGTACTGGAACGGCAAGCGGCGTGTGGAGTATGTCTGCAAGGGCTACCACCGGAGTGGAAAAAACTATTGCGGCTCTCACCGTATCCACGAGGAAAACCTGGATACCATGGTATGGGAGTATCTCACAGCGGTGCGGGACAGTCGCGTCAAAGAATGGGAGAAACTTGTGAAAATGCAAAAAATGTGGGCGTTGAGGAAACCGGTTCTCGACGCCCACATTTTCGCTTTAGACAATCAAATTCAGCAGTTAGAGAACGAGATAGATAAAATTATACTCTCTTTTATAAAATAATTCCCCCAAGTGTTAAGCTGAGTTGTATTATTGCAAAATTTGGGGAAGAAAATAGATATACTTGATTTTTGCAATATTTTAGCAAAAAACAAATATAACTATTGACAAAATGCTGGATATACTGTATTCTTACAACTGAAAGGTAGGAGTATTAATATGACTAACATTGTTTTAAAATCTCTACGGGTTAAGAACTTTGGCCCATTTGCCGATGAAGTTGTATTTACTACTGCTACTGATCGCGCTAAAAAAGAATTTATGGAAAATACTTTTTCTTATGGAGAAGAGGTATTTAATCGAGTTTCATATATTTTTGGTGCAAATGGGGCAGGAAAATCGAATTTCTGTAAGGCTATTATTCACATTCAGCAACTAATTAATTTATCACCATTATTAGCTTCTAACAACCCACAACTATTAGAGTTACAACCGATTAAACTCAGTACCAATGAGATGGATAAACATTTCATTTTTGATAAAAACGGAAGCGGCATTCCATCCGAATATGAAATTGAAATACTGATGGATGGAATAACATACAATTATTCTTTTGCAATTTATGATTCCCTGATCGTATCAGAAAAACTAACTAAGAAAAAGCAAAGAACAGAAACCATTCTTTTGCGTACGTCTCCAGAATATAGCAGTATAGTATTAAAGTCAGAATTATCAAGCTTTATTCCGAATGTATCCGTTGTTAAAGAACGAGCCTTATGCTTGTCTATGGCGGCTTTTTTAAATAATCCGCTGGCTTCTAAAATAGTTTCCGCAATTAGCAAAATTACGGTTGTAAATATGGCAAATCTGAATGGATTGCGTAATATTACCAAAGAAAACTTCACCGAAGAAGTCCGTGAAAGATGTTTGAAAATATTACGTGTTGCGGAACCTACAATGAATGGACTATCTGTTGAGTTTACCGAAGAAAAAGTTGATCGCCAGAAAGTTCCGATGGGCATTGATGATCTGGAAGGTCGAGAACTTATCATTAAAAATATTCGAGTAGATGTACAATCAGAACACTCTGTTTATCAGGAGGATAATATTGTCGATACTGTTCTGCTACCTTTCTTAAAGTATGAATCCACCGGCACAATTAAAATGCTGAGCATTCTTCCTCTGTTATTTTCTGCTTTAGAATCTGGTAGCCCTATTGTTATTGACGAATTAGAAAATGGATTGCATCCCAATATTGTGCAGCGAATTCTTGAGTTATTTAAGTCACCGGAACTAAATCCTCTTAACTCTCAACTTATTTGTACAACTCACTGTATTTCGTTGGCTGAGAAAGGTGTCCGTAGAGATCAAGTGTGGGTAATTAGTAAGGATTCTCACGGACGGAGTTCAATGACCCGAATTAGCGAATACCCAGGCACAAGGACTACTGATAATATTGCAGAAAAATACTTGCGGTGTGCATTTGGTGATATTCCGCAATTTTCCTGACATATTAACGCCATTTAACTGCTTACGGCCGTTAAATGGCGTTTTTGCTTTTTCTCCGCTTTTTACATGTTTGAAACTTAAATTAAGTTCTCGTTATCACTCATTTTTTCAAAAAATTAGCGAAATTAAAAAATAACCATTGACAAAGAAGGCGAGGAGTGTTATCATATAGGCTGTAGAGACAACGAAAAGAGAGACACCGAGAATGTCCCGGTGTCTCCCTGTGTTGACGAAAGCATCTGATGATACTTTTATCGTGTAGCAGCTTTATGGTATCACAATATGGGGCCAGATGCAATAGGAAACTCGTCAGCGGAAAGGAAATGAACAGGCGTTGTGCTCTTTTATCCGATCTTTTATACGAAAGGAGCCTATTACAATGGCCGTAAAAGTTAAAACTGGTGGAGTTGTTCCTGTATCTGGTCAATACCGACCTGCAGGATCAAAAACTGAAGTCACCTTTGTTGAAGGAAACCGCGTACCTCCCGTCCCTACTGGGGCTACGACCTTTACTCTGGTAGACAAGACCAAGCACAGCGGAGGTAGCCGATGACGTTTCAAGGAGCACTTATCAAGGAACAAAACGTGACATTTGGCATCGTCATTGTCAAGCCCCGTGTTCTGGACAATCCGTCTGAGGCTGCCACAATGCGAGCTTTCGGAGTACGCGCATTTGGGCCGGTGCCCATCGTCTTAATGGCCCAAAATGCGAGGGGAATTCCCACTTACTCCGGGCGTCGTGATATCGTCAACTTTCTCGCAAAGGTACCGCTACAGGCAATTCCTTGGCGTGAGTACACGCTGACTTAAGGAGGACAACCAATATCTTCTAAAATCATCGAGTATGACCTGCGGCAACCTGGTAGGAATTATGACGCGTTGTACAAAGCCATTCAGGACTACGGTACTTGGGCTCATGTGACAGAGTCCACATGGTTCATCAAAACCGACGAAACCTGTGCACAGGTACGGGACAAGCTTTTGGAATTGATAGATGGCAATGACCGTCTTTTTGTCGGAGAGTTGACAGGAAATGCAGCTTGGTATAACACAATCTGCGAGAGCCAGTTCCTTAAGGATAATCTTTAAAAAACTCGGGGCATATCTTCTGATGTGCTCCGAGTTTTCTCTTGGGAGTAAATCTTATAATGGTACGGGTAGTGGGACTCGAACCCACAAGCCTTGCGGCACTGGAACCTAAATCCAGCATGTTTACCAATTTCATCATACCCGCATATATGAGCAGCAGGAACCTCGCCGCTATTTTTACAAAAACTTCTCCACTAAGGTGACAGCACCTAAATCTCGCATGTCTACCAATTCCATCACAGGCGCATATAAAATTTTTCCGTTATACTTTATTTGCATATGGCATCGAGGTGCCGATTCCTCTTTATCTACATTCTTCCCAATAAGGAATCATCTTGTTTGCCACAAGACAAAATCAATCTTCTTCACATCTGTAATATCTACATCAGGGAAATTAGCATCAAATACTGCAATTTTGGATTGCGCCTCACAAGTTCGATACCAATCACAGATTTTCTGATAAGTGTCAAGGACTTTCTGAAAACGAAATTTACAAGAATAATACGGGGCTTTCAAACCAAGGTTGGAAAGCACATACTTGTCCCATACCGGCATCTCCGGACGGACAGTTTCCAATAACTTGCTGGAAAAGGAGGCGTGAATACAACCTGTTTTTTGAAATAAATACGTCAGAACTTGTTCATATGTAAGTGCAGTGTCAAACTTATGCTCTTCTAAAAAGCGATAGAAACAACTATAAAATTCTTTGGAACGTTGGCGCATCCTATAATATCCATTAAACAAACGCTGAAATTCCCGATCTTTAGATACATCCGTCTGACATAGACGAGACATAATAGAACAATACTTCTGAATGCCTATTCTTATTTTTTCCATAGATGTATCCATAAAGACCCAACTTTCACCGAGGTGACAGCACCTAAATCTCGCATGTCTACCAATTCCATCACAGGCGCATATTCAGTTTTTGAGATCACGGCACCGGAAATAGAGCAGTAAACCTTCACTAAGGTAACGGCACCTAAATCCTGTGTGTCAACCACTTCCACCATACCCGCATATTTAATCTGACTCCCACTTTTTACCCAGCGAAGGAGCCTGAGGTAGAACATATCGTTTCATCTGTGCCTGTTTGATTTTATCTACTTTACGCTATAAGAAGCAGCACAAAAAGTAAAACAAAAAATATAATTCCTACAATTATTCCTGCCACATAGCTCGGCGCACTATCTCTTTGAGCATAGGTCGAAGGAGGATCAAGTGGATGTGTTCTCGTTTTTGCAGATTGTTTGGTTGAAACTTCCCTCTTCTCTCGCAACTGAGAAATGCTATATTGAATCGCCAGCGGATCAGTTTGCTGAAGGATACGCTGATGAAACTCCTCAATCCAAGCAACATCCTCTAAAGAACACATCCGTTCTTCGGTGGCATTTACTTCATGGGCAATTTGATTTCGAATATGGCGATAGTACTTCAGTTTCTGGTAATCAGCATTCCAGCCAGGAACAGAGAGATTTCCATTTGCGGTATGTTCCATATCTTCAATATAGCCAGTAACACCAATACCGTTTATATCTCGACACAGTGCATCCAACCGTTTGTAAGCCTGCATAAATCCCATATTAAATCTCCAAAGCAGACAGCATCGAAATCTCACATAGCTACCGTTTCCATCACAGGCGCATATTTCATTTGAACACGGGGCGCTGACAGCTCCACGCCTGCGCGGCGGCTTCCGTTCATTTCGTATAGTACACAAAAGCGGCAAAAAAGTCAAGGGCGGCGGCCGCCTCTCCCCCTTCTCTATTTCCAGACCGCCTGCCATCCGCTGAAACCCCGCAGGCGGCCGGTCCGCCGCGTTTGTCGTTCTTCCAAGACGGTGCGATGTGTAAAAGATTGAAATTAGGGTTGACAAACCACAGGACAGGACGTATAATCTTCCATGAAGTTAGCGAGAGCTAATTTTATTTTCATCGACAAGTTAGCACTTGGTAATCAAAATGCCGGTCGCTTGGCTTGATCAAATCGTGAACGGTGGTATCAGGCATGAAGTTAACAGATGCAGTAGAGGGCCAGGAATACGTCATCCGCCAAATCGACACCGATGATGAGGAGATGAACGCTTTTCTGTTCTCTCTGGGCTGTTACAGCGGTGAGAAGATCACGGTGATTTCTCACATCAAGGGAGGCTGTATTGTCGCCATCAAGGACGCGCGGTACAACTTTGACCAGCAGCTGGCCGACGCGATCATCGTCTAAGCAGCAGGGCAGCTTCGCGCTGCCCTTTTCCCGGCACATCAGTTAGCAAGAGCTAATTTATCGAAATCGGATGGGTGCATCCGAGAGGGAGTCAAACCAGCAAAACATCCATCAAGGGAGGAATCTTACATGAGAATTGCTCTGACCGGCAATCCAAACTCCGGTAAGACCACCATGTACAACGCCCTCACCGGCCGGAATGAACGGGTCGGCAACTGGGCGGGCGTCACGGTGGAGAAGAAGGAACACCCCATCAAGAAGGCCTACTACGGCGGCGAGGAGCAGCTCATCGCCGTGGACCTGCCCGGCGCCTACTCCATGTCTCCCTTCACCAGCGAGGAGAGCATCACCAGCTCCTATGTGAAGAAGGAACACCCGGATGTGATCATCAACATCGTGGACGCCACCAACCTGAGCCGCAGCCTGTTTTTCACCACTCAGCTGCTGGAGCTGGGCATTCCTGTGGTAGTGGCCCTGAACAAAAGCGACATCAACGAGAAGAAAGAGACGAAGATCGACGTGGAGGCCCTGTCCGCCAAGCTGGGCTGCCCGGTGATTCAGACGGTCTCCACCTCCAACGAGGGGCTGAAGGCTGTGGTGGAGGCCGCAGCGGCCCAGGCGGGCCGGGTGCAGGAGGCCCCCTATCGGGAGGGTGACATCGACCTGACGGACAAGAAGGTAGTGGAGGCCGCCGACCGGAAGCGCTTTGATTTCGTCAACGGGATTGTGGCCCAGGTGGAAAAGCGGAAGGTGTTCACCAAGGACAAGAACAGCGGCGACTCCATCGACGCCGTTCTCACCAAGCCCTGGCTGGGCATCCCCATCTTCGCCGTGGTCATGTTCCTGGTGTTCCAGATCTCCCAGGTGTGGGTAGGCCCCTACATTGCCGACGCCCTGGTGGCTCAGATCGAGAATTTCCAGGGCTGGGTGGGCGAGCTGGTGTCCGACGCCAACCCGCTGCTGTCCGCCCTGCTGGTAGACGGCATCATCGGCGGCGTGGGCGCCGTGGTGGGCTTCCTGCCCCTGGTCATGGTCATGTATTTCCTCATCGCTCTGCTGGAGGACTGCGGCTATATGTCCCGTGTGGCCGTGGTGCTGGACCCCATCTTCAAAAAAGTGGGCCTGTCCGGCAAGTCAGTGATCCCCTTTGTCATTGCCACTGGCTGTGGCATCCCCGGCATTATGGCCTGCCGTACCATCCGCAACGAGCGGGAGCGCCGGTCTACCGTTATGCTGGCTACGTTTATGCCCTGCGGGGCTAAGATCCCCGTCATCGCCCTGTTTGCCGGCGCCTTCTTTGATGACGCGGGCTGGGTTAGCTTCCTGATGTACTTCACCGGCATTGTGCTCATTTTCCTGGGAGCCCTGCTGGTGAACAAAGTGACCGGCTATAAGGTGCGCAAGTCCTTCTTCATTATTGAGCTGCCGGAGTATAAGCTCCCCTCCCTGTGGTTTGCCTTCAAATCCATGTGCAGCCGGGGCTGGGCTTACATTGTAAAGGCTGCCACCATCATCCTGCTGTGCAACACGGCGGTACAGATCATGCAGACCTTCAACTGGAGCTTCCAGGTGGCCGAGACGGCGGACTCCTCCATCCTGGCCTCCATCTCCGCTCCCTTCGCCGTGCTGCTGGTGCCCATCGTGGGCGTGCTCAGCTGGCAGCTGGCCGCCGCAGCCGTCACAGGATTCATCGCCAAGGAGAATGTGGTGGGCACCTTGGCCGTGTGCTTCGTAGGGCTGGAGAACTTCATTGACACCGACGAGCTGGCTATGCTGGAGGGTGCCGGTGCGGATGTAGCTGGAATCATTGCCATCACCAAGGTGGCCGCGCTGGCTTACTGTATGTTTAACCTGTACACGCCCCCCTGCTTCGCCGCCATCGGCGCCATGAACTCTGAGATGGGCAGCACGAAGTGGGTGCTGGGGGCCATCGGCCTTCAGCTGTGCACCGGCTACACCGTGGCCTATCTGGTGTACACCATCGGCACCCTGATTACCGCTCCTGGGACCCTGAACGTGACCGCCGCCATCGGCGGCCTGGTAGGCATCGTGGTGATGATCGCCATCGTGGTCACGCTGGCCCGCCGCTCCAACCGGCACATCCAGGAGGAGTACCGCCTGGACGCCCCTAACACGGCCGCCACTCGGTAAACTGTCATGACGGACTTAATCGTTGCGGCCATTGTCCTGGCCATTCTCGGAGGCATTCTCCTCTACCTCTATCGGGCAAAAAAGCGGGGCGAGACCTGCATTGGCTGCCCCTATGCCAAGCAGTGCGGAGGCGGAGCCTGCGGCGGACACAGCCGCCAATCAAAAAAATACTGAGACTGTACCGGAACGGGGATGCGCGCCTTTGGGCCGCATCCCCCTCCGCACAGGGAGGAGTCTGATCCACCATGGAAAACGTCATTCTGATTGTCCTCCTGACGGCCGCCGTCGCCGTGGGGATCTGGTACACCATACGCCATTTCAAAGGTGAGGGCGGCTGCTGCGGCGGGGGAAGCTACCGGCCGCGGAAGAAAAAGCTGTCCCATGTGACGGGAGAGAAAACCTTCCGGGTGGAGGGGATGCACTGCGAGCACTGTAAGGTGCGGGTGGAGGAGGCCGTCAACGACATCCACGGCGCGGCGGGCCGCGCCGACTGGAAAAAGGGCCTTCTGACAGTCCTCTACTCCCAGCCGGTGGACGACGGGCAGATCAAACAGCGGGTGGAGAAGGCCGGTTACCGGATCACCGGGGTCCTGTGACCTCCGAAGGCCCTCTGCCGCTCCCCCCGCCGCCGTCCACAAAGAGCAGTTGACGTTATCTTACAGAAAAGCCCCTGGAACGGTTCACACGAACCGTTCCAGGGGCTTTCAGCTTCGCTCAAGGACGGGAGAGGGCGGCCTTCATGTCCGCTACATAGTCCCGGATATGGGGAACCGCCTCCCGGCCATACTGCTGGGCCAGCGTAACGATGGCGGAACCCACAATCACTCCGTCGGCCGTATGGGCCAGGGCGGCCGCCTGGTCCGGGGTGGAGACGCCGAAGCCTACGGCACAGGGGAGGTCCGGGTTGGCCTCCTTGGCCAGGCGGACCATCCGTCCCACATCAGTGGTAATCTCCCCCCGTACGCCGGTCACCCCCAGGGAAGAGACGCAGTAGAGGAACCCCTCCGCCTCCCGGGCAATCATAGCGATGCGTCCCTCTGAGGTGGGCGCGATGAGGGAGATGAAGTCCAGGCCGTATTTCCGGCACACCGGGGCGAACTCCCCCTTCTCCTCGTAGGGCACGTCGGGGAGAATGAGCCCGTCCATGCCGGCCTCCGCCGCCGTGGAGACAAACCGCTCCGTGCCGTAGGAGAACACCACATTGGCGTAGGTCATAAACACCATGGGGGTGGTCACATCCTTCCGCAGGCGGCGGACCATTTCAAAGATCTTGCCGGTGGTGGTCCCGGCGGCCAGCGCCCGCTGGTTGGCGGCCTGGATCACCGGCCCCTCGGCGGTGGGATCTGAGAAGGGGATGCCCAGCTCGATCAGGTCGGCCCCCGCCTGGGCCATAGCCCGGACGGCCGCCTCGGTGGTCTCCAGGTCCGGGTCCCCGCAGGTGAGGAAGGGAATAAACGCCTTTCCGTGGGAAAACGCGTCTGTGATACGGCTCATTCGGAAATCTCCTCCCCTCTGTACCGGGCGATGGCGGCGCAGTCCTTGTCGCCCCGGCCGGAAATGTTGATGACGATGATCTTGTCCTTTCCCATATCAGGGGCCAGCTTCACGGCGTGGGCCACCGCATGGGCCGACTCGATGGCGGGGATGATCCCCTCGGTGCGGCTCAGGTACTCAAAGGCGCTGACCGCCTCCTCGTCGGTGACCGCCACATACTCCGCCCGCCCCGTGTCGTGGAGCATGGCGTGCTCCGGACCGATGCCCGGGTAGTCCAAGCCGGCGGAGATGGAGTACACCGGGGCGATCTGGCCGAACTCATCCTGGCAGAAGTAGGACTTCATGCCGTGGAAGATGCCCAGTTTTCCCGTGGCGATGGTGGCCGCCGTGTCCGGGGTGTCCACCCCCCGGCCGGCGGCCTCGCAGCCGATGAGCCGCACGGAGGGGTCCTCAATGAAGTGGTAGAAGGCCCCGATGGCGTTGGAGCCTCCCCCCACGCAGGCCAGCACCGCGTCGGGGAGCCGCCCCTCCTTCTCCAGCATCTGGGCCTTGATCTCCTTAGAGATCACCGCCTGGAAGTCCCGGACCATGGCGGGGAAGGGGTGGGGCCCCATGACGGAGCCCAGGCAGTAGTGGGTGTCTGAGATGCGGGTGGTCCACTCCCGGAAGGCGGCGGAGCAGGCGTCCTTCAAGGTGGCGGTGCCCGAGGTCACCGGCACCACTTTGGCCCCCAGCAGCCGCATTTTGTATACGTTCAGGGCCTGGCGGCGGGTGTCCTCCTCCCCCATGAACACCACGCACTCCATGCCGAAGAGAGCCGCCGCCGTGGCGGTGGCCACCCCGTGCTGCCCCGCGCCCGTCTCAGCGATGAGGCGGGTCTTGCCCATCTTCCTGGCCAGCAGGGCCTGACCCAGCACGTTGTTGATCTTGTGGGCCCCGGTGTGGTTCAGATCCTCCCGTTTGAGATAGATCTTCGCGCCCCCCAGGTCCTCGGTCATGCGCCGGGCATAGTAGAGCCGGGAGGGCCGTCCGGCGTACTCGTTCAGCAGTTCTGTGAGCTCCGCCTGGAACTCCGGATCGTCTTTGCAGTGGTTGTAGGCCTCCTCCAGCTCGTTGACCGCGTTCATCAGGGTTTCGGGGATGTACTGACCGCCGTGGATGCCAAATCGTCCCTTGGACATGTGCTCATTCCTCTCTTGCGGCGGCCACCGCCGCCTGTATTTTGGTAAAATCCTTCAAGCCGTCCGTCTCCACCCCGCTGGACAGGTCCACCCCATAGGGGCGCAGGGTGCGGATGGCTTCGGGTAAATTCTCCGGGTCCAGTCCCCCTGCCAGCAGGTAGGGCCGTGGAAAGTGTCTCAGCAGGGACCAGTCGAAGGTTCTCCCGGTCCCCTGGCCGCTGTCCAATAAAATCCGGTCCGCCGGGAAGGCGATGGCCCGCTCCAGATCGGCGGGGCCGCGCACCGGGAAGGCCTTCCAGATCTCCTTTCCCGGGGCCGCCGCCCGCAGGGCGGCTGTGTAATCCTCGTCCTCGCCGCCGTGGAGCTGCGCTATGGAGATAATACCACGATTCAGCAGATCTGTCACTACCTCCACCGGCTGGTCCACAAATACCCCCACGGGGACCACCGACGGGTCCAGCTCCCGCCGTAAGGACCGGAGCTGGTCTGGGGTGACGCTGCGGCGGCTCTTGGGGAAGTTCACCACAAAGCCGCACCAGTCGGGTTTGGCCTGATTGACACAGGCAACGTCCTGGGGGCGGCTCAGGCCGCAGATCTTGATGCGGGTCATCTGGCCGCCTCCCGGAAGGCCGCCAGCATGGCCCCCTTGTCCCCGGCGCGCATGAGGGCCTCCCCAATGAGCACCCCGTCCGCCCCCATGGAGCGCACCGCCGATACGTCCTCGGGCCGGTGGACGCCGCTCTCCGCCACATACAGCACCCCGGGAGGGATCTGGTCCCGCAGCCGGGCGGCGTTGTCCAGGTTCACCGAGAAGTCCTTCAAGTTCCGGTTATTCACCCCGATGATCTTAGCCCCGGCAGCCACGGCGGATGCGACCTCCTTCTCGTCGTGGGCCTCCACCAGGGCGGCCAGTCCCAAGTCGTGGCAGATGGTCAGATACCGCTCCAGGGTTTCCGTGTCCAGCAGGGCGCAGATGAGCAGCACGCAGTCCGCCCCCATGAGTCTCGCCTGGTAGAGCTGGTAGGAGTCCACCGTGAAGTCCTTGCGGAGCATGGGGGTGTCCACCGCCCCCCGAACCTCCCGAAAAATCCGGTCGGAGCCCAGAAACCACTTGGGCTCTGTCAGGCAGGAGATGGCGTCCGCCCCGGCGCGTTCATAGTCCCTTGCAATGTCCAGATAGGGAAATTCTTTTGCGATGATCCCCTTGGAGGGGGAGGCCTTCTTTACCTCGCAGAGAAAGGACAGCTCCGGCTTTGCCAGGGCGGCCTGAAAGCGCTCCCCCCTCCCCCGCCCCAGGGCGCGGCACTGGGCCTGGAGCACGTCCAGGCTGTTCTCCGCCTGGTCCGCCGCCACCCGCTCCCGGGCGTGGGCGGCCAGCTGGTCTAAAAGGGTCATGTCTCCGCCTCCTCAGGAAGGTTGCTGGCGGCAATGAGCTTTTCCAACGTCTCCAGTGCCCTGCCGGAGTCGATGAGCTCCCCGGCCAGGGCCACGCCGTCCCGCATGGTGTCCGCCCTGCCGCCGATGTACAGGGAGGCCCCGGCGTTGAGGAGCACCGCGCTGCGCTTGAGTCCCCGCTCCGCGCCGGAGAGGATGGCCCGGACAATCTGGGCGTTCTCCGCCGGGGTGCCCCCCCGCAGCTCCTCCCGGGTACAGCGGGATAGGCCGAAGTCCTCGGGGGCGATGGTATAGGCCCTGAACCAGCCGTCCTTGATCTCGCACACGTTGGTGGGGGCGCTCATGGAGATCTCGTCCAGCTTATCCTGGCCATAGACCACCATGCCCCGCCGGACCCCCAGGTTGATGAGCACCTGGGCCAGGGGAGCCACCAGATAGTCGTCGTACACCCCCAGCAGCTGCATGGAGGGTTTTCCCGGGTTGGTGAGGGGACCCAGGATGTTGAACACGGTGCGGAAGCCCAGCTCCCTGCGGATGGCCCCCACGTACTTCATGGAGGTGTGGTACTTCTGGGCGAAGAAGAAGCACATGCCCACTTCGTTCAGAAGCTGGATGCACCGCCGGGGGCTCTGCTGGATGTTCACCCCCAGGGCCTCCAGGCAGTCCGCCGTGCCGCACTGGGAGGAGGCCGCCCGGTTGCCGTGCTTGGCCACCTTCACGCCCCCCGCCGCGGCAACCAGTCCGGAGGTGGTGGAGATGTTGAAGCTGTGGGCGTTGTCCCCGCCGGTGCCCACGATCTCAAAGACCTCCATGCCCGTGTCCACCTGGGTGGCGTGGGCGCGCATGGCGGCGGCGCAGCCGGCGATCTCGTCGGTGGTCTCCGCCCGGGCGCTCTTGGTGGACAGGGCGGCCAGGAAGGCGGCGTTCTGGGTGGGTGTGGTCTCGCCGCTCATGATCTCGTTCATCACGGTGTAGGCCTCGTCGTAGGTCAGGTCCTCCTTGCTGACGATCTTTACAATGGCTTCCTTAATCATGGCTTATCCCTCCAAGAAATTTTTTACGATCTGACGCCCCTCCGGCGTGAGAATGGACTCGGGGTGGAACTGCAATCCATAGACGGGGCGGTCCCTATATTGCACCGCCATGACCTCCCCGTCCTGGGTGCGGGCGGTGACGGTGAGGCACTCCGGCAGGGCGTCCTCCACCGCCGCCAGAGAGTGGTACCGGGCCGCCGTGATGGTGTCCGGCAGCCCCCGGAACAGGGGACAGCTCAAATCCAGCGCCACCTGGGAGGGCTTGCCGTGCATAAGCTCCTTGGCGTAGGACACGGTGCCCCCGAAGGCCTCGCAGATGGCCTGGTGCCCCAGGCACACCCCCAGGATGGGCAGCTCCTCCGAGAGTTCCCGAATGGCCGCCTCACACACCCCGGCGTCCGCCGGGCGGCCGGGGCCGGGGGAGAGAATCAGGTGGCCGGGGCTCATCCGGCGAATGTCCTCCACACTGACCTGGTCGTTGCGCACCACCTGGATGTCCGGGCTGAGGCTCCCCACCAGCTGGTACAGGTTGTAGGAAAAGCTGTCGTAGTTGTCGATGAGCAGAATCATAGGTCCCTCTCTTTCTGGGCCAGCTCCAGGGCCCGGACCACGGCTTTTGCCTTGTTGATGCACTCCTGATACTCCTTCTCCGGCTCCGAGTCGGCCACAATGCCCGCCCCGGAGCGGATGAACACCTTCCCGTTTTTGGCGAAGGCCAGGCGGATGGCGATGCAGGCGTCCAGGTTGCCGGTGAAGTCCAGGTAGCCGATGGCCCCGCCGTACACCCCCCGCTTGTTGTGTTCCAGCTGGTCGATGATCTCCGCCGCCCGCAGCTTGGGGGCTCCCGACAGAGTGCCTGCCGGAAGGATGGCGTCGATGGCGTCCACTGCGTCGCAGTCCTCCCGCAGCTCCCCCCGGACGGTGGAGCCGATGTGCATGACGTGGGAGAAGCGCTCAATGGACAGGTACTTCTCCACCTGTACGGAGCCGAAGCGGCTGATCTTCCCAATGTCGTTCCGCCCCAGGTCCACCAGCATGTTGTGTTCGGCCAGCTCCTTTTCGTCCGACAGGAGCTCTTCTTCCAGCCGCTTATCCTCCTCCGCTGTCTTTCCCCTGGGCCGGGTGCCCGCCAGGGGGAAGGTGTGGAGCACCCCGTCCTCCAGCTTCACCAACGTCTCGGGGGACGCCCCGGCCAGTTCCATGTCGTCGCTGGTGAAGTAGAACAGGTAGGGGGAGGGGTTGATGGTGCGCAGGATGCGGTACACATCCAGCAATGACCCCTCAAATCCCGCCTCCAGCCGGTTGGACAGCACCACCTGAAAGATGTCCCCCTCCCGGATGTAGTGCTTTGCCTGCTCCACCATGGAGCAGAACTGCTCCCGGCTGAACAGGGCCTCCACCGGCGTGGTGAGACGGGCCGGCCGCCGGGGGGCCGGGGCCCCGTGGCGGAGGAGCTCCGCCATCCGGTCCAGCTGGGCGCAGGCGGCGGGGTAGGTCTCATCCAGGTCGGAGGCGTCCGCGTTGGTGATCAGGATGAGCTTCTGCCGGAAGTTGTCAAAGGCGATGACGCTGCGGAACAGCATCAGATCCATATCCTTGAACTTCTCCTGGTCCTCCCCCGTGAGGCGGAGGGTTGGCTCGGCGTACTTCATGTAGTCATAGGAGAAGTAGCCCACCAGTCCGCCGGTGAAGGGGGGCTGGCCGGGGATCTTGGGGCTTTTGTGTTCGGAGAGAATCTGCCGCAGGGCCTCCCCCGGGTGCTGAATGCGGCTGGAGGTCCGCTCCCCGTCCCGGAGCTGCACCACCCCGTCCTTGGCCGTGATCTCCAGCTCGGGCTCAAACCCCAGGAAGGTCCAGCGGCCCCAGCCCTCCTGGTCGGCGGCGGACTCCAGCAGAAAGCAGTGGTTGTCCCGGGCCCGGAGGATGCGCAGGGCCTGGATGGGGGTGAGGAAGTCGCTGAGCAGCTCCCGGGCCACCGGAATCTCCCGATAGGGCCCGGAGGCGGCCAGGGTTCTGGCCTCCTTCAACGTGGGATAGTACATGGAAAGACCTCTTTTTTTCCGGGACGAAATGCAAAAACGCCCGTCCCTGACAATTTCTGTCAAGGACGGGCGTATCCTTACGCTCGCGGTGCCACCTTGCTTCACGGCCCTTTCACCGGCCGTGCCCTTAGCGGAGTACCAACATACCCCCGGCAACTGACGTATGCCCACACGTCGCAGAATACTCAGCCGGAACTTCAGCCTTTGACTGCGCCCTCAGCGGTCCATTTGACAGTTCGTGTCTTACCCGGCTCTCAGCTCCCCGGGCTCTCTGTAAAGGCGTGACTGCCGTTATCTCCGCTTCAACGGTTTGATTTTCTGTATCATACACAATTTCCCCCGCCCTGTCAACCCCCGCCGCAATTTTTTGATCAAACAAAACGACAGTTTTATTCTAATCCTTTCTGAAAAATATTTTCTGGATGAAGAAATCGAATTTTCTGAAAACTCCCTGAAACAGAAGGGTTCGTCGGAACTTGTCGAAACTTTTTATTCCATTTTTTGGCAAAAACGCCTTGCATATCCTGTCTGATTATGATACATTTTACTTGGCCGCTCCGGGCGTATCCGGCGGGCCGGTCATATCATTCCAGGAGGAGAAGAGCGAATATGGAGTATGCCAAGCGACTGCTGGTAGCGGATACCAGCGACGAATTCCGGCGCCATCTGATCGAGGCGCTTCAAAACGAATCGGACATGGAAGTAGTGGGCGAGACGGGCGACGGCCAGCAGCTGCTGGAGATGGTCCGAACCCTCCAGCCCGACGCCGTGGTCATGGAGATGGTGCTCTCCAGCATGGACGGGATCGAAGTGCTGGAGCAGCTGCGGGAGCTTCCCCCGGAGCACCGCCCCCGGATTCTGGTGCTGTCCAGCTACATCCACGGGGCCATTGCCGACCTGGCCGCCGCCAATGGGGCCGACCACTTCATGGTCAAGCCCTGCAAATTCAGCACCATCTGCGCCCGCATCCGGCAGCTCACCACTTTTGAGGCCATAGAGGAGGACAAGAGCCGCTCCCACAGTCTGGAGACCCTGGTCACCTCCATCATCCATGAGGTGGGCGTCCCCGCCCATATCAAGGGCTACCAGTATCTCCGGGAGGCCATCCTCATCGCCGTGGACGACATGGAGGTCATCAACGCGGTGACCAAGGTCCTCTACCCCGAGGTGGCCAAGCGGTTCGGCACCACCGCCTCCCGGGTGGAGCGGGCCATCCGCCACGCCATTGAGGTGGCCTGGGACCGGGGCGACTTGGAGACCTTGCAGAAATACTTCGGTTACACCGTCTCCAACGTGAAAGGAAAACCCACCAACAGCGAGTTCATCGCCATGATCGCCGACCGGCTCCAGCTCCAGCAGCGGGAGGGATGAGCGCTCCCCGTTTCCCCAGCCACCCCGCGGAACCCCCGCGCACGCACCAGAAAAGAGGATAATTTGTACCAGGAATTCTAAGAGGCGGACCAGAGAACAGCGTTCAGGTCCGCCTTGTTTTTTTCGCCCGTTTCCCCTATAATAAAAACCGGTCCATCTTTTGGAACCCTGTAAAGCAAGGAGGCACATCACCATGACCATTCAGTACACGCCTCGGGGCGTCTGCTCCCGGGCCTTTACCATTCAGGTGGAGGACGGCGCCATCCGCTCCGTTCAGATCGTGGGGGGCTGCGACGGAAATCTGAAGGGCATCTCCAGTTTGCTGCGGGGGATGCCGGTGGACGAGGCCATCCGGCGGCTGGAGGGCATCCGCTGCGGCGGAAAGCCCACCTCCTGCCCGGATCAGATCGCCCAGGCCCTGAAAACGGCTCAGGGATGAAAAACGGACCGCTTTCCAAAGCGGTCCGTTTCAGGCTGTCGAAAAAGTCTAAGGACTTTTCCGACAGCCTGAAAAAATGCCGTT
>ERZ1643250.813-NODE-813-length-30201-cov-5.010515_pt1 | contig 30201 bp, 25 predicted proteins | sample MGYA00579262_ERZ1643250 | MGnify/ENA primary metagenome ERZ1643250 (study PRJEB29033, sample SAMEA4952265) | chicken gut metagenome | biome: Broiler Chicken; feature: Gastrointestinal Tract; material: Caecum | place: Ireland | collected 2018 | study: Broiler... | reverse complement strand
GCGCGGGGGGTAGCCCCTGTTCTCAGCTAAGGAAGATAGACAGCAGCCCCATTCCGTTTACAATATGTTTTCAAAAAAGTATTGACATTCTGCCGGTTGGCGCATATACTAATCATATCAAAATAATTTGATGTGAGGTAAAAACATGGAAACAGGGTATCAAGAGCAAGCGAAAGTGTTTAAGGCACTTTGTGACCCTAAACGCCTTGCAATTTTAGAGCAGTTAAGGGCCGGAGAAAAGTGTGCGTGCGTTTTGCAAGAGCCCCTGAATTTAACACAATCTGGCCTTTCTTACCACATGAAAATTCTCTGCGATTCTGGTATTGTTGTCAGCCGGCAAGAAGGAAAATGGACGTACTACCGATTGAGCGATTCCGGCAGAGATAAGGCGGTAGAGTTACTAAAGAAATTAACAACACCTGATAAGGAACAAGAGATAAGCTGTCCACGGTGTGGATAGGAAACGCCATCTAAATCCGGATGGTGTTTCTTTTGGAAATACACATCAAAAAATTTTGATATATTTTATCGAATTGAAAGCGAGGTTTTTGTATGGGCGTATGGGATTTTATCCAAGACCAAGTGCTTGGTATGAAGTGGCTCAATCAACTCATAGGAATGGGGCTATCAGCGATTGGTTTAGATGTGAATGAACGCATAGGTGGCAGCGTACAGTTTTTTATTTATGATGTTTTGAAAATCACAGTTCTACTTTGTGTATTGATTTTTGCTATCTCATATATTCAAAGCTATTTTCCGCCAGAACGAAGCAAACGCATTTTAGGCCGTTTTCACGGGATTTGGGCAAATATCATTTCTGCCCTATTGGGAACAGTAACGCCGTTCTGCTCCTGCTCGTCTATCCCGTTGTTCATTGGTTTTACAAGTGCAGGACTTCCGCTTGGCGTAACATTCTCATTTTTAATTTCGTCCCCAATGGTAGATTTAGGGAGCCTTGTATTACTCATTAGCATTTTTGGTGCAAAAGTAGCGATTATTTATGTTGTGCTTGGCCTTGTTATCGCAGTGATCGGCGGCACAATCATAGAGAAATTGCACATGGAAAAACACATTGAAAATTTTGTCCTTACAGCAGGCAGCGTAGATATTGAATCTCCTAACTTGACAATGAAAGAGCGGCTAACCTATGCGAAAGAACAAATGCTTGACACTTTTAAGAAAGTGTTTCCCTATATTTTGATAGGTGTCGGTATCGGTGCGCTTATCCATAACTGGATACCGGAGAGTTGGGTGGAAACGGTACTCGGCAGCAATAACCCCTTTGGCGTTATTCTTGCCACTATCGTAGGCGTTCCCATGTATGCAGATATTTTTGGAACAATTCCTGTCGCAGAAGCATTGCTTGCTAAGGGAGCGCAGCTTGGTACCGTTCTGTCATTTATGATGGCGGTTACAACATTGTCACTCCCTTCTCTCATCATGCTCCGCAAGGCTATTAAGCCTAAATTGCTGGCATTATTTATTGGTGTTTGTGCGATTGGTATTATAATCGTTGGTTATTTGTTCAATGCGCTACAATTTATTTTAATTTAAGGAGGTTTTCTATCATGGGATTATTTGGTAAGAAAAAAGAGAAACAAAAGACTTGTTGTTGTGGAAGTAGTTGTACCCCCGAAACAATGGCTAAAGCAGAAGCAGCAAAAACAACTGCCGGTGTAAAAGTATTAGGTTCTGGGTGCGCAAAATGCCATGCGTTGGAAGAAGCAGCCCGCGCCGCTCTGGAAGAATTGAATATGGATACAACGATTGACCATGTGACAGACTTTTCTCAAATTGCTGCCTATGGTGTTATGACTACCCCTGCCCTTGTGATCGACGGCAAAGTAGTGTCCTATGGAAAGGTTTTGAAAAAAGATGAAGCCAAAGCACTTATCCAGAAAGTCCGTGAAAACGCATGAGTTAAGAAACCAAAGCAGTATTGAAAAAGACTGTAAATAGCAAAGCCAGCCGAGCCAGTCAACGATAAAATGAACGCCGCTTTGCGCCGCCGTTGACAGGCCCGCCTGCCTTTGCTGGTAGGCAATCAAGAGGCAAAAGCAAGGGGGCGAAGCCCCTGTTCTCAGCGCTTTGGCCGGGGAGGAAACAGCTTCCGGAGATAATAGCGCAGGCATATCGCATAGATACAGGCTGCCAGCAGGATGGCCGTGAGGAAGAGGCGGACTGCCGTCCCCACCTGGCCGTGCATGGCGTAATCCAACGCAGCCATGCAGCACACTAGCAGGATCCCGGTGCATAGGGCCGTGAACAGCCAGAGCACGACGAGGCACAAACGGCGCAGCCAGGCCGCAGTGCGGGGCGTGTGTGCGATCTCCAGCCCAAAGATGAGGACGAACTCCAGGACCGCCAAGAGCGGGGCGGACAAAAGGATGAGCAGCTGCATCGGGCACCTCCAAATCTATCAAGATATATCTATTATGATAGCACAGCGGTGGAAGGCGGGAAAGAGGTGAGGGCAATTTATCCGACTTCTGGTTGCATTTTCCTGCATTTTGCTTTATAATAAAGCGTGATTAACAGGATTCGATACAGGAGTTGACAGATAGAAATGATGACAAAGTTTCTCTTGGCGGTGAACCGCCTGTTTCCGCTGCCCGTCCATCCCTTCAATTTGCAGAACGAGGGCAAGGAAAGCTATGCCATGTGGCAGTATAAGCGCGGCGGCGACACGATCGCGTTCTACCGCGAACACTATACCACCGAGGAGATGTTTGCCGGGAAGACCGTCCTGGATGTGGGCTGTGGCGCGGGCGGCAAGACCATGTACTATGCCTCGCAGGGCGTCGAGAAGATCGTCGGTATGGATATCGTGGCGCACTACAAGGAGGAAGCCGAGGCGCTCGCGCGTGAGCTGGGCTTTGCGGACAAGTTCACCTTTGTCGTGGGCGATGCGGCGAACACCGGGTTCCCGGACAATAGCTTTGACACCATCATTATGAACGACGCGATGGAGCACGTCGCGCGGCCCGACCTGGTGCTGGCTGAGGTGCGCCGCATCCTCAAGCCCGGCGGCCGGCTGTATGTCAATTTCCCGCCGTATTACCATCCCTTTGGCGCACACCTGTCCGACTTGATCGCCATTCCGTGGGTGCACCTGTTCTTCTCCGAGGATACGCTGGTGGCGGCCTATAAGGAGCTGTGCAAAACCGTGCCGGACGGCGATGCACGCATTGCCTTCCGCATCTCCAAGAACGCGCAAGGCAAGGAGTACTTCTCCTATATCAACCACATGACCATCAAGCGCTTCAACGGCCTGCGCGCCAATGCGGGCATGAAGCAGGCGTACTACCGCGAGGTGCCGCTGCGCAGATATTTTGCGCCGCTGGCCAAGCTGCCGCTGTTCAAGGAGTGTTTTGTCAAGATGGTGGTCTGTGTGTTCGAGAAAACGTAAGGCTTTGCCCGGCAGGCCGCAAAATTTCGGCACAGGGCGAGCACACTGGGCTCAAAAAGCGCCGCCTGCGGGCGGCGCTTACTTTTTCTATACGCATTCCATACACAACAAAAGGCGTGGCCCACCGGCCACGCCTTTATGTTCGTGTTGGCTGAAATTTAGCTTCCTAGCCCCATCACGGTTGCGGGAAGCCCGCGCTCAGCGGTCGGACAGCAGCTGCTCCTCGACGATCTTGGCGCCGTGGCGGATGCAGTCCTCGCATGAGCACAGCGGCGTGCCGGTGTCACGGCCCTTGAGCTCGGCGCACAGCATCGAGCCCGCTGCCTTCTGGAACGCCTCGCCCATGGCGCGGTTGATCTTGTAAGTCGAACCCTTGGTCTTGCCCGGCTCCTCTACGCCTGCGCTGTTTTTGAGGCCGGCCATCATCAGGCCGCCGGTCAGCGCGCCGCAGGTCTCCATCATGCCCATGCCCAGGCCAAAGCCCTCGCTCATCTTGTAGGCCGTCTGCTCGTCCACGCCGAACAGGTCACAGTAGGTACAGATAATGGCCTGGGCGCAATTGTAGCCCTTCTGGTGCAGGGCAACCGCCTGCTCTACTCTGGATTCCATCGATGTCTTACTCCCTTTCTGCAAATAGGTGCGGTTCCGTTTAATACGGATGGGTCTCAAAATACTTCATGATCGCGTTGAACTGCGCAGTCGCTTCCTTTTCCAGGTTCTCGGTGTACAGCAGCCACAACTGGTCGTCCGGGTTGCTCATAAAGCAGAACTCGCTGATAAAGGCCAGCGCGCCGCCCTCCTGGGCCGAGCGCAGCACAAAGTAATAGTCCTTTGTGGGGTCGCTGCCGCTGTGCTCAAAGACAAAGCGCCGCCAGTCCTGCCCCAGGGCGACATACTCCTGCTTGAGCAGGTCGCCGAACTCCTGCCCGGCGCCGCCGTTCTCGTAGGCGATCTGGATGAGGATCTCCGAGCCCTTGGGCGTCGAGGTTGAATAGCCGTTATGGTGCACGCTGAAGATCATGTCATAGCCGCCGCCCTCGGTGCTGAAGAGCTGCTTGCGCGTGGTGGCGTCCACAGTCGAGTCGTCGTCGCGGGTCATGCGCACCTCAACACCGGCGTCCTCCAGCATGTCCTGCAAGATCAGCGAGACGGCCAGGTTAAAGTCCTTCTCGTAAATCTTGGTGTTGCCGTCGTGGTGCACGCCCCAATAGTCGTCAAAGGGGATCGCGGAGGTGGCAACGTTGCCCGAGTCCGAGCCGCCATGGCCGGGGTCGATCCAGATCTTGAGCGTACCGTCCACGGCTGTCGCCGGCGCGGGTTCGGGCTCCGGTTCGGGCTCGGGCTCAGCGGGCGTCTCAGGCTCGTCCGGGGTCGGCGTTTCGGGCTGCGGCGTGGTGAGCACGACCGTGCGCGTGTCAGCCTCATAGTCGACCGCAAAGCCCAGGGCGTCGCCCAGGTCCACGAGCTTGAAGTAGTTGTAGCCGTCCACATTGTAGGCCGTCAGGGAAGCGGTAGAGCCGTTAATGAGCACGGCCTGGTTCCCGGTCTGGGCCGAGGCGTTCTGGGTCGGGATCGCGCCGAGCTCACCGCCGACGGCCTCATAGCCGGTACCGGGCGTGAGATCCATCGAGCGCGTCTTGCGGTCCCAGGTGACGCCGAACTGCGCCGTGGTCCCGTTTAAGATCATGGCGATGTCGCGCAGTTTGTAGTAGTTGTTGCCGTTAATATTGTAGCCCACCGGCCGGACCTGCTCGCCGTCGAGCAGGACGGTCATGGTAGCGGGATAGGCGGTCAGGGCGGCGGCCATGACCGGCTCGCTGACGCTCTGGCTGAGCGAGACGGCGGCCCGTGCGCCCGCCTGTTCCGGGTCATAGGAGACCGCGCCTGCTGCCGAAGTCAGCAGGGCGGCCGATAAAATGCCTGCAACCAATCGTTTCATATCAATGCGTCTTCCTTTTTTGTCCGGGGGTGAATGCAAAACACTTTGAAACATATTATAACAAAAAAACCGCAGGAAATCAAGAAAGGGAGCGGAATATGCAGATTTTTAGCAGGTTTACACAAAAATACAGGCTCAGAGCAGGGCCGCGCCGATGATGCCGGCGTCGTTGCCCAGGGTGGCGCGCACGATGGGCGTGCCCTCCGGGCCGACCTTGAACTGTTCGCGGTGCACGCGCTCGCGCAGCGGTGCGAGCAGCTTTTCGCCATAACCGGCCACGCCGCCGCCGACCACAATGACGTCGGGCTGGAAGACGTTGACGAGGTTGGTCAGGCCGCAGGCCAGATAGTCGCAGTAGTCGTCGAACACGCGGCTGGCCACGGCGTCGCCTTGGTCGCGCGCGTCGCAGACCATCTTGGCGGTCAGCTTGCCGCCGTTGCCCTGCGCCATGGCGTGCAGGCAGGTATCCGGCGCGTCGGCCATGGCCTCGGTGGCCAGGCGGATGAGGCCAGTGGCCGAGGCGTAGGTCTCAAGGCAGCCGTGGCGGCCGCAGTTGCAGGGTGCGCCGTTCGGCACGATGACCATGTGGCCGATTTCGCCCGCGATGTCCTCGCGGCCGGTGTACAGCTTGCCGTCAAGCACGATGCCGCCGCCGACGCCCGTGCCCAGCGTGACCATGAGCAGGTTGCGCGTACCGCGGCCGGCGCCGCCGGCGAACTCGCCCAGGGCGGCGCAGTTTGCATCGTTGTCGATGGCGACCGGACAGGTGAAATCGGGCTCAAAGGCGTGGGCGAAGCAGACGTTCGACATGCCGAGGTTGGTGCCGAAGGTCAGGGTGCAGGTCGCCTTGACCAGGGTGCCGGGCAGGCCGATGCCGATGCGCTCGACGTCCGCATAGGCCACGCCGTGCTTGTCGCAGATCTGGCGGCACAGGCTGTGCATGACCGCGCACAGGCCGTCCGGGTCGCCGGTCTTGGTCGGCGCGCTCATCTTGTCGAGCAGCTCGCCCTGAGGGGTGCACAGGCCGACAACCGTGTTGGTGCCGCCAAGGTCAATGCCAAGTCTCATCATAAGAGGGTTCCTCCAAAGAAAACGTTTCAGTTGCCGCCCGCGCGGCGGGATGGAAAAAAGGCAGGGCGCGCCTGCCTTTTGTGTGGGTCATACCCATGGGATTATGCACCGCCGCCAAAGGACTTGAGCATGCGGTCCTGCAGGTCCTTTGCCGCGTTAAAGCCCATCTTCTTGTAGCGGTCGTTCATGGCGGCGACCTCGATGATGACAGCGAGGTTTCGGCCGGGACGGACCGGGATGGTCAGCGAGGGGACGGTGATATCCAGGATGCTGGTGGTCTGGCCTTCGAGGCCCAGACGGTCGTACTGCTTGCCCTCTTCCCAGGGTTCGAGGTTGATGACGAGCTCGACCTTTTCGGTCAGCTTGACCGAGCCGACGCCGAAGATACGGCGCACGTCGACGATGCCGATGCCGCGCAGCTCGATGAAGTAGCGGATGACGTCGGGCGAGGTGCCGACCAGGGTCTTGTCAGAGACACGCTTGATCTCGACGGCATCATCTGCGATCAGGCGATGGCCGCGCTTGACCAGCTCGATGGCGGTCTCGGACTTGCCGACGCCGGAGTCGCCCAGGAGCAGGACGCCCTCGCCGTAGATCTCGACGAGCACGCCATGCAGGGTGATGCGCGGGGCGAGCGACACCTTGAGCGAGGCCACAAGGGCGTTGACGATGGTGGACGTAAACTCATTGGTGCGCAAGAGGGGCACATTGTATTTCTTGGCCGCCGCCAGGCACTCGGGGAATACGTCGATGTTGCGCGAGATGATCATGACCGGGATGCCCGAGCCGAACAGCTTGTCAAAGCACAGGGCGCGCTCCTCATGGGTCATGTGCTCGACGAAGGTCGTCTCGACCTTGCCCATGATCTGGATACGGTTGGGGTCAAAGTAGTCGAAAAAGCCGGCGAGCTGGAGCGCAGGACGGCTGACGTCGGTCTTGGTGATCTCGACGTGTTCAAAGTTTTCCGGGCCGTAGACGACCTCAAAATTGAACTCTTGGATCAGGTCGCCCAGGCACACACCAAATTCTTTTAGCTGCATAACAGAAATCCTCCTACCGTACGCGAGTAAGATACCTTTATTATAACGGAGCGGACAGGGCATTTCAATGGCTGGGCGAAAAACCGAAAAAACTTTTTTTAAGTTTTCAAAATAAATCGGCGGAAAGGCTTGCATTGCCGGACGGTTTGTGCTATTATAATATCCGTTACTCAATGCCTATTAGATAAGGAGGTGCAGGAAAAATGGCAAAGTGCGATATTTGCGGCAAGGGCGTGACCTTTGGTATCAAGGTTTCCCACTCCCACAGACGTTCCAACAGAACTTGGAAGCCGAACGTCCGTCGAGTTAAGGCTCTGGTCGACGGTACTCCCCGCCATATCAACGTATGTACTCGGTGCCTCCGCTCCGGCAAGGTTACCCGTGCCATCTAATCTGTTGATAGACCGAAATGAAGAAAAACGTCTGCGCCCCGTGCGCGGGCGTTTTTTTATGCCGCCGGTGTTTCCGCCGGAAATAGATAAAAGTGTTGAAAAATGTGCACAAAACGTCACAGATGCCTCGACAAAATCCGACAAGGCGTACAAAACCGCAGTGCTACAATAAAACCGGAAAGGGGGAACGCCCTATGGAACCCTGTTTCACGGTGATTGAGCCGATTTCGGCACGGGACGGCGCATTTGGCATCGCGATGAGCGCCCATGGGCACCTGCTTGACGTGCTGCCCGATGTCACGGCCAGGCGGGCGGACGCCGAGGAGATCGCGCAAAAACTCAACCAAAACAGGGCTGCTGCCGTTCACTTTCGGGATATCGTCTACGATTGGATTACCGAGCGGGCGATGTTATAAGGCGAGGAAGAAACCGCGGAGGGGTGGTTTCTTCTTTTTTTTATGCCCGGCGGACGCGGCGCCGCCTGATATTCCAAAAACAAGAGAGAAAAAGCGGATATTTTGCACACACGGGCCGCCGTGCGGCCGGCGGGCAGGAATGCCTTGTCCTTTGGCGCGGGAAATGTTATAATAATCTTGTTTACGACCCATTCCGCCCCGATCCCTGCTGGCAGGGAGGGCGGCTTTTGTTATATCTTTCATTCCCGGAGGCGACCCCATGCTCGAACCCAACGAAGACCAGTGGCTGACCGTCAGCGACCTGTACGCGCGCGGTTGGACCGACCCGATCGTTAAGAAGCTGCCCGCGCCCGTGCGCGGCCGCAACCCGCACCACCAGAACAGCCAGAAGCTTGTGCGGCTGTGGGCGCTGTCCGACGTCCAGGTGCTGGAGGACCGGCCGGACGTGCGCGGCATGCTGGAGCGCGTCAGCCGCCGCCGTGCCGGGCGGGAGGTCCGCCGCCGTGAGCAGGAGCGCGCCCGGCGTGAGCGGGCTTTCCTGGGCGGGCTTGCGCTCGAGCAGGCCTTTGACGCCCAGGCGCTCGCCGATATGACCGAGTCCGACCCGGACGCCATGCTGCTCGTGCGCCGCCTGCATCAGGGCATCCTGGCCGCCCTGCAGGAGGGCAGTATCCCGTGCACGCGCTCGGCCGCCGAGGCGCAGGACGGCCTGCGCACGGTGCTGGAGATGACCGGCGCCGATGTGCGCCACAGCAAGTATCTCAAAAACCCCCAGCGCATCGTGGCCTGCGCGCCTTGGCTGGGCCGGGGACAGACCAAGCGTGAGCGGGCACTGACGGCGCGCGTGCGCGCGGGCTACATGGCCGCGCTCGTGCGCGTGGCTGCGGTCATGCTGTATGAGTACGCCGGCCGCGGCGAGCCGGTGCCCGCCCGCCAGCTGTTGGCCATGCCGGATTTCCCGGCGCGCAAGCTGCTGGACAGCCCGCTCTACCAGATTTATCTCGTCGATTACATCCCGGCCAAGATCCGCAGCCAGCTCTCCGACCTCATCACGGTCGATCCCAAGGACGAGTATCCGGCGGCGCGCATGATGGAGCGCCGCTTTGTCATCCACGTCGGCGGCACCAACACGGGCAAGACCTATGACAGCCTGAACCGCCTGGCCCAGGCCGGGAGCGGCGTATATTTGGCGCCCCTGCGCCTGCTCGCGCTCGAGGTGCAGGAATCCATGCTGGAGCGCGGCGTGTGCTGCAGCATGCTGACCGGCGAGGAGGAGGACATCCGCCCGGGCGCGACCCACATCGCCTCCACCGTGGAAAAGCTGGACCCCAGCCGCACCTATGACGTGGCGGTCGTGGACGAGTGCCAGATGATCGCCGACCGCGAGCGCGGCTTTGCCTGGACGCGCGCGATCCTAGGCTGCTGCGCGCGGGAGATCCACCTGTGCACAGCGCCAGAGGGCCTGCCCATCCTCATCCGCCTGATCGAGAGCTGCGGCGAGCCGTACGAAGTCCGGCGCCATGCGCGCAAGTCCGAGCTCATCCTGCTCGACCACCCCATTACGCTGGACGACATCGAGGAGGGCGACGCGCTCATCGCCTTTTCCAAGCGCAACGTGCTCATGCTGGCCGAGGCGCTGCGCCGGGCGGGCATCCCGGCCTCCATCATCTACGGCGCGCTGCCCTATGCCACGCGCAAGCTGCAGATGGAGCGCTTCCTGCGCGGAGAGACCCGGGTGCTCGTTGCGACCGACGCCATCGGCATGGGCCTCAACCTACCCATCCGCCGCGTGGTCTTCACGCGCGACCGCAAGTTTGACGGCCAGCATAACCGGCCGTTGCGCCCCGAGGAGATCCGCCAGATCGGCGGCCGTGCCGGGCGCTTCGGCGTGTATGACCAGGGCTTTGTGACCGCGACCATGGACAGCGAGACCATCTGGCAGGGATTTGACGCCCCGGCCACGCCCATCCGCGAGGCCATGCTGGGCTTCTCCGACCTAGTCCTGCGCGTGGACCACGACCTCTTAGAGGTCCTCCAGGTGTGGAACAGTATCCCGGCCATCGCGCCCTATCGCAAGATGCCCATTGACCGCTATATCTTTATCCTCAAGACGCTGGAGGAGGCCGGCCTTGCGCTGGACAAGGAGCAGTCGCTGCGCGCGGCGACCATCCCGTTTGACGAGCGGGAGGGCGAGCTTTTGGACTATTTCCTGCTCTATTGCGGCCAATACCTGGACGGCCGCACGATCGAGCCGCCCCGGCGCGGCAAGGCCTCACTCGACGGGCTGGAGCTATACAGCCAGATGCTGGATCTGTACTATTCCTTCTGCCGGGCTTTCCGTCAGCCGGTCGACCTGGACTGGCTGCGCGCCGAGAAGGAGGCGACCGCCCTGCGCATCAATGAGCTGCTCGTGCGGGAGCTGTCCCAAAAGGGCAAGAGCTGCCAGATCTGCCATGCGCCCATGCCGCTCTCGTCCAAGTTCCGTGTGTGCTATGCGTGCATGATGAAGCATAAAAAGCAGCTAGGTGCGCAGAAGGCCGGAAAAAACCGATAAAAAATTGTAAATTTTCACCAAAAATTTGTTGACATTGCCGGGAAGACGCGGTATAGTGAAGCTGGAAAACGTGCGGCGCCGCCGCGTGAAGAAGGAGAGACGAGTACCCATGAAAAAGCAGTATACCGGCCCGTGGCGGCTGGCCCATCGCGGCATTTGCCAGGCCGCGCCGGAGAATACGCTTGAAGCCTTCCGCGCGGCCTATCACGCGGGTATTGAGGGGCTGGAAATCGATATCCGGATGACCCGGGACGGCGTCATCGTCATCCATCATGATGAGACGCTGGCGCGGCTGACCTGTGGTTCGGCCCACCCCTGCACGCGCGCTGTGGCGGACTGCACCTGGGCGGAATTGGCCGAACTGGAGCTGCCGTACGCCAATCACCTGATGGACAACTGGAAGCCGGACGGCATCCAGGAAGACGAGGCCGTGGACGCCGTGCGCCAGCTCGGCATGGACCCCGACCATCCCTATGACCGGGAGCTGGCCGAGGAGCCGCGCGTGGCAAGGCTCATGCGGCTGTCCGACCTGCTGGGCTGGATGAGCCAGCTCACCCGGCGCATCATCCTGGAGATCGAGTACAAAGCACCGGGCATGATGCCCGAACTGTGCCGCCAGCTCGAGGCCTTTCCGGGGCGCAGCGACTGCATCATCTTTTCGGGTGAGCCCGCGCTCATCGACGAGATCCAGGCGTATGCCCGCGAGAACGGGCTGCCCGAGGGGGTCAAGCTGGGCGCGAACATCCGCCGCCTGACCGAGGCATGGAAAGAGAAGATCCCGTCCATGAAACTCTTTGAGGTCGGTCTGAACATTGAGGCCATCGAGCGGGAGGATATCGACTGGCTGCATGCGCACAATATCCTGGTCTTTTCCAACCTGGGCGACACGCCCGAGGGCTGGAAGAAGATCTGTACGCACAGCCTGACCGGTTTTAAGACCAACTACACCGCGCCGTTCTCCGCATGGTGGGAGGCGTGGAAGTCGTAAGACACGCCGGACAGGCATCCGCCGCAGGCGGGAAAAAATTCCTGCGCGCGCGTGCACTCTCGTCTTCTAACTGTGTCTTCTATCTGCTCCTTATATACATTCCGGTTTTTGCGGGAATGGGTGGCCCCATGTGGGGAACTGCATGGCACCGTTCGGGGCTGGGGCGAAGACGGGCGCGGACAGGCCTCTCGGGTTGGTCTATGTCTGTCAGTTTGGGAGCGTCCAGGCCGTTTGCCTTCTCGCTGAAAACAGTATAGCAAAAAACGCCGGACATGGAAATCCGGCGTTTTTCCTATTGACATGTCCGGCGGACGGCAAACGGCCCGCGCGGGCGTTTTTTATGCCTCAAGCAGGGCTTCCAGCTCGCCGACCAACTGGCTGAACAGCTCCAGCGCCTGCGCGACCGGCGCAGGGGAGGCCATATCCACGCCCGCGCCCTTCAGCAGGGTCACCGGGTCGGCCGAGCAGCCCTTGGACAAAAAGTCCAGGTAGTCCTGTACGGCCGGCGCGCCCTCCTGCAGAATGCGGCGGGACAGGGCGATGGCCGCTGCGTAGCCCGTGGCATACTGATAGACGTAGAAGTTGTAGTAGAAATGGGGGATGCGCGCCCACTCCAGCGCGATCTCGGGGTCGGGCTCGACGTCAGGCCCATAGTAGTCGCGGTTGAGTGCCTGGTATTTGGCCGAGAGCGATTCGGCCGTCAGCGGCACGCCCTTTTGGGTCTGCTCGCTGCACCACAGCTCGAACTCGGCGAACATGGTCTGGCGGTACAGCGTGGCACGGAACTGCTCGAGAAAATAGCCAATGAGATAGGCGCGGCGGCGTTTGTCGGCCGTCTTGTCAAGCAGGTGCTGCATGAGCAGCGACTCGTTGCAGGTCGAGGCGACCTCGGCTACAAAGATGACATAGCCTGCATAGGTGGCCGTCTGATTCTTGTTGGACAGGTAGGAGTGCAGCGCGTGGCCCATCTCGTGCACAAGCGTGAACACGTCGTTCAGCGTGCCCGTGTAGTTGAGCAGCACATAGGGATGCGTGCCGTACGGCCCGGCCGAGTACGCGCCCGAGCGCTTGCCCTGGTTTTCATAGACGTCGATCCAGCGGCCCTGGAAGCCTTCCTCCAGCATGGCGCGGTAGTCCGGCCCGAGCGGTGCGAGCGCATCCAGCGCGAGCTGCTTGGCCTCGTCGTAGCCGATCTCAAAGTCCTGGTCGGGGACGATGGACGTGTACAGGTCGTAAAAGTGCAGCTCATCCACGCCGAGCACGCGCTTGCGCAGGCGCATATAGCGGTGCATAGCGGGCAGGCCGCGGCGCACGGCCGCGATGAGGTTGTGATAGATCTCGGTCGGCACCTCGTTGGCCTCAAGCGCCGCCTGCAGGGCCGAATCATACCGGCGCGCATCGGCAAAGAATTGCAGCTGCTTCATCTGGGCCGAGAGCACGGCGGCTGAGGTGTTGCGGAACTGGCCGTATACGCTGTAGAGCGCGCGGAAGGCGTTCTCGCGCAGGGCGCGGTCAGGCGACTGGAGAAGGGGCACGAAGGTACTGTGCGTGACCGGATGAGCCTGGCCCATGCTGTCGATGGCGTCCGGGAAAGCCATATCGGCGTCATTGAGCATAGAAAAGATATCATCCGGCGCTTGCCCCATCTGGCCGGCAGCGGCCAGGAGGGCCTCGCCCTCGCGCGAGAGCGTGTGCGCGCGCTGCCGGCGGATGCGCGTGAGCAGCAGGCGATAGTGCGCAAGGCCGGGCGCGGCGTCATAGAATGCGTCCAGCGTCTCGTCCGGGATGGCGAGCAGCTCCGGGGTGGAGAAGGCGTCGGCCTGGGCGGCGGCGACGGCGAGGTTGGTGAACGCGGCGGCCATCTGCTGATAGGCCGGCACGCGCGTGTCCTCGTCGGACTTGCGCTGGGCATAGTTGCCGAGTGCGTCGAGCGCCTGGCCCAGCTCGTCGCCCAGGCGCAGATAGCGCAGCAGCGTGTCGGCCGAGTCCGCCAGGTGGCCCTCGTAGCCGCGCAGCGTGTCAAGCGCGGCCATTGTCCGGTCGTATTGCGCCTGCCAGGCCTCGTCCGAGGGGAAGATATCGGTCAGCGCCCACTGGTACTGCGGGTCGCAGTCTGCGCGGGCGGGAACAGGTTTTGACATAGGGGGATTCCTCGCTTTCAAGGGCCGGCGCGCCGTGCGCCGGCAGGATTTGTAAGTTCACTCTAACACGTCCGGCCGCCCTTGTCAAATCGGCCTGCGGCGCGCCGGGGGATTGCGCTAGTTTGTGAAATTTTGGGTTATTTATGCATAAAAATTTGGTAGATTTATGCGCGGACGCAATTGACTTTGGGTTATATCTGTTCTATCATAAAAGTGGAAAGTGAGGGACTGATACCTATGAATGCACAAGATTGTATCGTAACCTGCCGCAGCGTGCGCAAGTTCACCGCCCAGCCGGTCACGCATGAGACGCTGGAGAAGGTGGTCGCGCTGGCATCCATGGCGCCGTCTTGGAGAAATACCCAGATTAGCCGCTATATCGCCGTGGAGGACCCGGCGCTCCGCCAGGCGCTGTGCAAGTTCGTGCCGAGCTATAACGCGCGCATTCTGGAGAGCTGCCCGGTGCTCATCGCCCAGACCTTCGTCAAGAACCGCTCGGGCTACGAGCGCGACGGCTCGTTCACGACCGACCGCGAAGGCGGCTGGCAGTACTTTGACTGCGGTGTTGCCGCGCAGACCTTCTGCCTGGCCGCGCACGACCTGGGTCTTGGCACGGTCATTATGGGCGTTTTTGACCGCGCAGAGGTGGAAAAGAGCCTGAGCGTGCCCGAGGACCAGGAGCTGATGGCCCTGATCGCGGTCGGTTACCCGGACGAGACGCCGGCAGCGCCGCGCCGCAAGGACGTCGGCACCCTGCTGTCGTACCGCTGAGGCGCTCTGCGCATAGGCGCACAAAAATGTTACAAAATGTTTTCGCCTTACGCCGCGGGCGCATGGCGGAAACAGACCGGGCGCAAGCGCCCGGGAAGACTGGAGGCCGGCCGATCGCCGGCCTCTTTTTTTCGCGCGTCCTGTGCAGTATTTCCGTCATTTCCTACGCCGGATGGCGGATTGGCATGCGGGAAAAGAACGATTGGTTAGACCATTTACTGGGTAATGTATTTTTTGGCTGGACAATAAAATTCTGGCGTCCACGTACGACGGACGAAAAGAAGGACGAAATAATCTGTGAAATAGTAAAAAACAAAACCGGAAACCGGTGTTTTTTCCGGGGAAATTCCCAATAAAATCGGCCGCAGGGGATTGCGAAACGCGAGGGAACATATTATACTAAAAGCACGAGATCGAAAGAAAAATCAGCAACCGTGAAAGGAGCCCCCCTGCATGCGAGGAGTTTACACAAGCATCAACGAGATTCGCCGTCGCGTTTACACCGAGATCGCGCGCATGGCTTTCGAGAGCGCCGACGAGGCAAAGACCGAGGACTTTGCCAAGACGCTCGAATCCCTGCCCTACCAGATCCTGCCGACCGAGGACGCCGCTTACCGCGACAGCGTCTTCCTCGAGCGCGCCATCGTTGGCGAGCGCCTGCGCCTGGCCATGGGCCTTTCTGCGCGCGACGCCGACGCCAACACGCCCATCTCGGACGGCATCGAGAACAGCACGAGCGAATCGTACTATGAGCCGCCGCTCATCAATATCATCAAGTTCGCCTGCCACGCCTGCCCGGAAAAGCAGGTCGTCGTGACCGACGGCTGCCAGGGCTGCCTGGCGCATCCGTGCACCCAGGTCTGCCCCAAGGACGCCATCCACATCGTCAACGGCCGTTCGGTCATCGACCAGACCAAGTGCATCAAGTGCGGCCGCTGCCAGGATGTCTGCCCCTATAACGCCATCATCAAGCAGGAGCGCCCGTGCGCCAAGGCCTGCGGCGTGGGCGCCATCGGCTCGGACGAGCATGGCCGTGCCGAGATCAACTACGACAAGTGCGTCTCCTGCGGCATGTGCCTGGTCAACTGCCCGTTCGGCGCCATCGCCGACAAGGCGCAGATCTTCAAGGTCGCGCGCACGCTCAAGAAGGGCAAGAAGATCTATGCGGCCGTCGCGCCGGCCTTCGTCGGACAGTTCGGCCCCAAGGTGACGGCCGAAAAGCTGTATGCGGCCATGAAGCAGCTCGGCTTTACCGACGTGGTCGAGGTCGCCGTTGGCGCGGACATGTGCGCCACCCAGGAGGCCATGGACTTCCTCGAGCACGTGCCCGAGAAGATCCCGTTCATGGGCACCTCGTGCTGCCCGGCGTGGTCGGTCATGGCCAAGCAGGAGTTCCCGGACTATAAGGATTGCATCTCCATGGCGCTGACGCCCATGACGCTGACCGCACGCATGATCAAGCGCCACCAGCCGGACGCCAAGGTCGTCTTCATCGGCCCCTGCGCGGCGAAGAAGCTGGAGGCCCGCCGCCGCACCGTGCGCAGCGACGTGGACTTCGTGCTGACCTTTGAGGAGACCATGGGCCTGTTCAACGCCAAGAACATTGACCTTGAGAATATCGAGGGCATCGAGGCCACCTACAAGGCGTCGACCGACGGCCGTAACTTTGCCGTCAGCGGCGGCGTTGCCAAGGCGGTCGTCAACAGCCTCAAGAAGCTGGAGCCTGGCTTTGAGGCCAAGGTCGTCAGCGCCCAGGGCCTGGCCGAGTGCAAGAAGATGATGATGCTGGCCAAGGCCGGCAAGTACAACGGCTATCTGCTCGAAGGCATGGCCTGCCCGGGCGGCTGTGTCGCCGGCGCGGGCACCATGCAGCCCATTACCAAGTCGGCTGCCGCCGTCGGCATCTTCGCCAAGCAGGCGCCCATGGAGCTGTGCTGCGATACGCCGTATATTGACGAGCTCGATGACCTGATCGAGGAAGAATAACACAGGTTTCGGCATAAAAAAGAGGATGTACCCAGCCGGGTACATCCTCTTTTTGCAGTTTGTAGGCAGCGGATCAGAAAGCCATAAACGACATGCAGTCGACATAGGCGTCCATGAAGGTCTGGCTGGCAGAGAGCGACAGCTCGGTTGCCTCGGCCGCCATGCGCTCGCTCTGCGCGCGCAGGTCACGGTTCATCAGCAGCATGGCCGCGCCGCCCAGGGCGCCGTTGCCGATAAAGTTGGTCTTGCGCGTGAGCGCCTCGGGGAATAGGCCGATGGCCGCGGCCGAGTCGTAGTTGATGCTGCTGCCAAAGCCGCCCGCGATGTGGAACTGGGTCACGGTATCCGCGTCCACGCCAGTCTCCTGCATGAGGGTCACAAGGCCCGCGCAGATGGCCGACTTGGCGAGCTGGATCTGGCGCACGTCCTTCTGGGTGATGCACACGCCGCTGTCGCCGATGGTGTAGCCGGCTTCGTCCTCGCACTCCAGATAGCCGGTGTCGTCGATGGTCTCCTGCTCGAGCATGACGCGCAGCACGTCCAGGATGCCCGAACCGCAGATGCCGGTCGCCGGCTGGTCGCCGACCGTCGTGTACGAGACCTTGCCGTCTGTGAGCGCGACCGTGCGGATGGCGCCGGGCGCCGCCGGCATACCGCAGCTCAGACCCGCGCCCTCGAAGGCCGGGCCGGCCGCCGTTGCGCAGCACAGCAGCTTGCCGTCCTTGTGCAGGGCCATCTCGCCGTTCGTGCCGATGTCGGTCATGAGCTGCACGCCTGGCTGATGGACCATGTCGGACGCCAGGATGGAGCAGACGATGTCTGCGCCCACATAGGCGCCGATACAGCGCGGCAGATAGACCGGCGCGCCGGCCAGGGTATGGCGGCTCATGCCGCCGAAGAAGGTGGACATGGTGAAGGGGACGACGGCCAGGGCGGACGGGTCGATGCCCTCGTACAGATAGAGCATGGTGCTGTTGCCCGTGACGACCGCCTCGTCTACGGCAGAGAGACCGGCCTCATCCAGGCAGGCACGTGCCATCTGCTCGAGTTCGTCCCGGATGAGGCGGGACAGCGTGTCCAGGCCGGCGGTCTTGCACGCCTCGATGCGCGAGATGACGTCCGCGCCATGGCTGCGCTGGCGGTTTTCGGCCAGCTGCTCGGCCAGGACCGTGCCGGTGGCGCGGTCAAACAGCTGCATGGCGACCGTGGTCGTGCCGATGTCCACGGCCAGACCGTAGCCGGTCTCGGTGCGCGCGAAGGCGGGCGTCTTGTTCCAGGCCAGGATCTTAGACTTGCCGCCGGTCTGGACGGTGACGGTCAGGTCGCCCGCGATGCGGCACGAGCAGGCCAGGCGCACGCCGGCCTGCCGGTCCTTTTCGCTCAGAAGCGACAGCTCCTGCGCGTCCGGGGGCAGGGCCGCGCCCGAGACCTGCACGCGGCACTTGCCGCAGGTGTGGTTGCCCGCACAGGGCAGGGCGAAGGTGGGCAGCTCGGCCTGCAGCACGGAGGACAGCAGCGCGCCCTCCGGGGCCTCGGCATGGATGGTATCGTGGCCGGTTAAGATGGTGATAGTAGGCATAGCTTTCGATAGGACGCCGGATGTCAGGCGTCGTCCTCCTTTGTCTCAGGATGTACATAGGTGCTGGCCGTGGCCGTGAAGCGGGTGGCCAGCTTGGTATCGTCGTAGGTGTTGTCGGCTGTGCTGTCGGTCACGCGGATCTCGCCGACCGCGCCCTGGGCGCGCACGCGGCGCTCGGCCTCGGCCCGCACGCAAGCTAGGCAGTAGGCGGCGGCGTCCTGTTCTTCCTCGAAGGAGCGGGTCTCCATGCCGGGGATGAGCACTTTGAATACGGCGGTCTCGGCCTCACGGTGGTCGATGCGCACCTCGCCCGACACGCTCGCCGTGATCTGCCCTGTGACCGCGCCGACCGCGTTGGCCGTCGGGGCATGGTCGGGGATGACGCAGGGCGCATGCAGGGCGTCGGCCGCACCCTTGAGGAACAGGTGGATGGGGCCGCCAATGCCGATCAGGGTGGCCGGGGTGTAGCAGCCAAAGCGGAGCAGGCCCGCAGGGGCTTTCTTGCGCTTTTTCCACTGCATCTCCAGCATGCCCTGGATGCCCTCGTCCAGGCCGTTCTTGTGGAAGTAGGGGTTTGCGTATTCGAGCAGCATCTGAGATACGCCGAGGAAGATGCGGTGCTCGATCTCGGTATAGATCTGGCGACAGAACTTTTCGGGCTGCATGTCAGCAAAGCCCACGGCCAGCCGGGCGCAGTCCACGTCATAGGCGGTGAAGTCGCCGCGCACGTGCATGACATCGGTCGGGGTCAGCCCGGCGCGCAGGATGGCGCCCGACTGCTCGAGGAAGGTGGTGTCCAGCAGGTATTTGTCCAGGTGCAGCAGGTTGGCCGCCTGCTGCAGGCTGAGCGGCCCGCGCTCGAGCGCGCGGCACAGGCGTTCCTCCTCGGGGCTCATGGGGATGGTGTCCCAATCTGAGCGGCCCAGGGTCAAGAACTCGTGCAGGGGCAGCGAGTGCACGGGCGTCGCGCGGATCTGGTCGGCCAGGGTCTGGACGATATCCGGATGGCGCCGGGCGAGCAGCGAGAGCGGGATGGCGCGCTCGGGGCCGATAGTAATTTTGCCGAACTTCCAGCGGATGACGCTGTCGCCGCCCAGGGCGAACGAGGTCGAGAACAGGCCGCGCACGAGCGTTTTCCAGTTGCCGACGCGGATGCCGTCGTCGCACAGGATGGGCAGCCGGTCCTCAATAAGAGCGATGTCGGTGGTCGTGCCGCCCATGTCCACGATGACCGCCTGGCCGGCGCCGACGAGCGCGCTGCCGCCCAGGGCCGAGGCCGCCGGGCCGGACAGCAGCGTCTCGACTGCGTGGTCCATGGCAAAGGGGCAGCTCATCAGGCTGCTGTCCGACCGCACGACCATGATCTCGGCCTGGATGCCGCGCGCGCGGAAGGCGTCGCGGGCCGCGTCCAGGAAATCGCGGGTGATCGGGATGAGGCCGGCATTTAAAAGCGCGCTGGCCGCGCGCTCCAGGCTGGACAGGTCGCCAAAGAGCGTGCTCGACTCGACGGCCGGCAGGCCGGTCTCCTCGGCGATGATGCGGGCGGCCTTCTTTTCCAAAACGCCCTGGTTGCGCACGGCGAAGATCTCACACACGGCGACAGCCTCGACGTCGTGGAACCACTCCTTGGCGTGACGGCGCAGCACCGACCAGTCGGGCTCCTCGAGCACCTCGCCGCGGATGGTTGTGCGGCAGGGCAGGTAGCGGATGTCGTCCGGGTCGTTGAGGCCAAAGCGCGCGCCGTTGCGCACGATGCCGTTGTAGTCGATGCCGAGCAGCAGCAGGCGCGACTTGCGCGCCTTGCCCTCGACGCAGGCGTTGGTGGCGAGGGTGGTGGACAGGCCGGCCAGCTCGGCCTTGCGGCACAGGTCAGGGTCCAGGCCGTCCAGCGCGTTTAAGATGCCGGTCATGAGGTCGTAGTGTGTGGTCAGTGCCTTGGCGGAGTCCAGAACGGCGTGGGTATCCAGGTCGAGGAGCACGGCGTCGGTCGAGGTGCCGCCGGTGTCAATACCGATCCCAATACGCATGGCTATCATCTCTTTCGTCAAAATTCTATGGATAAGTCCAGTATATGGATAAGTCCAGTATACCGGGAGAGTGCCCAAGTGTATAGGACTATCTGCGCACAATTTCGTGCAGCATGTCAAAAAAGTACAAAAACAAAAAATAAGTGCGTGCGCGCAAAATTTTTCTTGTCAGGCTGCGCAGGTGTGCGTATAATGGAGAAAAAACCGAACGCAGGGAGAGTTGAGAAAGATGAGAATTGCATTTATCGGCTGCATGGTCATGAACCGGGAGATCAGCCACTTGGTCAGCGAGAGTCAGTACCCCATCCGGACCTGGTGGCTGCGCCAGGGCCTGCACGACACGCCCGATATCCTGCGGCACGAACTGCAGCGCGTCATCGACGAGATCGAGCGGGAGAACAGCCTGCTGCGCGTGGAGCAGCGCTTTGACGTGATCTGCCTTGGGTACGGCCTGTGCTCGAACGGCGTCGTCGGCCTGCGGCCGCGCTCGATCCCGCTGGTCATCCCGCGCTGCGACGACTGCATCTCGCTCTTCCTGGGCTCGGCCGACCGCTACCGCGCGTTGTTTCAGCAGCATCCCGGCGTGTACTGGTACAATCCGGGCTGGATTGAGCAGGCGTTTACGCCCTCGACCGAAAACTATCGCCGCAGACGGGAACAGTATATTGAGCTGTACGGCGAGGAAAACGCCGATTTCCTGATGGAGAGCACCAACTCCTGGATGCACGACTACAAGAGCTGCGGCTATATTACCTGTCCGCTGTGCCAGTACCCCGAGTACGAGGCGTACACCAAGCAGGCGGCCCAGGACTTTGGCTGGGAATACTTTGAGGAGCCGGGCGATATGAGCTATTTTGAGGCGCTGCTTGCCGGCCCGTGGGATGAGGAGCGCTTCCTGGTCTGCCGCCCGGGTGAGCGGGTGGAGGCCGACTACTCGAACAAAAAGATCTGCGCCGTGCCGGTCGCGTGCGAGGAGGACGAGGACGCAGACTGACAAAACGAGCTTTGGCCATGGAGATGCATAGGGAAAAAGGGCCGCTGTATGTTTAACATACAGCGGCCCTTTTTGTTTTCCGCCGCAGTCAGGCGGCAGGCTTATTTTTTGCTCTTGCGGTACTGGCCGGGCGAGACACCGGTCAGCTTTTTGAAGATGCGAGTGAAATAGCTCTGGTCGTCGAAGCCGACTGCGTAGGCGATGTCCGCGATCGACATCGTGCTGTCGCTCAGGTACAGCTTGGCGCGCTCCACCCGCAGATGGTTGACGTACTCGGTAAACGTGTAGCCGAGCTCGTCCTTGAGGATACGGCAGAAGTAGGACTTGGACAGCGCGACGTGTTCGGCTGCCTCCTCGAGCGTCAGCTTGTCCGACAGGCGCTCCTTGATGAAGGCGGTGGTCTGGTAGATGACGTTGTGGTGCTTGATGTCGTTAAAGTCGAAGACGAAGTTGATGAAGCGGTGCAGCACCATGCTCAGCCAGCGGTTGAGCTCTTCCAGGCTGCGCAGCTGTTCGATCTCGGGCTCATAGGACTGGCTCAGGCGGAAGATGTCGTTGATGTCCGCGCCGCCGTCGATGGCCGCGCGCGACATGAGGACCAGGAGCGAGTGCACATGGCGCTTGATCTTGTCCAGGTCGTTGCCGCACGACAGGTATAGCGCCGAGAGCAGGACATTCAAAAGCCGCTGAGAGCCTTCCTTGTCGCCCGCGCGGATGCTCTGCTGCAGCTGCCGCTCGCTGTCGATGGGATATTCGACGGCGGAGGCCGTCGAATACAGGTCATACATGACGTTGAGCATCTGGGCCTGCCGGCCGGAGTCGATGTCCGGGGCGCGGTCCTCGTGCGAGAGATAGCCCATGGCCGCGCGCAGGAGCTCGCTCAGCGCGCGCGTCTGCTGGGTGGTCATGTGCGGGATGCCGTCCACGTTTTCGAGCGAGAGGATGTTGTCCTCATAGGGGTCGTCCAGCGAATTGGCCATGACGATGGGGCCGGTGATCATGCACAGGCTGCTCTGGGCGTCCGGGTCGCGGATGGAGGTTGCGATGAATACCAGGCCGCGTGGGCAGTAATAGATGTACTTGCCGTCCCAACGGTCGGCCTCATAGGCGCCGTACAGGTGGGTGTGCGAGGCGTTGCAGGCATAGTTGTCACAGACCGAGCGGAACGGCTCCCGGCAGAAGCCGCCGTCCGGGATGCGGATGAGGGTGCAGTGGGTGCCGGTCAGCGTCTTGACAAAGTCGCAGTAGTGCAGGCATTGCTGCAAAAAATCCATAGGTAAAGCCTCCCCAGGAAAAGTTTTGATGTGTCAGCCGAGCGGGACTTCGCGGAAGCGTCGCGGCGAGATGCCGACCTTTTCGGTGAAGGCGTTGGTGAAGCTAGACTCGGTGCGGTAGCCGACCTCGAGCGCGATCGCCTTGACCGGCTTGGACGTGGTTTTGAGCAGGTACTTGGCGTGGTTCATGCGGGCCAGGATGATGTACTCATGGGGTGAGTGGTGAAACTCTTGCTGAAACAGGCGGATGAGATGGGACGGGCTGAGGTTGACCAGGCTGGCCAGCCGCTGCAGGCTGAGCGGTTCGCTCAGATGGGACTCGATGAAGCGGGCGGCCGTGTGCGCGGGCGTTTCAGACTGGGCGGATTCCTGCTTGTTGGCGTCTGGCATGAGGTTGCAGAAGATGGTATGCAGCACGCTGGATCGCTCGGAATCGGGCACGGGCTGATCATTTTTGAACTCGGCGAGCAGCCGGCGGATGAGCACGGCATTTTTTTCGTTGCTCGCCGTGCGGTGCACGATGCCGCGCGCCCGTGTCAGGTATTCACACAGCTCAAAGGAGTTGACGCCCAGAATGTGCATCCAAAAGAATTCTACATAGTCCGGCGTGCCGTAATACTGGGGCAGGGTGCAGTCCATGAGGATGATGTCGCCCGCGTGCGCATCATAGCTGTGCCCGTCGTATTCGACGTGCATGGTTCCAGCCTCGATGTACATGAGCAGCAGGTTTCCGATGCTGCCGCGCCGGATCTTATAGCCGCGCTCACAATAGTAGTGGCCGCAGGAGTTGATGTAGTAAAACAGGCGCCGGGTAGTGCTGCCGATGGTGGAAAAGAACAGTTCGGACCCCGGCAGCACACCGGTTTCATTCTGGCAGAGCATTGCAAGAAGATCTCCTCTACAAAACAAATGGAAACGCTGAAGTTATATTCAATATAACAGATTTCGCGCGTAGATGCAATTGGCAACCTGACCGACAAATACGGGGCATCGGTCCGTGCCGGCGCCGCTTACGCGGGCTGGCGAGCGTGTACACCGCAAATTTGTGGAATAAAAAATGTTAAATAAATATTTTATCATTTTTAAATATAGAAAACAATGCTTGAAATACGGAAATACTTGCGGAAAATGCGCATGTTTTTTGTGGAGAAAAAAATGCGCAAGATTGCGCAATCCGGGCCGCAAGATTGCAAATGCGAAGAATGCGAAAGGAACTATCGGAATCGGATTGGCCTTGGCGGATATTGACTTAAATATCCAAAATAAAACGATAAAAATTGTGCAAAATCACAGAAATAAACTTGTGTGCATATTGCACAAAATGAGAGTCCGATGCATTTTGGGGCAGTTGCAAATCCAAATTTTACATGCTATGATAGAGCCACAAAGTTCCAGAACAGGAATTTACGAGAACAAAATTGCGTGAAGTATGCAGATGAAGTGCTCAATGTTTGAACGGTGTCTCTCAAAAAAATTCAGATGTTGAGCAAACAATTGAAAGGAGATTTACTATGAGGTTTGACCAGTGCACAAACGGAAACATCTTCAAGCACGGCTGGACGCTGGAGCAGGCGGTCATGAGCGAACATGACAAGGCGATCCTGCAGGAGCTGGCAAAGAAGATGCGCGATTACGCTGAGCGCCCGGAGGAGAAGGAAAAGTTCCAGCTGTGGCGTGACCACAACGACCTGAAGGAGACCCGCCCGCTCATCTATATCGACCTGGAGAACGGCTGGAACGAGCTCCTGCCGCAGGAATTCACCTGCCAGTGCGAAGGCGAGATGGCCCAGGAGTGGGAGATGTGGCTGCACAAGGAACTGATCTACGCCGAGAAGATTCGCTGCGACAAGCCGATGGAGGCCAAGTTCTACATCCCCTTTATGGCGCATGACTCCGAGTGGGGCATCGAAAAGAAGGTCATCGGTGACGCCGCTCACGGCGAGGCCTACACCTGGGAGAGCCCGATCACCGACGAGATGATGGAAGAGGACGTTGATATGTCCACGCTCATCAAGACGCCGGTCATCACGGTCGACTGGGAGGCGACCAACGCCTTCACCGCCATCGCGCACGATGTCTTTGACGGCATCCTGACGGTCGAGCGCCGCAACTGGTGGTGGTGGGGCATGGAGCTGACCCATCCCTATGTAGACCTGCGCGGTTTTGAGAACATGCTGGTCGATTTCTACGACTATCCGGAAAAAATGCACGAGATCCTGGACCTGTTCACCCGCGGCTATGAGGCCAAGCTGGACTACCTCGAGCAGAACCATCTGCTCACGCCCAACACCGGCAACTGCTATGTCGGTTCGGGCGGCTTGGGCCTGACGAACGACCTCAACCCGAATGCCGAGGTGCCGAACACCACGATGGACATGTGGGGCTTCCACGAGAGCCAGGAGACCGGTGAGGTTTCGCCCGAGATGTTCAAGGAGTTCATCCTGCCGTATCAGCTGCGCCTGGCAAAGCGCTTTGGCCTCAACTATTACGGCTGCTGCGAGGGCCTGGACAAGCGCTTCGAGTATGTCAAGCAGATCCCGCGCCTGCGCCGCGTGTCGGTTTCCCAGTGGGCGAACATCCCGCTTATGAGCGAGATGCTGGGCGGCGACTATGTCTTCTGCCACAAGGTCAGCCCGACCGATATCGCCGTGCCGCAGATCGATGAGGATTACATCCGCCGCCGCCTGAACGAGGTCTTGACCAAGTGCAAGGCTTGCGGCAACCATGTCGAGCTCATCATGAAGGATAACCACACCATCGCCAATACCCCGTACAATGCATACCGCTGGGTACAGCTCGCACGCGAGGAAGTCGCCCGCGTTTACGGCTGATCCTAGCCCTTGGCCGGAAGGCATACAGACCCCATCGATTGGAAGAGTAGAAGAGAAGATATTGGGCGGCCATCCGGGCTGCCTGGATTGAAAGGAGATATATTATGTATAAGCGCTTATTCCCCCGTGTTACCGCGATGGTCCTGGCAGGTATCATGACCTTCTCCCTGACCGCTTGCGGCGGCGACCAGACCGCTTCCACTGGTACCGATGGCAGCCAGGCCGCGGAATCTACTGCAGCTGCGACCGACGAGGAGAGCAAGGAGTACCAGGTTGGCGTCATCCTCAAGACGACTTCCTCCGAGTATTGGAGCTATGTAATGGCTGGCGTGGATGCGGCCGAGGAGGAGCTTGGCAATGTCTATGCGCAGGTCTACGGCGCGTCGAGCGACACCGACTATGAGGGCCAGCTCAACCAGGCGGAGACCATCCTCAACTCGGGCACCAAGCAGGCCATTGCCATTGCGCCGCTGGATGCCGGCATGGCGGCAACCGTCCTGGGCAATGCGGACATCCCGATCCTAGCGGTCGACACCAACTTTGAAGGCGCGTCGACCTTCATTGGTACGGCGCATGAGGACGCGGCCTATCAGGGCGGCCAGTACATCGCCGAGCAGATCGGTGAGGGCGGCAAGGTGCTGATCCTGGCCAACATCCAGGGCGAGTCCACCTCCGAGGCCCGCGTCAGCGGCTACACCAAGGCCCTTGAGGAGGGCGGCTGCGAGATTGTCGATGTCCAGTACACCGACGGCGTCGGCGACAAGGCGGTTAATGTCATGGAAGGCGCTCTGCAGACCCACCCGGATCTGGATGCCGTTGTCTGCTGCGCGGACGACGTTGCCCTGGGCGCGGCGCGCGCGATGAGCTCGCAGGGCCTGACTGCGGACGACATCATGATCTGCGGCTTTGATGGGATCTCCTCCGGCGTCCAGGCGGTCGTGGACGGCACGATCTCGTGCACGGTTGCACAGGACCCCTACAACATGGGCTACCAGTGCGTTATGAGCCTGGTGGACGCTGTGGACGGCGAAGAACTGCCGGAGTTCATTGACACCGGCTGCTCGGTCATCACGCCGGACAACGCACAGGAATACCTCGACAAGCTCAACAGCTTGGTATAATTGGGAAACCGGCCTGAGCCAGGCCGATGCCCTGCCTCATTTGCAAAATCCTTTTCTCTTACTTCAGCAAAGCCCCCGCCAGAGATGGCGGGGGTTTTGTCATGCAAGGACAGGCAGGATGCCTGTCTGGGGCAGTTTGGAAGCCGGTATTGTATACTTGCCCAAGAACAGCGCTGTTCTTTTTGGACAAGCTGTGAAAAGTGATAAGATAGTACAAAAAAACGCAAATGAGTTCAAGAAAAAAATGGCAGGGGCTGGTATGATACATACATCAGATCGGACAGGGGGAAACGCGGAAAGCGGCGCGGGAAGTGCATCCGCTGCCGCCGGAGTTTTCCCTATCCGGCAGGGAATCCAAAAGATAAGATTGTGAAGGGAGAAACATCACTATGAGCACCGTTTTGACTGACATTAGTTCCTGGCTGCAGCAGGGCCGCGCGCCCAAGGTAAAGGCTTGTGTACAGCAGGCCCTGGACGAGGGCATCCCGGCGCAGGACATCCTGGAGAAGGGCCTGCTCGATGGCATGAACATCATCGGCCAGAAGTTTAAGAACAACGAAGTCTTCGTCCCCGAGGTTCTGATCGCGGCCCGCGCCATGACCAAGGGCATCGAGCTGCTCCGTCCTTACCTGGTCACCGCCGGCGTCGAGGAGAAGGGCACCGTTGTCATCGGCACCGTCAAGGGCGACCTGCACGATATCGGCAAGAACCTGGTCCGCATGATGATGGAAGGCAAGGGCCTCAAGGTCATCGACCTGGGCGTTGACGTATCGGTCGAAAAGTACCTGGACGCTGCGCGCGAGAACAACGCAGACATCATTGCCTGCTCCGCTCTGCTGACCACCACCATGTCCGAGATGCGCGACGTTGTCGAGGCGGTCAAGGCTTCCGAGCTCAACGGCAAGGTCAAGATCATGGTTGGCGGCGCGCCGATCACCCAGGCGTTCTGCGACTCCATCGGCGCAGACTGCTATACCCCGGACGCTGCAAGCGCGGCCGAGGCAGCTCTGGCTTTCTGCGAGCAGAAGTAAGCCAGACAGATCGCTTTTGTGGCCTGCGGCCGGGGCGCGCGGAAAGCGCACAACGGCGCAGGATAAATAAGGGAAGAGGGACGTACCCCACAGCTTATCGCTGCTGAAGCGCGAGCCCGCACCGCTGAAAAGGTGAAAGCCGGTCACTGGGAAACTGGGAAGGCTGCGGTGTCAAGGCGTTGGCCCAAATGACGAGCGGGCCTGAAAGCGTGAGTCAGAAGACCTACAAAAATGCACTGCGTCCTTTGCGCCGCCCGGCGCAGGACGATTTGTAAGATTCCCAAAACAGCCGTTGCGGCGCCGTTGTGCGCGCACGGCTGTTTTTGTATTTCGGGAGGAAAACTTAGGGAAAGGACGAAAAAACACATACGACAGCACGGTTTTGCGGCAAAAAAAGATGTCAAGCGTGTACCAAAGAATAGAAGATATTACTATTAGAGTAAGTCTAGTAGTGATAGGATAGAGACAGCAAAAGAAAAGCGCAAAAAGGCTTTCTTCGAGAGCAAACTTGCAGACATACAAGCAGTCCAAAGGAGGATATCTGAAAATGAAGCGGAATATGTATGCGTGGATCGAAGACCAAAAGGCGGCTACTGCCAAAAAGGCGCTGCCTGTCCTGTCCTTCCCGTCGGTGCAGCTCTTGGGCATTACGGTCCGCGAACTGATTAACGACAGCGATCTGCAGGCCAAGGGCATGAAGGCTGTCGCTGATCGCGTGCCAACTGCGGCTGCGGTCAGTCTGATGGATCTGTCGCTGGAAGCCGAGTGCTTTGGCTCCAAGATCCGTGTATCGGACGAGGAAGTGCCGACCGTTGTCGGCTCACTGATCGACGCGGAGCTGGACGAGGACGAACGCCTGGAGCAGGCCAAGGCGCTGGCGGTCCCCGCGGTCGGCGCAGGCCGCACGCAGATCTACATTGACGCCATTGAGAAGGCAGTAGGGCTTATCACTGACCGCCCGGTCCTGGCTGGCGTGATCGGACCGTTCTCGCTGGCCGGCCGCCTGATGGACGTGACCGAAGCCATGATCTACTGCTATGACGAGCCGGATATGGTGCACGTCCTGCTGCAAAAGGCGACCGATTTCATCATCCAATATATCAAGGCATACAAGGCGGTCGGCGCAAACGGCGTCGTCCTGGCAGAGCCGCTGGCCGGCCTGCTGTCGCCCGGCCTGGCGCAGGAGTTCTCGGGCGATTACTGCAAGCAGATCGTTGATGCGGTACAGGATGAAAGCTTCATCGTGGTCTACCATAACTGCGGCAACACGGCGGTGCTGACCATGGACTCCCTGTTGTCCTGCGGCGCCAAGGCATATCACTTTGGCGATGCGGTGGATATGACCGAGGTCATGGAAAAGATCCCGTCCGATGTCATGGCGCTCGGCAACGTCAGCCCGGCGGGCGAGTTCCGCGGCGGTACGCCCGAGTCCATCAAGCAGGCAACCTGGAAGGTCATGGAGGCCTGCTGCAAGTATCCGAACTTCGTTATCTCCTCGGGCTGTGACATCCCTCCCATGTCCCCGTGGGAGAACATTGACGCATTCTTTGCGGCGGTCGACGCATTCTATCAGAAGTAAACGCCCATCCCCGGACCAAAAAGAGGAACGCCCCCAGACTGAGGGCGTTCCTCTTTTTGCAGATGTATCAAAGGTTCTCCGCGCAGAAGATCGAAATATTGGTGGAGGTCTGCTCGACCGCGGGCGCCTTGCCCTTTTGCAGCAGTTCGCGCAGCAGGATGAGCGGGAGATACCCCTGCCGGTACATGTCCTGGGAAATCGCTAGGTCCACGTCGCCGCTGCGCAGCAGGCGCTTGGTGCTCTCGGAGATATCGTGGCAGATGACCCGGATGCGGCGGGTGTGATTGGACGCGCGGATGGCCTCGGTGCAGGCGGCGACGCTCTGGTTTGCCATGTAGACAGCCGACAAGTCTGGGCAGCGGTGGATGACATCGAGCACCTTACGATAGGTCGTGTGGTAATCGTTGAAGGTCTCGACGATCTCGATCTGCCCGTTGTCAAACCCCAGCTCATGCATGCGCGCGCAGAAGCCGTCCAGGCGGGTGCGGTGGCCGTTGAACTCCAGGTTGCCGACCGCGGCCAGGATCTTCGCGTGGGGCGAGATGCACTTGCTCATCAGTTCGGCCGCGATGCGGCCGCTCTTACGGTAGTCCTGGCCGACAAAGCACAGCCGCTTGCTGTCCGGCAGGTCGGAGTTGAGCGTGATGACCGGGATGCCCTGCTCGGCGAGCAGGTCGATCTTATTCTCGATGGCGATGTCGGCTACGGCGCAGATGGCGATGCCCTGTACGCCGTCCGCGATCAGTTGGTCGAGCAGCTCGATCACCTCGCCCGGGATGTCGGTCTGGCACTCAGAGAGCATGACCTCGACGTGAAAGTCGGCCAGCTCAGTGCGTGCGGCCTGTACGCCGCGCAGCACCTCGCCCCGGAAGTGGTCGTCCTGCCAGTTGGGCAGGACGACACCCAGCCGGATGGGCGAAAAACGCGATTCGTTCAGGGTCTTCTGATGGGCGTCGCGGGGGGAGACATAGCCGAGTTCCTGCATGGCGGCTAGGATGCGCGTGCGCACCTCAGCTTTGACATAAGAACGGTTGTTGAGCACACGGTCTACCGTGCCG
>ERZ1643250.812-NODE-812-length-30211-cov-9.259451_pt1 | contig 30211 bp, 28 predicted proteins | sample MGYA00579262_ERZ1643250 | MGnify/ENA primary metagenome ERZ1643250 (study PRJEB29033, sample SAMEA4952265) | chicken gut metagenome | biome: Broiler Chicken; feature: Gastrointestinal Tract; material: Caecum | place: Ireland | collected 2018 | study: Broiler... | reverse complement strand
ATAGAAATGATTATCTGCAATTCTTCATATGTATTCATAGACATCCCCTCCTGTCAAGACTCAGGCGGAGAACTTTAGCCGCTCTACCAGCTGTCTGAGTAAGTATATCATACATTATTCGTATATACGATACGTATATACGAATGCAAGAAAAGGTATACCAGTAGAGTATACGTTTTAACGTTTAAAACTGCATAAAAATAAAAAGAATTGCCGAAATTGTATTATTCCTGTATAATTTAACTATTATTCTAATTAGGAAAGGAAGAGAAAAGATGGAAAAGAAAAACAAAAAGAGTCTCAGTGTCCTGATCGGCGCTGCATTTCTGATGGCAACTTCTGCGATCGGGCCGGGATTCCTTACACAGACAGGAACATTTACCGGGAGCCTGAAGGCAAGCTTCGGATTCGTTATTCTGATCTCAGTCATCTTATCAGCGATTGTTCAGCTTAACGTATGGCGCGTACTCTGCGTATCTGGCATGAGAGGCCAGGACGTGGCGAATAAGGTACTCCCCGGACTCGGTTATGTTGTCGCGTTCCTGGTTGTTGCAGGAGGACTTGTATTCAATATCGGCAACGTGGGCGGAGGAGCCCTCGGATTTAATACACTGCTTGGTATTCCGGAAATAGCGGGATATTTTATTGCCGGCGGTGTTGCGATTGTTATTTTCCTGATGAAAAATGCACTGAATGCCATGGATACACTTACTAAGATCCTTGGCGGAATTATGATCGTCGTAATCTTTGTTGTGATCGTGATCGTACGTCCGCCTCTGGGAATGGCGCTGAAAGAGACTGTCATGCCGACAGCTTCAATGGATGTTATCTTCCCGGCAATACTTACGCTTCTTGGAGGAACAGTCGGCGGATATATCACATTCTCCGGCGCTCACCGTCTGATCGACGCAGGTATCACAAAGAAAGAGAACCTCAAAGAGATCAACAAGAGTTCTGTTATGGGAATCGGGATTGCTACGATCGTGCGTGTATTCCTGTTCCTTGCGATCCTGGGAGTTGTTGTGGAGACTGCTACATCGGCAGCACATACACTGGATGCGTCTAATCCGGCGGCAGATGCGTTCCGCATCGGTGCAGGCGAGATCGGCTACCGTTTCTTCGGTCTGGTACTGCTCTGTGCAGCTATCACATCTATCGTAGGATGTGCATATACTTCAGTGTCTTTCCTGAAGACATTCCACAAGAGTATAGAGAAACATGAAAATGCATTTATCATAGGCTTTATTGCCCTGAGCACGGTTATCATGGCATTTCTCGGACAGCCGGCAGTACTGCTTGTACTCGCAGGTGCGGTGAACGGACTGATCCTGCCGATCACGCTTGGCGTGTGCCTGATTGCTTCTAAGAAGAAGTCCATTATGGGAGAGGACTACAAGCATCCTACATGGCTTCTTGTATGCGGTATTATCGTTGTGATCGCATCCGCATATCTCGGAATCACAACATTCGGATCAAACCTCAGCCAGTTGCTCTAATTCCTGTACAGATAAAGCAGCTTGTGATATAACAGTTCAGCCCGCGCCATTCGTAAAACCGCACTCCGTGCTTATTGCGGCTGCCGCCGCTGTTTTACTCATTAACAGGCGCTCAGCTCATGGAACAGCCCGCTCGAAAAATCATGCGAGCATGATTTTCTCTTCCGGTCAGTTCCACGGCTGAACTTATATGTAAAGGAGGTTGAAATGAACGAAATCAAGATTTATACTGCGGGGGACTCTTCTGTCCTGATTGAATTCGGACAGGAAATCTCTCCGGAGATCAATGCACAGATCACAGCTCTGGTGCGGCTGATCAAGGCTCAGCATATCGAGGGCGTTACGGACATGATACCGGCTTTTGCGTCTCTGCTCATTAACTATGATCCCAGAGTGGTAAGCTATGCCGGACTGCGCGCGCGTCTGGAGAAGCTCTTAAAGCTGGAGATCAGCGGAGAGACCTCAGAATCAAGAATCTTTGAAATTCCGGTCTGCTACGGCGGAGAATACGGTCCGGACCTTCAGAATATTGCAGATCATGCGGGGCTGACTCCGGACGAGGTGATCAAGATCCACAGCGCAAAAGATTACCTGATCTATATGCTTGGATTCCTTCCGGGATTTTCCTATCTGGGTGGGCTGGACGATCGGATCCATACCCCCAGGCTTGCCAATCCGAGAATACGGATTCCGGCAGGCAGCGTGGGGATCGGCGGTTCACAGACAGGCATTTATCCGCTGGATTCTCCCGGCGGCTGGCAGCTCCTCGGGATGACGCCGGTGAAAACGTACGATCCGGAGAGAGAGGTGCCGATCCTTTTCGAGGCGGGAGATTATATCCGTTTTGTCCCCGTATCGGAGGAGGAATATCAGGAAATAAAGAAACAGGTGGATGAGGGCACATATCAGTGTACAATTCACCAGAAAGGAGTGTAATCTATGGGCTTTCGTGTATTAAAAGGCGGGATGCTGACCACAGTACAGGATCTGGGCCGGACAGGCTACCAGAGTCAGGGCTTCAGCGTGTCGGGCGTCATGGATGTGCGCTCCTTCAAGATCGCCAACCTTCTCCTTGATAATCCGGAGAATGAAGCGGTACTGGAATTTACTCTGATGGGACCGAGCCTGGAGTTTACTTCAGAAACGATCATCGCTATTACAGGCGGAGATTTCCAGCCCCGTGTCAATAAAAAGCCGGTGAAAATGTACACGGCACTTTATATGCATAAAGGCGATGTGCTGGACTTTGCGGGATGCCGTACCGGAAGCCGCGGATATATTGCTTTTTCCAGTTACCTGGATATTCCGGTAGTTATGGGAAGCCGTTCGACGAATATCAAATGCGGCATCGGAGGCTTCAAAGGCCGCAGGCTCAAAGACGGAGACTATATCGGTTTCCGGATCAAGAGAAGATATCTGCCGTATTTCCTCTCAAGAAGCCTTGACCTGGATGAGTTTGACTATGAGGACGTGACGCTGCGAGTTGTGATGGGACCTCAGGAGGATGTGTTCACCGCCGCGGGCAGGGAGACATTCCTGAATTCGGAGTATACGGTCACCAGTGATTTCGACAGGATGGGATGCAGGCTTGAAGGGCCGTTTATCGCCTACAAGACTACGGCAGACATCATATCAGACGGCATCGCGTTCGGTTCCGTGCAGGTGCCCAGCCATGGAAAACCGATCATACTTCTTTCCGACCGTCAGACGACCGGAGGCTATGCGAAGATCGCAACCGTGATCTCAGTAGACCTTCCGAAGCTTGCCCAGTGTAAAACAGATAACAAAGTACGCTTTAAGGCAGTGACAGTAGAAGAGGCACAGCAGCTTCTGCTTGATGAAGTGGCAGGACTCAATGAACTGCGCAGAAAGATTTATCAGCCATGCAGGGAAGTGCTTGAGTGCCGCCTTGTCGCAAAACGACTCAGCAGGCTGTTTCAGTAAACGAATATAAGGAGAGAACGATATGGATTTGGAAAAGATTGAAAAACTGGTGAATATTATTGAGAAATCTTCCATGTTGGAATTCAGCATACAGGAAGGGGATACAAAGATAAAGATGAGCCGCAGGGGCAGCGCAGGCGCTCCGGGAGAACCGCTCACGGTCGTCAAGACAGAAGCGCCGGCCGAGGAGACTGTGGACGAGCATTATATCATATCTCCTATCGTGGGTACATTCTACTCGGCTCCGTCGCCGGATGCAGAGGCGTTTGTCAAAGTCGGCGATGTGGTAAAGGCAGGGCAGACCGTATGTATCCTTGAGGCAATGAAACTGATGAATGAGATCGAGAGTGATTATGACTGCGAGATCGAGGCGGTTCTCGTCAGCAACGAACAGAAGGTAGAGTACGGGCAGCCGCTCTTTAAGGTGAAGAAGCTGTCGGACTAAGGAGGAGTGCTGATGTTTCAGAAAATATTAATCGCAAACCGCGGTGAGATCGCCGTCAGGATCATCCGCGCCTGCCGGAATATGGGTATCCGCAGCGTGGCGGTCTACTCAAAGGAAGACAAGGACAGCCTTCACGTACAGCTTGCAGACCAACGGATCTGTATCGGCGAGGGGCCGGCAAGAAATAGCTATCTTAATATGGAGCGCATCGTGACGGCGGCCCTTAATATGGGAGCCGATGCCATTCATCCGGGCTTTGGATTTTTATCTGAGAATGCGGATTTCGTACGGCTCTGTGAGAAGAACGGCCTGACTTTTATCGGGCCGAAAGCGGATGTCATCGACAGCATGGGAAATAAGTCCCATGCCCGCAAGACGATGATGGAAGCGGGAGTTCCGGTCGTTCCGGGTACAAAGGAGCCGGTGTATGATGCGGAGACCGGTATCAAACTGGCAGAGGAGATCGGATATCCGGTCATGATCAAAGCTTCCTCGGGCGGCGGCGGAAAGGGTATGCGTGTGGCAAAATCAGCCGATGAGTTCGAGTTCCAGTTTAACATGGCACAGAGAGAGTCTGCCAATGCATTTGGCGACGACACCATGTATATCGAGAAATTCATCGAGAATCCGCGCCATGTGGAGATCCAGGTCATGGGGGATAAATTCGGCAATGTGGTAGCTCTCGGCGAGCGTGACTGTTCGGTGCAGAGAAACCATCAGAAGCTGATCGAGGAGTCTCCGTCTCCGGCCATTAATGATGAGATCAGAAATGCCATGAACCGCGATGCTGTTCTTGCGGCTAAAACGGTAAACTATACCAATGCGGGAACAATCGAGTTCATCCTCGACCCGAAGGGAACATATTATTTTATGGAGATGAACACCCGTATCCAGGTGGAGCACGGTGTTACGGAGATGGTGACAGGTACAGATCTGATCATTGAGCAGATCAGAATAGCCATGGGCGAACCCTTAAGCTTTAACCAGGAAGGAATCCGTCTCAATGGCCATGCCATCGAATGCCGCATCAACGCAGAGATCCCTGAGAAAAACTTTATGCCAAGCCCGGGTGTAGTGAAGCATCTTCATCTCCCGGCGGGAAATGGCGTAAGAGTGGATACGGCACTCTACACCGGTTACAGGATTCCTTCAGAGTATGACTCCATGATCGCAAAAGTTATCGTGCACGCGCCGGACCGTAACGCTGCGATCCAGAAGATGCGCTCTGCGCTTGATGAGATGGTGATCATGGGAGTGGAGACGAATCTGGACTTCCAGTACCAGATCATGCGTAATCCGGAATTCTGTGCGGGAAATGCGGATACCGGATTTATCGAGCGGATGCTCAGACTGGATTAATCAGAGAAAGAAGTGTGAATGAATATGTATAAAGTTGATTTAAACAGCGACCTTGGTGAAAGCTTCGGACGTTATATACTGGGAATGGATGAAAAGATCATCCCGCTTATCTCTTCAGCAAATATCGCATGCGGATTCCATGCATCCGATCCTGTTGTGATGATGGAATCGGTCAGCAGGACAAAGGCTGCGGGCATCCGTATCGGCGCGCATCCGGGATTCCCGGATCTGATGGGATTCGGCCGCAGAAATATGGCGGTTTCCCCGGCGGAGGCAAAGGCTTATACGCTGTACCAGATCAGCGCTCTGGGCGGCATGTGCCAGGCACAGGGAATGAAACTGCAGCATGTGAAACCCCACGGGGCACTGTACAATATGGCAGCGAAAGACTACGAACTTTCCCTTGCCATCTGCGAAGCGGTCAAAGAGTATGATCCGGAGCTGATCGTCATGGGGCTCTCCGGGAGCGAGACGATCCGCGCGGCGAAAGACTGCGGATTAAAAGCAGCCAGCGAAGTGTTCGCAGACCGCGGATATGAAGAGGACGGAAGTCTTGTGAACCGCAGGAAAGAGGGGGCGTTCATCCGCGATGAGGATGAGGCGATCGCCCGTGTGATCCGCATGGTGAAAGAAGGAAAAGTGACAGCTGTTACGGGACAAGACATCGATATCCAGGCGGATTCGGTGTGCGTGCACGGAGACGGCGAGAAAGCGCTCCTGTTTGTGGAGAAGATCCGCACTGCCCTGAAAGCAGAAGGAATAGAGATTGCTCCGCTATGCGAGATCTGCCGGTAAAAATTAACGGGTGAGAAAATTAATGTATGAATAAGAACAGAACTGGCAGCAGCCGATTAATCTTCGACTGCTGCCAGTTCTTTCATTTTTGTATATGTAAAATGGTGCTGGACAAAATACGATGTGATGATGCGGATTTTATAAAAAAGACTGCTGAGAATTTTGAGATATCCGAGACCTCTGTGCGCAGATATATTAAGGATTGTCTGGATAAGGGGATAGTGACGGAAGACGCAGAAAGGAAGACCGGCCTTTTCCTTACGACAGTGTCTGAACAGTGGAATATGGTAAATGCAGGTATGTTGGAAGAAGATGACCTGTACTGGAAGCATATCAGCCCTTTTCTCAGTGAACTGCCCGGCAATGTACAGGAGATCTGGTACTATGCATTTACGGAAATCATGAATAATGCAATTGACCATTCCGGCGGGGATCAGATCAGGTTCGAAATACGGAAAGATGCTCTGTATACAGAAATTTCGATTACGGATAATGGTGTAGGGATATTTCATAATATACAGGATTATTTCAGAAAGAAGGCAGGAATATCATTAAATTCTGAGCAGGCTGCCATGGAGCTGTATAAAGGGAGGCTGACTACGGATCCGGACAGACATTCAGGAGAAGGAATTTTCTTTGTATCGAAAATGCTTTCGGAGTTTGCTGTCTGGTCTGATAATACGGTCTATTCTTACCGGTGTGATGACAGAGACCGGTTTGTGCAGTCTCACCTGATTTCTTATTATACGAAGATGGAGGGGATAGGAACAATGGCTGTGATGAAACTGGAAAACGACTCAAAAAGAACGTCCAGAGAAGTCTTCGATGCATTTGCTCCGTTGGAAGAAGGTTTTGTAAAGACATTGATCCCGATGAAAGAGATGTGCCCGTTAGGGGATCCGGTAGCCAGATCTCAGGCGAGGAGAATTCTCCGGCGGCTCGATGAGTTCCGGGAAATTGTCTTTGATTTTCGTGATATTGATTTTATGGGGCAGGGGTTTGCAGATGAAGTGTTCCGCGTCTTTCAGAATCAGCACCCGGATATCACGATGACTGTGATCAATGCAAACGAATCAGTGCTGGGGATGATTCGGCATGTGAAGCGCTGAGAGCAGACGAAACCAGCAGACAAAACCTTCGGGTATATACAAGGGAACTTATTGTTTCTTCAGTCAGAAGCCGAAAAAGTCTATAATTACAGGCAGAAAGAAAGGAGAGACTGATCATGCATTTTTCTGAATCTGACGAAAGCGCAGGGAAGCGTACCGGAGACTGTGAGAGAACATTATGAGGTGCTCCCCCATCATGCCGGGGAGTGTATCCGGTGTGGAGTGTGCGAGACGAGATGTCCTTTCAAAGTGGAGATCATGGAAAATATGAGACAGGCGGCAGAGATCTTCGGGAAATAAAATCTATAGACATCCTCAGGATATCGGTGCTACAATATCCAGGGAGGTCGACAGATATGGGAAAAAAAGACGAAAAGACAAATGTCATGAGGATATTGGAGCAGAAAAAGATACCGTATAACAGCTATAATTATCTCAGCACCGGGGCCATAAGCGGCGTGGAAGTAGCGCAGGCGCTCGGCGAGGATCCGGACATTGTGTTCAAGACACTGGTCACAGTGGGAAAATCTAAGGAACACTACGTCTTCGTGATCCCGGTGGAAAAAGAGCTGAACCTAAAGAAAGCAGCTAAAAGTGTGGGAGAAAAGAGTATTGAGATGATCAAACAGAAAGAGCTTCTTCCCCTGACCGGATATGTCCACGGCGGCTGCTCGCCCATCGGTATGAAGAAACAGTTCACTACAACGATCGATAAGAGTGCGGGTGAACATGAGAAGATCATCTTCAGCGCAGGGAAGATCGGATATCAGGTTGAAGTGGCGCTTGATGATCTGGAGAAAGTGGTACGTTTTCAGCTGGCGGAAGTAGCTGAATGAAATAATATTGAACGAATCTTTAATTTTTACAAAAATAGCAAAAGAAATTCAGGATTTCTTTTCCGAAATTGTTATAATCAGAGTAAATATATCAGGTTTGCCGGAGTCTGTCTGGGCTCCGGTCTCGTTTTTATGATGACATGAATCTGAGGATATGGTATATTTATCAATGAGTGCTTTAGGAAAGGAGAGTGAGAAGATGCTGCGTTATACTTGGAAACGGATACTGACAGGCATCTTCTCACTTTTTGTGCTTGTGACCGTAACATTCTTTCTTGTCCGTATTATCCCCGGTAGTCCGTTCCAGCGCGGCGGAGTATCCGAACAGGTGGTTGAGACGATCGAACAGGAATATGGTCTGAATGAGCCGATCATGACTCAGTATTTTTCCTATCTGGGAAATGTGGTGCAGGGAGACCTGGGAATTTCATATCAGGACCCTGCCACGCAGGTGTCAGATATCATAGCCAGGGCATGGCCGGTCACGGCATCGATCGGGATCACGGCACTGGCGGTATCAGTGCTCCTGGGAACCGGGCTGGGCATATTGAGAGCAGTGTCAAAGCGGCGCTGGCTCAGAGAAGTTATTTCAGCAGGCGGGATGCTGGCAGCAGGAATCCCCAGCTTTGCGGCTGCGATCCTCCTGCTTTTAGTATTCAGCGTGAAGTTGAAGTGGCTGCCGGCATCCGGGCTTTTAAGCCCTGTTCACTACATTCTGCCGGTAACGGCGCTGGCACTTTATCCGGCGGCGATGATCGCAAGGCTGGTGGGGAATACGCTGGATGGGGAGCTTCAGAAAGATTATGTATTGTTTGCACGGGCCAAGGGGCTGGGAAAGGGACAGATCATCTTCACACATGCTCTTAAGAATGCTTATCTTCCGGTCCTTAATTATATCGGCCCGGCTTCTGCGTCCCTGCTCACCGGAAGCTTTGTCATTGAAAGCATTTTTACGATCCCGGGACTTGGCCGGGAATTTGTAAGTTCCATTACAAACCGTGACTATACGCTGATCCTCGGTCTGACCATATTTATGGGAACTGTGGTGATCGTTGTTAATCTGTTCACCGACCTGCTTTGCGCATGGCTGGATCCCCAGACACGCAGGGCATATCGTGAGGATAGAGCATAAGCCGGCAGTTCCGGAAAAGACCGGGAAAGGAGGAGACGCCATGCTGCGGAGGATACGACAGCACTGGAAAAACTACATAGGCTCGAGCCGCATGGCGATCACCGGATGCATTATTCTCGGCATTTGGATTATACTCGCGATTGCAGTGCCGCTTTTTGGCCCGTGGTCCTTTTCCGAACAGAATGCAGCGATACGCAATCAGACCAGTTCTCTGATGCACTGGTTCGGAACCGACCGTTTCGGGCGTGACCTGTTTACCCGTGTGTGGTACGGAGCCGGGATCAGCCTGGCTGTCGGCATCATCAGTACGGTCATAAACAGTATTATCGGCATACTCTACGGCGCGGTATCCGGTTATGCAGGAAAGCGTGCGGATATCGCGCTCATGCGGATTGCAGATATCATTTCTGCAATCCCGTCCATGCTTTATGTGATCCTGATCACTCTTGTCATGGGCGCAGGGGTCGGCAGTATGATACTGGGCTTATGCGTTGCCGGCTGGATCAGTATGGCCCGGATCGTCCGGGGAGAGATCATCAAACTTAAGGAGACGGAGTATGCCTATGCCGCGCGGATGGAAGGTATAAAGCCTCTTCGCATCCTGCTCCGGCATCTTCTGCCGAACACAGCGGGGACGATCGTGGTCAATATGATCTTTCTTGTGCCGCAGGCAATATTTACCGAGGCATTTTTAAGCTTTCTCGGAGTGGGCATCGCCGCACCGGCGGCAAGTCTTGGAACGATCATTCAGGAAGCAAGGAGCCAGATGATGCTCTATCCGTATCAGATGATATATCCGCTCCTTGTACTTTGTATCATGCTTCTTGCCCTCAATATGGTCGGAAATGCAGTGGAACAGAGGCTGGGCAGTCATTCGGGAAAAGGAACAGGAGACAAATGAGCGTACTGGACGTAAGAAATCTGAGTGTACAGTATCTGACAGAAAACGGCGCTTCAGAAATTATAAAAGACATCAGTTTCAAAGTGGAGAAAGGTGAGATCGCGGGCCTTGTTGGAGAGTCCGGATCCGGGAAGAGCACAGCCATGCTGGCGGTGATGGGGCTGCTGGGAGACCGTGCGGTCATCCGGGCGGATCAGATCACGGTCAGCAAAGAGAAACCTGTGCCGGGAAAAAATGTGGCAATGATCTTCCAGGATTCTTTAAGCTGCCTGGACCCGTCCGTTAAGATCGGGCGGCAGATCACAGAGACAGTGCGGGCACGTCGGAAATGCAGCAGAAAAGAGGCGGAGGCACGCGCAGAAGAACTGCTGGATATGGCAGGGATCCGCAATCCCGCACTCAGGATGCGGCAGTATCCGTTCGAACTGTCCGGCGGTATGCGGCAGAGAGTGGTGCTTGCCATAGCACTGGCATGTGAACCGGACCTTATCATTGCGGATGAACCGACAACGGCTCTTGATGCTCTTGTGCAGGCGCAGATCCTGCTGCTCTTTAAGCGTATCGTCCGTGAGACAGAAACTTCCATGCTCCTTGTCAGTCATGATATGGGCGTGACTGTCGCCATGTGCAGCAGAGTGTATGTCATGCATGAGGGGCAGATCGTGGAGAGCGGTGCTGCAGAAGATGTTTTTTATTCTCCTTCAGAAGAATATACAAAGCGGCTGTTAAATGACGCCCGGGGAGGCAGTCTGTCCGGATACGGACATGAGAGTATAGAAAATACAGCCGGCGGGACCGGAGATATATATGGAAAAACTCCGGTTTTCAGAATGGAACACGTGACAAAGATCTTCGATGAAAGTGAAGGGATCCGTGATCTTTCCCTGGAGATACGAAAGGGCGAAATACTTGCCCTCGTAGGCGAAAGCGGGAGTGGCAAGACGACTGCGGCAAGGATACTGACCGGAATATTGAAAGAAGACGGGGGAACACTGTACTATCGCGGAAATGAACTGAACCGGGACCGGCGGATGGATGCGTTTGCCGGCAGAGTCCAGATGGTCTTTCAGGATCCGTATGCATCGCTGAATCCCTGCCTTACCGTGCGCGAAGCGCTGGAGGAGGCATTGAGAGCAGCAGGTACAAGAGCCGTGCTGTCGCCGGAAACAGCAGAACATGCCGGGCATCCGGAAAGCCGATCGGCGCACCGCAATCGGGAGAAAGGCAGGATGGAAGAAAAAATCGACAGGATGCTCCGCCTGACCGGGCTTTTGCCGGAAGATGCAGACCGTTATCCGAGGGATTTCTCCGGCGGCCAGCGGCAGCGCATCGGGATTGCCCGCGCCCTGATCGTGGAACCGGAAATCCTTGTCTGTGATGAGGCACTTTCATCACTGGATGCGACCACCCGGGAACAGATATTGGAACTGATCTTCCGGATCCAGAGAAAGATCGGATTCGCCTGTCTGTTCATTTCCCATGATATACACGTGGTACGCAGGATCAGCGACAGGATTGGTGTCATGTACGGCGGCCGTATCGTGGAGAAGGGAGAGACAAAGAAGATCTGTTCCGATCCGTGGCATCCTTATACAAAGCAGCTGATCGAGGCTGTGCCGGAACCTGATCCACTCAGGGCGGCGAAGATCAAAGCGGCTCCGCTGAAAGACAGCACAGGCGATGGCAAAGGCATTGAGCAGTCCGGTTGTCCGTTCGCTGGCAGGTGCGGCTATGCTTTAGAGTGCTGCGGTAAAGAAATTCCCGAAAGCTATTTGTTTGAAGGGCGGGAAGTCTCCTGTTTCCTGTATTCGGACAGACACAGCGGCAGGAGAAGCAGCGATTATAAGATGACTTCCCAGATATAGGACAGAAAGATTTCCATGAAACATGCAGGAGAGACGAACATAAGGAGATACGACATGAAGAAAAAACTGACAGCAGCATTACTTACACTGACTTTGGTCTGTACGGGCGCCCTGAGCGGCTGTGTCACGGCAGATCCTTCAGCTGAGGAAGGAGAGAAAGGGATCACGGTTGCCATCAGCAGCGATACGGGGACAATGGACCCGGCAGGTTCCATCGCCCTGACTTATCTGGCCTATTCGGTGAGTGCTCTGGATGAGCTGCTCACGTATGATGAAAACGGTGAGATCGAGTACCGGGCGGCGGAAAGCTACGAGGTGAACGATGATTCCACGGTCTGGACGTTTCATCTGCGGGAGGATGCTCTCTGGTCGGACGGAACCCCTGTGACATCTGCAGATTTCATGAATACTATTACGCGTGCACTGGACCCTGCTTCCGGGAGCGGATATGCTAACTACCTGTTCCCCATTGAGAATGCGGAGGCAATCTATAACGGCGAAGCAGACGTGGATTCTCTTGGAGTGGAGACACCGGACGAGCATACGCTTATATTCCGGCTGGCGGAACCGTGCGTCTATTTCCTTGATCTGCTGCGGCTTCCCGTCTATACGCCGTCCTGCTCGGAATATGCAGATTCCGTGGACAGCGGATGGGACAGGGATCCGGAGACGAGCTTGTCCAACGGTCCTTTCTGTCTTGCAGAATATGTGCCGGATCAGTATTTTGTTCTTGAGAAGAATGAAAACTACTGGAATGCAGATGCTGTGAAACTGGATACGATCACTTACCGGTTTTTTGACGATACCCAGTCCATGGCAAATGCATATGAGGCGGGAGAGGCAGACGTGGCGACCTCTCTTTCTTCTACGGTAATGGAAGCGTATGAAGGAACCGATGATCTGTTTGTGACCGATCAGATCGCCACAAGATATATTTACATGAACCTGAATGTGGAGCCTTTGAATGATGTCCGGGTCAGAGAGGCGATCAATCTTGCCATCAACCGTGAGGAACTCTGCCAGATCGTGGGAAGTGACACAGAGCCCGCCTACAATCTGGTGGCGAAATATATGAAAGACAAGAATACGGGAGAGTACTTTGTCGATGAGGCAGAGCAGCCTTTTGAGGAAGATGTGGCAAAGGCGCAGGAACTGCTGGCAGAGGCAGGATATCCGAATGGAGAGGGATTCCCGGAGCTTACGTACAACTATCCGACTCTGGAGATGGATTCCGATACAGCTCAGGTGATCCAGGAACAGCTGAAGGAGAACCTGAACATTACGATCAATCTTGAAGCGCAGGAACTTCAGGCAAACTATTCCACAAGATATGCGGGAGACTTCGACTTATGCCGCATGAACTGGACGGCGGATTTTGCAGATCCGTATACTTATCTGTCCATGCTGCTGTCCAACAGCACATATAACTGCAGCGGCATCAACGACATGGAATATGATTCCATAGTCGCGGCGTCAAATTCTGAGTCGGATCCGGCAAAACGTTCGGAACTTCTCCATCAGGCAGAGCAGCTTGCAGTGGGAGAGCAGTTCTATATCATCCCGCTGTTTGCCATGAAGAGTGTAAACCTTGTAAATCCGGATATCACCGGCATCCGGCAGATCCCGGCAAGCGGGGCACTGGAATACCGGTATGCGGATATTGATATCTGAGCAGATCTTCAACAGTAAATTCTGCATCAGATGACTGAATTATTGCAGTATAGCAGCGGAGATAACAGGAATGGATGACAAATCAATCGCAAATATGGCCGTACTTGCCGGAGAGATCATGCTGCGAAGCGGAGCAGAGACTTACCGGGTGGAGGATACGATCAAGCATATCCTTGACACCGCAGGTACGTCAGGTGCCGGGAGTTCCTCTGAGAGCAGAAATGACAGAACGGAACAGGACAGTCCGGTACGGACGGAGTCACTTGTTATGCTGACGGGTATTATTGTTACGATCGAAAGACCCGGACAGGAGGCGGTCACTGTCATGCGCAGAGTGCATGACAGAGGAACAAATATGCACCGCATTGTAGAGGTAAATGAAATCTCGCGGAAATATTGTGCCGGAGAGCTGTCGGCAGAAGAGACATGGGAAAAGCTGAAAAGCATAAAAGGCAGACAATACACGGTGTGGATGTATAATATTGCAACTGTGCTTGTACCGGCCGGGTTTGCCCCGCTGTTTGGCGGCGGTCTCAGGGAAATTCCTGCCGCTGCGGCTGTAGGTGTTTTACTGGCAGTGGTCATGACGGTCGGGAAGAGACTGCGGATCAGCAGTTTTATCCTGAACATGATCTGTGCGGGCGGAGTCGCGGTAGCAGCGATGGCACTGAAAGTGTGGAACCCTGCTTTAAATATGGACACGGTCATCATCAGCGGCATCATGACACTCGTGCCGGGAGTGGCGATCACCAATGCCATACGGGATACTCTCCGGGGAGATTATATTTCCGGAGGAGCGAGGGCATTGGAAGCATTTGTTACAGCGGCGGCAGTGGCTATCGGAGCCGGTGTCGGGATTGCAGCGATGAATGTATTCTGGCGGGGAGGTGGTCTGCTATGACGGAACTTTTTCTTGTGACAGCGGGCTGCTTTATCGCTGTTACAGGCTTTGCAGTACTTGTAGAGACACCGAAGAAATATATCCTGCAGGCAGGAGTCGCGGGTGAAGGCGGAGGATGGGTCTACTTTTTCAGCATACAGCGGGGAATGGACGTGGTGGCAGCCAGCTTTCTTTCTGCTCTTGTCATATCCCTGCTGGCGCATACATTTGCGAGGATCTTTAAAGCGCCGGTCACTGTGTTCCTGATCGCCGGGATCCTGCCAACCGTACCCGGTGCGGGCATGTACCGGACCGTCTACTATATAATAACAGACAACAGAGCGCAGTCCTCTTATTATCTGATGCAGACGCTGGAAATCGCAGGGGTGATCGCGCTTGCCATATTTATTGTGGATTCTCTTTTCAGGATCCGTCTGCGGAAATACAGGAAACCGGCAGGAGAAAGTGCAGGTGAGGGACAGAGATGATGGAACTGGTCACAGGAGGAAGCGGCAGCGGGAAATCTGCTTATGCGGAGTCAGTGATCTGCGGAAAACACAGACTGTTGTGCGAGACAACAGAAAACGCTCCTCTTTACTATATAGCTGATATGGTCCCTTATGGGCGGGAGACAGAAAAGAAGATAGAAGCACACCGGAAAATGCGCGCCGGAAAAGGCTTTGCGACCCTTGAATGGTATGTGGATCTGCCGGGAAAGATTTCAGCGCCGGATTCACCGGAACTGAAAGGCTCCTGTGTTCTGCTGGAGTGTGTGTCCAATCTTACGGCAAACGAAATGTACGAACCTGCCGGTGCACAAAACACAGGCGGAGACACGCCGGAGAGTGTTATTAAGGGCGTGCGGATGTTAAAAGAGCGGTGCGCACATCTTGTTGTGGTGACGAATGATGTGTTCCGGGAATCCGTAACGGATTCGGAAGAGATGACGGCATACAAGGGCAATCTGGGAATGATCAACCGTGCTTTAGCTGAGATGGCGGATCAGGTGACAGAAGTGGTGTTCGGCGTGCCGGTCTGCATAAAATCTGGTTCGGATATGGCGGACGGAACAGGGAAACAGATGAAATTTATTACAGGTGGTGCATATCAGGGAAAACTTGAATATGCAAAGAAATTGTATCCGGGCGCAGAATGGACGGACGGAGCCGGATGCTCTCTCCAGGAGATCCTGTCCTGCGGGGCTGTGGATCATTTCCATCTTTTTGTGAGAAGATGGCTTCAGGAGGGAAAGACACCGCAGGAGCTGATCAGGGCAATCCTTGATAAAAACAGAGATCTCATCATCGTGTGTGATGAGATCGGGTGCGGGCTTGTGCCGACAGACGCATTTGAGAGAGAATACAGAGAATCCGTCGGCCGTATCTGTACGCAACTTGTAGAATATGCTGATGAAGTGTACCGTGTGACGTGCGGTATTGGCGGGCGGCTCAGATAGTACAGCTCCGGCAGCGGGGCTCATATAGTGTGGAGAAGGCCACGCATTCCAGAGCGCATGGTAAGAGAAAGGAGACCGGATATGTTGAACAATCTGGAGCAGGTACGTCCTGCTGATATTGAGAAGAGAAGTTTTGAGATTATTACGGAAGAACTGGGAGACAAAGAACTGATCCCGGGTACAGAGCCTATTGTAAAGCGCTGCATCCATACGAGCGCGGATTTCGACTATGCAGATAATCTTATATTTTCCGATAATGTGGTGGAGCGGGCGCTCAGAGCGATCCGAAATGGAGCATCTATTGTGACGGACACCCAGATGGCGAAAGCAGGGATCAACAAGAAGCGGCTGGCGCAGTATGGAGGAGAGGTTTACTGTTTCATGTCTGATGAAGACGTTGCACGGATGGCAAAAGAGAACGGCACGACCAGGGCGTCAGCATGTATGGATAAAGCAGCAGCTCTGTACCGAGACGGGAGAAACGGCAGAATGCAGAAAGGGGAACAGGAAAGGGGCCTGATCTTCGCTATAGGAAATGCACCTACCGCACTCGTGCGCCTCTATGAACTGATCAATGAAGGGAAACTCACCCCTGAGCTGATCATCGCGGCCCCGGTAGGATTCGTCAACGTAGTACAGTCGAAAGAATTGATCCTGACGTTGAAAGATATTCCGTATATCGTAGCGGGAGGAAGAAAAGGCGGAAGCAATATCGCGGCGTGCATCTGCAATTCGCTGTTGTATATGCTCTGAACTTATGTGGAGATTTAAAGATGGACAGACCTTATTTTCCAATGTTTATTGACCTTACTGGTAAGAATATAATGGTGGCCGGCGGCGGAACGATCGCTCTGCGGCGCGTCAGGACGCTGCTTAAGTTCGGAGCGGATATTCATGTGATCGCACCGGAACTCTGCGAAGAACTGTCACAGATGGAAGAAGAAGGAAAGATCACGGCAGAGTACAGAGAATACCGCACCGGGGATATCGACGGTGCCCGGATTGTCCTGGCGGCTACAGATGACCATGAGGTAAACCGAAGGATATGGGAAGAGTGCCAGGCCTCCGGGATCATAGTAAATGTGGCGGATGATAAAAGTCTCTGCGATTTCTATTTCCCGTCGGTAGTAATGACCGATGACACCGTGATCGGGATCAACTGCGGGGGTATGGATCACGCAAAAGTGAAAGAGACCCGGATAAAAATAGAGAAGGCGGTCAGATAGACGGCAGCAGTTCAGCCCGCGCCATTCGCAAAGACGCACTGACGTGCTTACCGCGGCTATGCCGCTTCTTTGCTCATATACTGGCGCTCACCTCATCTATCTGTCAGAATCCGGATTTTTATGCGAGCATAAATCCGGATTCTGACAGATAGACGGCTGAGCTGGTGCATAAATATAAATAAATGATTGCCAAAACTTTATATTTTGTTTATAATTAGACCCATATTGTGTCTTGGGATACTTCTGACTCCGCTATGACAATACTATTTAAGAGGCACAGAGAAAAAGATGCCGGTCTTCCGGTATCGTATACAGAAAGGACAATATGGAATGGGAGATACTTTACAGATCCTGACTGCCATGATCATCTATATGGCAGCAGTCATTATTATAGGTGTTACATTTGCAAGAAAAGCAAATGCAAGCTCAGACGCATATTTCCTCGGCGGGAGAAGTCTCGGACCGTGGGTGACGGCTATGAGTGCGGAGGCGTCCGACATGTCGGGATGGCTTCTCATGGGCCTGCCGGGTGTGGCGTACTGGTGCGGTATTGCAGATGCGGCGTGGACGGCCATCGGACTGGCGGCAGGTACATACATCAACTGGCTGATCGTATCCAAGCGCCTGCGCCGTTACAGTGAGAAAGCAGGGAATGCAATCACGCTGCCGGAATATTTTTCCAATCGTTTCCATGAGAAGAAAAAAGTTATTATGACGATCGCAGCAGTGTTTATCCTGATCTTCTTCACGGTTTATGCGGCAAGCTGTCTTGTGACCTGTGGCAAGCTATTCTCTACATTGTTTGGTCTGCCATATATTCCGATGATGATCGTGGGGGCGGTGTTCGTACTGATCTATACGATCATCGGTGGTTTTCTCGCGGAGAGCGCTTCGGACTTTATGCAGGCCATTGTAATGATCGTTGCACTGGGAGTGATCGTGTTTGTAGGAACATATGCGGCAGGCGGTCTTGGAGCAGTGATCGACAATGTGAAAGATATACCGGGATTCCTTGAATTTTTCGGCATGGCTACGCCTCAGACTGTAGACGGCGTGCAGCAGACAGCAAACGGAGTGCCGCTGTTCGGGGAGGCTGCTCCCTACGGAATTATTTCTGTCGTATCCATGCTCGCATGGGGGCTGGGATACTTTGGTGTACCGCAGGTACTTTTGAGATTCATGGCGATCCGCCACGAAGACGAGCTTACCCGATCCCGCCGTATTGCTACAGTGTGGGTGCTGATCTCGCTTACCATTGCTGTATTTATCGGTGTAATGGGACGAGCCCTCTATCCGACGGCCCTGACGACTTCGGCAGACGCGGAGAATGTATTTATCCTTCTGTCCACAAATCTGCTTCCTCCGCTGATCGCAGGGTTTGTGATGGCCGGAATTCTTGCGGCGACGATCAGTTCTTCTGATTCGTACCTGCTCATTGCAGCGTCCGCGTTTGCAAAGAATATTTATCAGGGCCTGTTCCGCAAGAAAGCTTCCGACCGCGAGGTGCTCAATATCTCAAGACTGACACTGCTCCTTATTGCGATCGTAGCTATCATTATTGCACTGGATGAGAACAGCGTTATCTTTACAATTGTGAGTTTTGCATGGGCCGGATTTGGCGCTACGTTTGGTCCGCTGATGCTCTTCAGTCTGTTCTGGAAGAGAACGACAAGAGCCGGCGCGATCGCCGGAATGCTCGGCGGCGCGGGAATGGTATTTGTCTGGAACCTGCTTGTCCGTCCGTTGGGCGGCATCTGGGATATCTACGAACTCCTTCCGGCATTTATCTTCTCGAGCATCTGTATCGTAGTGGTATCACTGTTATCACCGAAGCCGTCAGAGGAGATTGAGAGAGAATTCGAAGAAGTAAAAGTGATGGGAAAGAAATAATAAGAAATAATACAAGATTCAATGCGGGACAGCAGTTGACAAGACTGCTGTCCCGTGTTTTTATAGCATTGTAGGAAATATATCAAAAATCCGGTGCCATCTGCGCACCGGAAGAGAAAGGAGAGGTTCTTGTGTCAGTTACAGGTGCAGTGATGGTTCCCCATCCGCCTCTGATCGTGCCGGAGATCGGACACGGGGAGGAACGTAAGATACAGGCTACGATAGATTCCTATCATCGTGCCGCACAGAAGATCGCAAAGTGGAAGCCGGATACAGTTGTTGTGATATCACCTCATTCCGTGATGTATGCAGACTATTTTCACATTTCGCCGGGAAACGGGGCGAAAGGAAGCTTTGCCCGGTTCCGTGCGCCTCAGGTAAAATTCCAGGCGGACTATGACACAGAGTTTGTGCAGATGCTCTGTCAGGAGGCGGAAGCCAGAGACATCCCTGCGGGAACACTGGGAGAGCGGGATAAAAGTCTGGATCACGGGACGATGGTCCCGCTCTATTTTCTGGATCAGTATGATACAGATTATAAGTTGGTGCGCATCGGTCTGTCGGGCCTGCCTTTGACAAAGCATTATGAGCTGGGACAGTGCATCAAAAAGGCTGCAGAACTTCTGGAGCGGAATACAGTGGTCATCGGAAGCGGAGATCTGTCGCATAAGTTAAAAGAGGATGGACCTTACGGATTTCAGAAAGAAGGACCGGAGTATGACGACCGGATCATGGATGTGATGGGAAAGGCTGCGTTCGGAGAATTGTTTGACTTCTCAGAGAATTTCTGTGAGAAGGCGGCAGAGTGCGGTCACCGGTCGTTTACGATCATGGCAGGTGCCCTTGACGGTCTTGCGGTGAAGACGGAGAAACTGTCCCATGAAGGTACGTTCGGCGTGGGGTACGGCGTGTGTACCTACGAAGTATCGGGCAGAGATGCGGACAGATATTTCTTGGAAGAATACCGTCAGAGAGAAGAAGAAAAAGCAAGAAAGAGGAAAAACGCCGAAGATCCGTTTGTACGGCTGGCAAGAAAGACGATAGAGACATATGTGCGAACAGGTGAGAAGATCAGCGTGCCGGAAAGGCTGCCGGAGGAGATGTATTCCCGTCGGGCGGGAGTGTTCGTATCACTGAAAGAGGACGGAAGGCTCAGGGGCTGCATCGGTACGATCGCGCCGGTCCGAGGCAGTATAGCGGAAGAGATCATTGAAAATGCTATCAGCGCAGCTGCAAAAGATCCCAGATTCCATGCTGTTGAGCCGGAAGAGCTTGAACGGCTCGTGTACAGTGTGGATGTACTGGGGGATGCAGAGAAGATCAGTTCTCCGGAAGAACTGGATGTGAAGCGTTACGGCGTCATTGTGAGCAGAGGGTACAGACGGGGACTGCTCCTGCCGGATCTTGAAGGCGTGGATACAGCGGAAGACCAGATCGAGATCGCCAGACAGAAAGCAGGAATTCCAGAAGATGCGGAGGATATCACTCTGGAGCGCTTTGAGGTGGTGAGACATTATTGAAGACAGAGATCAGCAAAACAGAGATCAGCAGTCATGGTAGGGAAATCGTGGGAACGGCAGCCGTCTGTCAGGTCTGTCCCCATCACTGCAGATTAATGGACGGCCAGTACGGCAGATGTGGAGCGAGAAAGAACGAGAACGGGAAAATTATCTGTGACAATTACGGAAAGGTGACAGCTCTGGCGCTGGATCCGATAGAGAAAAAGCCGTTAAGGCATTTCTTCCCGGGGAGCATGATCCTGTCCGTGGGGAGTTACGGCTGTAATCTGTCCTGCCCGTTCTGTCAGAATCATGAGATTTCCATGATCAGACCGGGAAATGCCTATACAACAGGGCGTGCAGAATGTGCAGGACATGGAGCAGCTGAAGATCCAGAGCATACCGGTTGGCGTATGATGCGGCCGGAAGAAATCGCGGATCTGGCGGAAGACTGCCGCGGCAGGGGAAATATCGGCGTGGCATTTACCTACAATGAGCCGCTGGCAGGATACGAGTTCGTCCGGGATACTGCCCGTCTGGTCCATGAGCACGGGATGAAAAATGTCCTGGTCACCAACGGGACGGCTAAGCTTCCGGTACTGGAGGAACTGCTGCCGTATATAGACGCCATGAATATCGACCTGAAGGGATTTACAGAGGAGTATTACCGGAAACTGGGAGGCAGTCTTGAGACGGTGAAAGAGTTTATCCGGCGTGCCGCGAAAGAGTGCCATGTGGAACTGACGACCCTGATCGTGCCGGGAGAGAATGACTCTGCGGAGGAGATGGAGAGGGAGGCGGAATGGATCGCTTCTGTGGATCCTGAAATCGTGCTCCATGTGACAAGATTTTTCCCGAGATACCGGATGACGGACCGGAAGGCCACGGATGTAGGAGAAGTATACCGGCTCCGGGATGCGGCAGGGAAGTATCTGAAATATGTATATACGGGAAACTGCTGAATGAAGAACCGTCTAAACAAAATCTAAACGCCTGCCCGGCAAATATTATCACTCTCTTAATGAAAGAAAGGCTATGATAAAGATAAGAAAAGAGGGTGATCGATATGTTGAAAGATTTGTTATTATTCCTGCTCATGATGGCAGGCGGAGCATACGGATTATGGATCATGCGCGGAGTGGACGGCTTTATGAAGCGCAGACGTGAAGAAAAAGGCGGAACAGTGAGAAACGTGTATGCATATATCGGGCGGATAAAGGGAGTTCAGGAAAAGAAAGCCGCTTAAGCGGGTACAATTATATATGATCCAAGATGAAAAACAGCCTCTCGGGAAATTTACTCCGAGGGGCTGTTTTTAAAAATATGGTTGAAATCGAACTTATGTTCTGGTAAAATTAAATCAGGCACTGCCAGAGAACGGTAGGCGGTTGGTCCCTCAACAGAGGGACTGAACCCTCTGATTACATAGAAATCTCTGCAAAGGGAAATCTTGGAAAGGAGGGCGAACTTATGAGTGATTTTGAAATGCTCTCCATTGTACTGATGATACTCGGTATTGTTGTTACAATCTTAATTGCATACATCGATCACATGAAAAAGTAACCGCCCCACGCCAAAGGATTGCGGTTACTTTTCGTAACTAATATATTTTGGAACTAACCGCTTATCGGTAGTGCCTGTTTCTATAGTTATATTAGCAAAGTGTGCAGAGAATGTCAAATTGTTCAGGTGTTCATTGTACGGCTCAAGAACCACATTGTCAAACTAGAGGCAAAGTGATAATATCAGAGAGAAAAAGAAGCATCATGCAGGGAGAATGAAGCAGATGGAGAAGATAAGCGGACGGATAAAGAAAATCATGCATAGAGAACGGCTGATCTATCTGGGACGGACGGCGGCGATCGTGTTGGCGGCAGCTCTTATCGGTCTTTACCTGAGCCGCGCCGGAGTCATGAAAGAAAACATCCTTATGGTACTGCTGATCGGCGTGATCCTGACAGGTGCCTTTACGGCGGGATATGAGTACGGCGTGGTCGGGGCAGTGGCAAGTGTGCTGATCTTCAACTATTTCTTCACCGTGCCGGTCCATACATTTGCGATCATGAATCCGGACGATGTGGTGCTGATGATCTTTTTCCTGATCGTATCGTTCATCTCGTCGGCTATGACGGCGCGTTTCCGCAGGCAGGTAGCGATCGCGGAAGAAAATGAGAGGACAGCCCGGCATATGTCGGAACTCTCGGAGCGCTTTATCAATGTCACGGGAACGGAACGGATCACGGATCTTGGCCTTTCCTATATCAAAGAAAATACCGGATATGACGCTGCCGTCAGGCTGGACGAACGCAGTGCGGACGAACAGCCGGACACGGCAGGTGCAGTCCTGTTCCCGATCGGAGGCATTGCCCGTAAGACGGGAGAGATCATCGTCTTTACGAAAGACCGGGGGCTTGGTGCGGAGCAGGAAATCTTCATACGCGCTGTGGCGGGGCAGATGGGGATCGCCCTTGACCGGGAGAGGATCTATGAGAAGCAGGAGAAGACGAAGCTTCAGGTAGAGCGGGAGCATCTGAAGAGCAGTATGCTGCGCAGCATATCCCATGACTTCCGGACACCGCTGACGGGGATCATCGGCGACTGCGACCTGATCCTGCAGCGCCATGTGACCAGGCCTGAAGAGCAGGATGAGCTTTTAATGGATATCCGGGAACAGAGCATGTGGTTGACCCGCACGATGGAGAATATCCTGAGTATGACGAAGATCGAGAGCGGCGCGGATTTTATCAGCAGGAGAGAAGAAGTGGTGGAAGACCTTGTGTATGAGGCGGAGAGCCATGTGAGCGGTCTCAGGGAACACAGGAGATTTCAGGATTCCATGCCCGAAGAAGTGCTGATCGCGGATGTGGACGCAAGGCTGATCGTGCAGGTGCTGGTAAACCTGTTGGATAACGCGGTAAAGCATACGAAGGAAAACGGACTGATCCGGCTGAATGTGTCGTATCAGGACGGCAGGGCGTACTTTGTCGTGGAGGATAACGGACCGGGGATCGAGCCGGGACAGGAGGAGACGATCTTCGGAGAATTTGTCTCTCTTGCAGGCAGGGGACCCGACCAGAAGCACGGGATGGGGCTGGGGCTTGCCATATGCAGGGAAGTCGTAAAGGCCCATGGAGGCGAGATCCGTGCGGAGAACCGGCCGGAGGGCGGAGCCAGATTTGTCTTCTGGCTGAATGCGCAGCCGGCAGTACAAATGGAAGAAATGGAAGAAGAATACGGGGGAACAGAACGGGATGGAAGAGAAGCAGACCATATTGATCGTTGAGGACGACAAATACATTATCCATTTTATATCGATGAGCCTGAAAGAAGAGAACTATACGTTCTGGACGGCAAAGTCAGTAAAAGAGGCGTTAAGCCTTTTCTATGCCAACCGGCCGGATCTGGTGATCCTCGATCTGGGACTGCCGGACGGAGACGGACTGGACGTGGTCAGAAGCATCCGGGAGATCGCTTCCACCCCGATCATCGTTGTGTCGGCACGGCAGGAGGAACCGGAGAAGATAAGGCTTCTGGATGCCGGAGCGGACGATTATGTGACAAAGCCGTTCTATATGGGAGAGCTTCTGGCGAGGATCCGCGCCGCCTTAAGAAAAAGGGAAAACCGTCCGGCGGATCAGGACTTGCGCTTTACAGACGGGGATCTTCTTGTGGACTACGAAAGACGGCGTGTGGAAGTGGACGGGCATGAAGTCCATCTCACGCCTATCGAGTATAAGATCCTGCTCCTTCTGATCGCCAACCGGGGGAAAGTGCTTACCCATCATTATATCTTAAAAGAAGTGTGGGGATATGCAGAGGGCGTAGAGGCAGGAACCCTGCGGGTGTTCATGGCGACTCTCCGCAGGAAGATCGAGAAGAATCCGTCCCGGCCGCAGCATATCATTACGGAAGTAGGCGTGGGATACCGGTTTAAATAGAAAAAATTAAAAGCCCATATGGGAGTCAGGAGATAACGATAGGATGAAGTATTCACTGGATTTAAAAAAATACGCGGCGCTGGCGCGCAGGACCGCAGCGGAAGGATGCGTGCTGCTGGAAAACAGGGAGGGCGCGCTTCCTTTGAAAAAGGGTGCGAAGACGGCTGTTTTCGGGAGAGCGGCCTTTAACTATTATAAAAGCGGTCTGGGATCGGGAGGACTGGTCAATACAAGATACACGGTCAGTATTCTGGACGCGCTGAAAAAGGAAGACACGATCTTGGTAGACGCGCGGCTGGAGGAGATCTATAAAGAATGGATCGCAGACCACCCTTATGACCGGGGAAACGGATGGGGAAAGGTGCCATGGTTTCAAAAAGAGATGCCCGTCACAGAAGAAATGCTTGAGATTGCCCGAAGCTGCGACATCTCGCTGGTGATCATCGGAAGGACCGCAGGCGAAGATGAAGATAATATGGATCAGCCGGGGAGCTGGCTGCTGACCGAAGAGGAAGAAAGTCTGATCAGACAGGTTACAGAGAACAGCCGGTGTACGGCGGTGCTTCTGAACACCGGGAATATCATCGATATGAGCTGGGTGAAAAAATATGCGCCGCAGGCAGTGATGTATGTCTGGCAGGGCGGACAGGAGGGCGGAAACGCTGTTGCCGACGTACTGACCGGAAGAGTAAATCCCTGCGGCAGACTCTCAGATACCATTTCCGACGGGATCGGCGCGTATCCGTCCACGGAAAATTTTGGCGATGTAACCAGAAATTATTACAGAGAAGACGTCTATGTGGGATACCGGTATTTCGAGACATTCGAAAAAGAACGCGTGTTATATCCGTTCGGATACGGACTGTCCTACACTTCCTTTGACATACAGCCAGAGATCGCCGGCAGAAATAAAGAGTCAGTGACCATACAGTCTGTGGTGAAAAATACGGGAACAGCGCCTGGCAGGGAGGTCCTACAGGTCTATGCAGAAGTTCCGCAGGGAATGCTGGGAAATCCGCTGAGAAAGCTGATCGGATTTGCCAAGACGAAGGAACTGGCGCCGGGAAGCGCAGAGACAGTCAGATTGGAGATCCCCAAATATACATTCGCCTCATATGATGATTCGGGAAAGACGGGAGATAAATCCTGCTATGTGCTTGAAGCGGGCGTTTACAGGATCTATGCCGGCGGCAATGTAAGGGACGCGGCATATGCAGGAGAATTCTATGAGGATCATCAGGTGCTTGAGCGTCTGGAGGAGCGCTGCGCTCCGGTGCGGGCGTTTAACCGGATGCGGCCGCAGATCAGAGACGGAAAGGTAAGCCTCTGCTATGAAGAGACACCTCTTAAAAGTGCAGAGATCCGCCGGGATGTTCCTGGAGAGATACCATATACCGGAGACAGGGGATATAAGCTGAAAGACGTTTTTGAAGGAAAGGTCACGATGCAGCAGTTCATCGCGCAATTGCCCGATGAGGAACTGATCACGATGTTCCGCGGGGAGGGCATGTGCAGCGGGCGCGTCACGCCCGGTACGGCATCGGCGTTCGGCGGAGTAAGCGAAGGGCTTGAAGAGTTCGGGATCCCTGCCGTGTGCTGTGCGGACGGCCCGTCCGGCATACGGATGGACTGCGGTACGAAAGCATTCCTGCTCCCCTGCGGGACACTGCAGGGATGTACGTTCGATCCGGAGCTGATCCAGAGCCTGTATGAGATGACCGGCCTTGAACTGCGCCTGAATCAAGTGGATTCCCTGCTGGGGCCGGGAATGAATATACACCGGAACCCGCTGAACGGCCGGAACTTTGAATATATTTCAGAAGACCCGCTCCTGACCGGAAAGATCGCCGCGGCCCAGACCCGAGGAATGGGGAAGATGAAGATCGGGAATACGATCAAACATTTCTGCTGCAATAACCAGGAAGCAGGACGCAGCACTTCCGACTCGGTCGTCTCGGAACGCGCGCTGCGGGAAATATATCTGAAAGGATTTGAGATTGCCGTGAAAGAGGGCGGCGCCCGCTCGGTCATGACAAGCTACGGCGCAGTGAACGGTCTGTGGACGTCGGGAAATGAAGAATTATGCACGGGCATTCTCAGAGATGAATGGGGATTCCGGGGAATCGTGATGACAGACTGGTGGGCGAAAGCCAATTATCCGGGAAAAGATGCTTCCACAGAAGCAAAGACGCCTATGCTCCTTGCGCAGAATGACCTCTATATGTGCGTTCCATGCCCGGCTGAAAACCCGGAGCACGACGATGTGGAGGAGATGCTTGCGTCGGGGAAACTGAGCCGGGGATATCTGCAGCGGACAGCCGTCAACATCTTATCATATATTCTTGAGACTCCGGCCATGATCCGGCAGATGGACGCCGTAAGTCCGGAAGAAAAAGCGGCGGCAGCGGAATTAAAGGCTGCGGACAGGATCGATGACGAGATAGAGTATTATGAAATGAAAGACACAGGTCTGGAGTATGACGCTGCAAAACTGGATCCGCAGCAGGGGCGGTCAGATCAGTTCGGGATTATAGCAAAGACCGGGGGAGAGCTTATGATCTCTATGGAGATGTGCGCAGACCTGACCCCGTTCGCCCAGATACCGGTATCTGTATTCTGCAATGAGGAATACCGGGGCGTGATCCAGATCAATGGAACGGAGGGCAGATGGATCACACGGGAGAAGAATCTCGGGATGATCCGGCAGGGGGAAAACGCGATCCGGTTCTTCTACGGTGCAGACGGGCTGCAGATCGGAGCGCTCCGCCTGCGTGTCATTCCCCGATAAAAGGGGATTTTCCGGATAACCCTCCTGGTCTGTTTGTCAGGGATCAAAGATCATTATGGACCGATAGTCTCTTTGTCAGTGCTTCCAGTATATCTGGTATTTCTCTGGACTCTGCATAAAGCTGATATTCCGGTTCCTGGATATCCTGAAGATAATGAGCGTCGGAGCAGCAGATCACATTGCAATTTTCAAAATACGGGTGCTCGCGCCTGATCCGGTGGAGATTTTTAAAGTCATGGAACTCCGCGCAGGTAAACGTACTGCCGGGAGGTACGAAGCCAAGATTGGAGAGCAGGCTCGTGGAAGCCTTATCCACATGGGCGGGATATGCGATGCCCTGGAAGGATCCAACCAACGGGAACACATCGTCGAAAGAGATAGAAGTAGCATTGATGAGGAGATTTTTCACAGTTCCGGTCACTTCGTCTCTCTCATCCATGATCTGCTGCTTCCCGAAAATATCTTCCCGGTTTGGAAACGGCAGCAGCTTCTCATATATAAGGGCATCAAAGCGAAGGGCGTCATCCAGCGTGGGAAAGAGGCAGATCACATGAACTTCTTCCTGGGTTGTCAGTTCCATACCGGGGATCACGGTCACGCCGTACTTTTCACCGTGGTACATGGCGGCAGGACAGTTCCTGCAGGAATTATGGTCTGTAAGGGCGATCACGTCCAGCCCTTTGACCGCGGCCATCCCCACGATATTGGCGGGGGTCATGTCATCGTCCCCGCAGGGGGAGAGGCAGGAGTGGATGTGCAGGTCATAGTAAAGCGGGATCATGATTCGCCCGCCTCGTGGATTTCGAGGGCAATATCAAAGACCGGAAGCTCCGTTGCGAGTATGGCGATCCCTTCCTCTTCGGCCTTTTCCAGAGTCCCCTCATCCATCCCGATGCCCTCTGCCAGTACGATACAGGCCACGTCCGCAAGGGTGGCTACGGCGAGGGTGTTTTTGTTTCCCATGACAGTGACCCAGACGCTGTCGGCGGGGGCCTTTCCCATAGCGATGCTCAAAAGATCGCAGCAGAATACTTTTGATATCTCACGCGCTGGATCTCCTTTTACCAGAACTTTGCATTCCGGAAGGTCCAGTACAGTCTGTAATTTCATATGTCATGACCTCTCTTTCTTTTTCATGGCCGGCAGACAGAAACCTGATGATCAGTTCTGTCCGGAGCGCCGGTAGTTTCCCGGCACTCCGAATGAGGCCAGCTCCGTGGTCAGTTCTTTGATATATCTGCGGAGCATTTCATCTTCCTCCTCGGACAACGGCTTTCCGGTTTTCTCGCCCTGTGTCAGCGACTCGATCTTCTGGGACAGGTCGGCGATATTGGAACGCAGGACATAGATACAGTCGTTGGGGGTCGCTTCCCCGCGCACGATATCCTCAGCCAGTGTCTGGCAGGTCGGAGCTCCGCAGGAGCCGCAGTCAAGTCCCGGGAACCGGGCGGTCAGTTTCTCTACGTCGCTCATCATTTTCAGGCTTTCCTTGAATGTATTTCCAAGGCGGAAGACGGGCTCGTATTCGATATCGTCGGCCCAGTATATATTCCGGAGTTCTGGAGTGTCATCGAGATGATTTTTCGACACGGGCTGATATTTCGTCAGGCGTTTTGTCTTTGCCATGGCGATGTAGGCGTTCTCCACGGTGAGCGTGCCGCCCACACAGCCTCCGCTGCACGCGTTCAGTTCCACGAATGTGAGCCCGTGGAGTTTCTCGTCTTCGAGTTCCTCCAGCACTCTTAAGATATTTACGATGCCGTCCGCCGCAAGGTAGCTGTCCGTGAGAAGACCGCCCGCCTCTCCGCCTGCATTGCTCCAGCCGATGCCGATGCGTCCGGAATGGGAGAGCGGCTTTAACTGGCTCTCGTCATGTTTCATATGGGGCAGCAGGAGCGGGTATACGTCTTTGATCGCTACTACATTGTCGATATTGCTTTTTTCGATCCCGAGAGGAGCTTTTGCGTAGGATACTTTGGAGGGACAGGGCGAGATAAAGATAATGCCGATCTCCTCCGGCTTCAGCCCGGTCTTCTTCATCGCCTGCGCCCGCGCGATCTCCGCCGCCGCCTCCACCGGCGCTTTGATGGGCAGGAGACGGGAGATAAGTGCGGGAAATTTCACCCGGATCAGCCGGATCACGGACGGACAGGCGGAGCTGATAAAGGGCGCTTCGTCCATATGCTGCTTGATATATGATCTGGAAGCCTCAGACACCAGCTCCGCAGCCGCGCTCACCTCATATACATCGTCAAAGCCCAGCTTCAGCAGCGCATTTAACACAATATCTGTATTTGTCAGATTATTATACTGCGCATAGAGCGACGGCGCCGGAAGAGCAACCGTATATTTGAAATTATTTATAACGGAGAGCGGATCATAGACCGGGATCTTGGCGTGATGCGGGCAGTAGCGGATGCAACGGCCGCAGTCGATGCAGAACTTATCTATGATATGCGCCTTGCCGTTATGTACGCGGATTGCCTGGGTGGGGCAGTACTTGATGCAGTTGATGCAGCCCTGGCAGGCGGATTCCCTAAGCCTTACGGAACGTATGAATTTGTTTGTGCCCACAGACAGTTCCTCCTTTACAGATTGACTTTCATTGTGATCGTTGTCCCCTGTCCTACTACAGTGTCGATATGCATCTCATCGGAATACCGTTTCATATTCGGAAGCCCCATCCCCGCCCCGAAGCCGAGGGAGCGCACTTCTTCCCGGGCAGTGGAGAATCCTTCCTGCATGGCCTGCTCGATGTCGGGGATACCGGGTCCTGTATCTGCGAGAACCATGGTGATATCCGTGTCGGATATTGTAACCGTGATCGTGCCGCCGTCTGCATGGATGACCATATTGATCTCACCCTCATACATGGCGATCGCTGTTTTGCGGATGACGTCGCTGCTGACGCCCAGCATCTTCAGTTTGTTTTTGACAGAGCTGCTGGCCTCGCCCGCACGGGTAAAATCATTTCCGTCGAT
>ERZ1643250.811-NODE-811-length-30221-cov-12.299543_pt1 | contig 30221 bp, 28 predicted proteins | sample MGYA00579262_ERZ1643250 | MGnify/ENA primary metagenome ERZ1643250 (study PRJEB29033, sample SAMEA4952265) | chicken gut metagenome | biome: Broiler Chicken; feature: Gastrointestinal Tract; material: Caecum | place: Ireland | collected 2018 | study: Broiler... | reverse complement strand
ATGCTTCATTTAAAAAATCTTGATGAAGGATTGCCGGTCTTTAAAGCATTGGGATCGGAAATCAGAATTAATATTATTAAAATCCTGTTGGAAAAACAGCAGATGAATATGAATGAACTGGCATCCAGCCTTGGCATTACAAACGGAGCGCTGACCAGCCATATCAGGCAGTTGGAACAAACCGGTATTGTGAAGGTTCTGACAGAACATACGGGGCATGGGAATCAGAAAATCTGCCGTGTAGATGTGGAGAAGATTCTGATAGATATTGTGGAAGATGAGGAGGAAGTTGGAAAAGATATTTATACCACTTCTCTGCCGGTGGGACATTATACGGATTACAGAATTCTTCCTACCTGTGGGATCGCAACCGGCGAGGCACTGATCGGGACAGTGGATGACCCAAGATATTTTGCACATCCGGATCGTATGAATGCGCAGATTTTATGGTTTTCCAGAGGTTATGTAGAGTATATCATACCAAATTTTCTGCCCGCGTTACAGAAAATTGATCAGATAACAATTTCGGCGGAGATCAGTTCAGAAGCGCCGGGTTACAATAACGACTGGCCGTCCGATATTTCATTTTATCTGAATGATGTGGAAATCGGCACGTGGACAAGCCCGGGTGATTTTGGAGATGTCCGGGGGATTTTTACGCCGGATTGGTGGCTTCCGGAATGGAATCAGTATGGCTTGCTGAAAATGATCGTGATCAACAGTAAGGGAACTTTTGTTGATGGAGTAAAAATATCGGATGTGAACATCCGGCAGTTTGATTTGAATTTCAAGAGCACGATCCGTTTCCGGTTCATGGTGCGTGATGATACGGAGAATGTGGGAGGACTGACCATTTTCGGCAGCCAGTTTGGAAACTATAATCAAGATATCAATGTGAGGATTAACTACAGTCCGATGAAGAGTAACAGTTCAGCAGGGCTGAACTGTTACGATGAAGACAGGAGAATAGAAAAGTCTTCAGAGATTGAGAGAAGTCTCTTACAATAAGGCGGATAAAAACAGTCCGGGGAAGACAGTATGCGTGCGGCGTACATCGGTAAAGATGTCTGCTGCGTGTACATGCTGTCTTTCCCGGGCTGTTTTTGATTTGAAACTGTTGCGATCAGATTGAAAGAATATAAAAAAATACTGGAAAAAACCAATATAAAATGTTAAAATATTTTTGAAATAACTAAAATATAGGTGTGAGTGTGTTCCGGCAGTATGACGATATCATTTAGCCGAGAGGGCTTTGAGAAAGGAGATTATGGTTATGGCAAAATTAGTCATCAACGCAAACAGAAAACTGAGCAAGATCAACAAGGAGATCCAGGGGCATTTTTCCGAGCATCTGGGACGCTGTATCTACGAGGGAATCTATGTCGGAGAAAATTCCGAAATCCCGAATGTCAATGGGATGCGTACCGATGTTGTGGAAGCGCTGAAACAGATCCGTATTCCGGTGCTTCGCTGGCCGGGCGGATGCTTTGCGGATGAATATCACTGGAAAGACGGAATCGGTCCGAAAGAAGAGAGAAAGAAGATCGTCAATACCCACTGGGGCGGCGTTGTGGAGGACAACAGCTTCGGTACCCATGAATTCTTTGAGCTGTGCCGCCAGCTGGGATGTGAGACTTATGTCAATGGAAATATGGGAAGCGGTACGGTGCAGGAGATGTCCGAATGGGTGGAATACATGACCTTTGAGGGCGTATCTCCCATGGCGGAGCTGAGAAAGAAAAATGGCCATGAAGGATCATGGAAGGTGGACTTTTTCGGTGTCGGAAATGAAAACTGGGGCTGCGGAGGAAACATGAACCCGGAATTTTACGGAAATATGTACCGCAGATATCAGACGTATGTGAGATGCTATGACAGCAAGAAGCCGATCAAAAAGATTGCCTGCGGACCGAATGTGGATGATTATGAGTGGACAGAGGAAGTGATGAAAGCAACCTTCCGCAGATGCGCGCCGGATCAGCACGGATTTATGGACGGACTGTCTCTGCACTACTACACACATCCGGGCGGATGGGAGCACAAGGGAAGCGCTACGGAGTTTGATGAAAAAATATGGTATCAGACTATGAAGAAAACCTGGTATATGGATGAACTGATCCGCCGCCACGGAGCGATCATGGACAAGTACGATCCGCAGAAGCAGGTGGGCATGATCGTCGACGAGTGGGGCACCTGGTTCGACGTGGAGCCGGGAACCAATCCGGGATTCCTGTACCAGCAGAATACCATGCGTGACGCTCTGGTAGCCGGCATCAACCTGAACATTTTCAACAAGCACAGCGACCGTGTGAAGATGGCGAATATCGCGCAGATGGTTAATGTACTTCAGTCGGTGATTCTGACCGAGGGTGCGAAGATGGTCAAAACACCGACCTACCATGTGTTTGACATGTACAAGTATCATCAGGATGCGCAGCTGCTGGACAGCACGCTGGAGACGGAGCTGGTAGGCCTTGAGGAGTGCAACATGGTTCCGAACCTGAGCGAATCGGTGTCCGAGGATGCGGACGGTGTGCTGCACATCACGATGACCAACCTGGATCTGGAAAAGGATTATACCATCGACACCACGATCCTCGGCAGAAAAGCCAGTGAGATCACGGCTCAGATCGTGACCGGAAAAATGAATGCCAAGAATACCTTTGAGGATCCGGATCAGGTGACTGTGAAGTCCTTTGACGGAGTGGAGCAGGTGCATGGAGGAATCCGCTTTACGATTCCGGCATGCAGCGTGCTGCATATTGCTGTAAAATAAAAAGTGACAGTCCGGTCAGACCCGCGCAGCAAACGCGCAGACCTGACCGGACTGTTATGATAAAAAAATGGAAGCGCTGCTTAAAGAGTTTTTTTGAGCGGCGCTTCCGTTTTTCTGTATGCCAATCCGCAAAGTGCGGTCACCATCCTGCGGACCGGCAGTTTTCAAATTTATTCTGGTTTAACCTGTCTTACGCTGTTTGATTACTTTCAGCCGGGTAAATTCTTCCCGTTCTTTTTCCTCCAGGGCGTCCGAGATATCCTTGGACAGCTGCATATAATGAGGAATTGTAATATTTTTCAGGGCGTTTGCCCGCTTCTGTGTTTTTTTGATCGCTGCGGCAAGCCGGTAGGCGGAGTTCTCGATCATCGAAAGCTTCAGGGTCAGTTCTTTTACCTTCTCAAAGGCAAGACGTGCCACATCCAGGGATTCTTTGGTGTTGTAAAACGCATAGGTCGGAACCTCGCCGGAAGGGTCGGATTCCACCAGGGGGATCTCCACGCCCATGATACTTCTTGTCTTGATGCGGATGGAATCTTCCACAGGCACCGTATAGGAAAACGTCTGTACGTTGTTGATGCCGATCTCCATATTGGCAACCTGCAGAGCCTTGTAGGCTTCCCGGAAGGTGACGTCGATCTGCGTCTGGATATCCTTAGCCTCGTCGATCATCCCCATCAGCTCGCGGATCAGGATGTTCCGCTTCTTGTCCATCAGATCATATCCCATATGGGCCAGCTTCAGTGAATTCTTCGCCAGAATCAGGTTTCCCTTGGTGGGAAAGGTATTCGGATCCATCGGTCATCACTTCCTTTCAGAGTTTGTTTTTCCGGTTACTTCATCGCGTCGGCTTCTGCCTTTGCCTGAGCCGCCAGATCGATCTCTGTCGGGTGATAATACTGGTCAAGTACCTTTGTATCCACACGGTCCAGTTCCTCGCGGGGAAGCAGTCCCAGCAGATCCCAGGCTTTGTTCAGGGTATCTTCCATGGAACGGTTTTCGTCCATGCCCTGTCCGATAAATTCTTTTTCGAAGGCGTTTCCGAAGATCAGATACTTTTTATCAATGGGTGAAAGCTCATCCTCACCGATAACGGAAGCCAGGGAACGCGCGTCTCCCACCTTCGCGTAGCAGGAGAACAGCTGGTTCGCCACATCCTGATGGTCCGCTCTGGTATAGCCTTCGCCGATGCCGTCCTTCATCAGACGGGACAGGCTTGGCAGTACGCTGATCGGCGGATAAATGGACTGTCCGTGAAGCTGGCGGTCCAGAACAATCTGTCCCTCCGTGATGTAACCGGTCAGGTCAGGGATCGGATGGGTGATATCGTCGTTGGGCATGGTCAGGATCGGGATCTGGGTAACAGAACCGGTTCCGTCCTGGACGATGCCGGCGCGCTCATACAGAGTTGCCAGTTCGCTGTACAGATATCCCGGGTAACCCTTACGGGAAGGGATCTCTCCCCGGGAGGAGGAAACCTCACGCATCGCCTCGCAGAAGGAGGTGATATCTGTCAGGATGACCAGGATATGCATACCCTTTTCGAACGCCAGATATTCTGCCGCGGTCAGAGCGACTTTCGGTGTGATCAGTCGTTCTACCACCGGATCGTTTGCCAGGTTCAGGAACATGACGACGTGGTCGGATACGCCGCTTTCCTCAAAGGTACGGCGGAAAAATTCTGCCACATCGTATTTGACGCCCATGGCGGCGAACACGATCGCGAATTTTTCATCGCTGTCGCTGCCGAGGGAAGCCTGCTGTACGATCTGTGCGGCAAGCTGGTCATGGGGCAGGCCGTTTCCTGAGAAGATCGGCAGTTTCTGTCCGCGGATCAGCGTGGTCAGGCCGTCGATGGCGGAGATACCGGTGTGGATGTAGTTTCTCGGGTATTTCCTGGTTACAGGGTTCAGCGGAAGCCCGTTGACATTCAGGCGCTTTTCCGCATCCACCGGGCCCAGGCCGTCGATGGGGTTGCCGATACCGTCAAAGGTACGTCCCAGGATATCAGGGGAAAGACCGATCTCCATCGGGTGGCCGGTGAGGCGGGTGTGGGTATTCTGCAGAGACATGTTTTCGGTGCCTTCAAATACCTGGATGACCGCCTTATCCTCATAGACCGCGACAATGCGGCCCAGTTTCTTTTGGTTTCCGTCGATGGTAAATTCCACCATCTCCTCAAAAAAGGCATCCTTTACGCCTTCCAGAACGACCAGAGGGCCGTTGACTTCACTCAGGCCAAGATATTCAATTGCCATTGCCGTTTTCCCTCCTTATCCGTTTCTTTCCAGCACGTTGTCATAGAACCGGTCGATTTCTTTTTTGTATTCGTCAAACATTTCCGGTTTGTCATTGGGTACGTCGTATTTGATGGAGATGACCCGGTCGAAGATCTTGTCCTCCTTCAGTACCGACATCGGCATTCCCATGGTCACCAGGGCTTTGGATTTCCGGTACAGGTAGAGGATGATCTCCATCATCTTGTATTGCTTGGACAGCGGTACGCAGGTGTCGTCCTTGTGGAAGGCGTTCTGCTGCAGAAAGCCCAGGCGGATGACTCTTGCGATCTCAAGTACCAGCTTCTGGTCATCGGGAAGCACATCGCTTCCGATCAGTTTTACAATCTCCATCAGAGAGCTTTCCTGATTCAAAAGCCCCATCAGCTGGTTTCTCATGGATACAAAGTTTTTATTTACATTGTCTTTGTACCAGGGAGCCAGGTCGTTCAGGTATTCGCTGTAACTGGTCAGCCAGTGGATCGCCGGGAAGTGGCGGGCATAGGCGAGGGATTTGTCCAGTCCCCAGAAACAGCGGACGAAACGTTTGGTGTTCATGGTTACAGGCTCCGAGAAGTCGCCGCCCTGGGGCGATACGGCTCCGATGATGGAGACACTGCCCTCCAGGCCGTTGAGGGTCTGCATCATTCCCGCACGCTCATAGAAAGCGGAAAGACGGGACGCCAGATATGCCGGGAAACCTTCCTCCGCAGGCATTTCCTCCAGACGTCCGGAAAGCTCACGGAGCGCCTCCGCCCAGCGGGAAGTGGAATCCGCCATGATCGCCACGTCATACCCCATGTCGCGGTAATATTCCGCAAGGGTCAGGCCGGTATAGATGGATGCTTCACGGGCAGCCACCGGCATATTGGAAGTGTTGGCGATCAGAGCGGTCCGGTCCATCAGAGGGTTGCCGGATTTCGGGTCTACCAGTTCCTGGAATTCCTCCAGAACCTGTGTCATCTCGTTGCCGCGCTCGCCGCAGCCGATATAAATGATGATGTCCGCATTGGACCATTTCGCGATCTGATGCTGTGTCATGGTTTTGCCTGTTCCGAATCCGCCGGGCACCGCTGCGGTGCCGCCTTTTGCGATGGGGAACATGGTGTCCAGGATCCGCTGTCCGGTGACTAACGGTTCGCTTGCCGGATATCTCTTCAGAGTCGGGCGGGGAACACGGATCGGCCATTTCTGGCACAGGGTCAGAGTGTGTTCTGTTCCGTCCTCGGTTTCCAGCTTTACGATGGGATCCAGGATCGTGTATTCTCCGTCCGGGGCAGTCCATGTGACCGTTCCGGCAAGGTTCGGAGGAACCATGGATTTATGGACAATGGAACGGGTCTCCTGGGTTTCGGAAATGATCGTGCCGCCGCTGACCGTCTCGCCGGCCTGTACAGTAACATGGACGTTCCATTTTTTCTTTGTGTCCAGGGAATCGACGCTGACACCTCTGGTGATGTAGTCGCCGGACTGCCGCGCGATCTCAGACAGAGGACGCTCGATACCGTCGAAGATATTGTTCAGGATTCCAGGACCCAGAATTACAGAGAGTGCGTCTCCGGAGGCTTCGACGACAGCGCCCGGTTTCAGACCGGTTGTTTCCTCAAAGACCTGGATGGTCGTCGTATCTTTGGTAAGACCGATGACCTCGCCGACAAGACGTTCTTCTCCAACATAAACCATTTCGGACATCTTGAATCCGGTGTTGCCCTTCAGGTAAACGACCGGACCGTTGATGCCGTAAATGACGCCAGTCTTATTCATGTGTCATACCTCCGTGAAAAATAAAAGTTTCCTGTTCTTCCGCGATAAGTGAGTCGAAAGAATTGTCGATCAGAATATTTTTTTCCGGAATGACCGCCCGCATACCGCCGGTAAACGGTATTTCAGAGCGGATCAGGGAGACGGACAGCTTCTCCTCCAGCTCCTGCCGGTATTCTTCGTCGGAAGGGTCCAGATAGATCCGGACGGTGTCGCCGGATGCGAAGGACACAGCGTCCTGAATCTTTGTTTCCAGCCAGGTTTTATATTCCGGTGTCTTTTTGAAATCCGCCATTTTCTCCCGGACTTCCGCAAACAGTTTCTTTTTCAGCTCCATGTTTTTGGCAGAAAGGCTGCGCTTGATGGAAAGCTGTTCCGCGGACAGCGCTTTGTTGGCTTCCCGTTTCAGTTTTTCCGTCTCTGCGGCAATCTCTTCCTCCGCCTGCTGTTTCCGCAGGAGTTTGTGCTCTTCAAAGAGCTGGTTCAGAGCGGCCTGGTGTTCGTCCACCAGGCGCTGTGCTTCCGCGTTGGCGCTGTCGATGGAATGGCGGTAAAAATTCTCTAATTTTTCCTCGGTTGTCAAGGTTGTCACCTCCAGATTTCTTACAGTTTTAATCCGATGGATTCATTTACAAAGGAAGTGATAAAGTCAGGTTTGCGCCCCGTTCCATGGCGGTCGGGGATTTCAATCAGCAGAGGCAGTTTATGGTTCAGCCGTACGTCTTCCAGAATGTCCGGAAATTCTTTGCCGAGCTTTTCGGTCAGAAGGATGATTCCGATCTCTTTGTCTGAGAGTGCATTCTGGAGCGCCTGAAACAATTCTTCCCGTTCATGAACGACAACGCCTTCCACGCCGGTCAGTCTCATGCCTGTCTCTGTATCGACGTTATCACTGATCAAAAACATTTTCATAAAGATACTTCCTTTCGGATTTTATGCTGCCGTCTCTTGCGTTTCCGGCAGCGGCTTCATGGGCCATGCTGCTTACAGCTGGCCAAGAATCATGAAGGAGATGATCAGGCCGTACAGTGCGATACCTTCGGCCATGGCTACGAAGATCATGGATTTACCAAAGATGCTTCCGTCCTCACTGATAGCGCCGAGCGCTGCGCTGGCACTGGAAGCAACCGCGATACCGGAGCCGATGCCGGAAAGTCCGGTAACAAGAGCTGCGCCGATGTATCCAAGTCCGGTTGCAAGTCCTGCGCCGCTGTCTGTTGCTGCAGATACCGTGGTGGTTCCTGCGAAGGAAACGATGGTGACAACCAGCATCAGTCCAAAGAAGCCTGCCACATTGGCTGCGAGGGATTTTTTATAGCGTTTTTTTGTTTTTTCTCCGCTGAAATATACTGCCATCGGGATGATGATGCTTAAGATCATAGCTGCTGCGGTAAGTACCTGGATAATTAATGTATTCATAATACAATCCTCCTAAAAATAAAGTTCTTATTTTTTGTTATTCCTGGTTCTTTTTCAGGAATGGCTGGAAAGGTCTGCCGTCTCCTTTGTAGAAGCGGCTGAACAGCTCATAATATTCCAGACGAAGTACCTGAATACCTACGATCAGGCCCTCCATCGCACATACAAAAATGTTTCCAAGAACGACGACCAGCCAGTTGATACTGCCGCCGTCTGTGGCTCCTGCGAGCATCAGTACGACTTCCATCATTGCCGCATGGCTGACAGCGAATGCGCCGATACGGACAAAGGAAAGTGTGTTGGAAAAATAACTCAGCAGGATTTCAAACAGTTCGAAAAAGCTCTGTACGAAGAACATGACTTTTCCGGTTTTCGGAAATGCATTCTTCTTTTTCTCCACAAGTTTTTCCAGTGGTTCTTTCAGGAAAATAGCGATCAAAGGAATCACAAACATGACCACCAGTACACCTGTGGCAGGGAGTGCATGGCCCGACAGATACAGAACGATGGTCGCAACGACTGCTCCGTAAAATATCAGACCGGCAATGGCATTCTGATCAAAAAGCGCTTCCCCTTTTCTGTGCGCCCGCAGGGCGTTGATGATATGGAAGATCATCGTCACAAGGATCAGGAACATGCCAAAGGCGATCGCCACGACGAATACCGTGTTCATCTGACCGATCAGCGGCAGGGAGATCATCGCTTCTTTGGGTTTCAGCCACAGGGCGGGAAGAAGTTCTTCAAATCCGAAGAAGCTTCCGTACAGGAATCCGAAAAGCGTGGAAAAGATGCCCGCCAGGCTGATGATTGCAGCCAGTGTGATCTTCCTGAATTTATAAAGGAGCGCTCCGCCGATCACGAGGCACAGTCCCTGCCCCACGTCGCCGAACATGGCGCCGAAGATAAACGCATAGGTCAGTCCCACAAAGATCGTCGGGTCCATCTCGTGATAAGACGGAAGGCCGTACATCTGAACATACATTTCAAACGGACGGAACAGTTTCGGGTTTTTCAGCTTTGTAGGAGGCTCACGCAGAGGGTTGTGGTCCTCGTCCTCGATAAAGCAGTAAAGGTTTTCGTCGTTTTCAATATCATGCTGGAAAGCTTCCGTGTCTGCTTCCGACATCCAGCCGCAGAGAATATAAAACGTTTCAGATCCCTTACGGTTGGAGGTACATGCGGCAAGCCTGCGCACATCAAAATTTCCCGAGAGTGTTGAAAGCTCGTTGACGGCGCCTACAAGCTCTTCGGCATGTTTCCTCAGGCAGTCCTGCATCTGGGCTTTACAGTCGGACATCGCCCGGTAAGTGTCCAGAATCTGCTGGTGAAGCTTACGGTGAGCATCCTCCAGGGTGCCCTCATATTCGTCAGGAACGTAGACACGTTCAAAATGCATCGACGCATAAACGGCGTCGATCTTGTTGATCTCTTCCCGGGGAGCGAAATAAACGCCCCAGACATACCGGTCATCACTGTTGCAGCGATAAAATACCGTATCGCAGCTTTCGTAGACGTAGTTGTTGAATTTCTCAAAATATTCTTTCGGAATACGTCCGAACCGCAGGCGGATGAATTTAAAATCCAGGATGGACGACAGGCTGCAGGGAAGATTCTGGAACGGAGCGATCTTATCCGCTTTTTCCTTATAGATCTTCATCTGTTCCTGGAGCCGGTTGTGTTCCTGATTCAGCCTGGTCAGTGTCTGGTCAATATTTTCCACACATGCGATCGCCTCTTCCAGGGAAAGCTTTTTCGCTTTCTCCCGCATATTGACCGGGAGCATTGCGGCATAATCATTGGCCAGTTTCAACGTGTCCTTATAAGGATTGATCTGTAGGTAGGGCGTCAGGCTTTGTATGGTCTTAAGCTCTGTCAGCGCATTTTCCAGATGTATCTCATATTTGGACAGGTAGGTATTTACCACACGGTCAATGTCGGATTTCGGACCTGTGATACTTATAAATTTCATCTTGACTATCAAGCAAAAACACCTCCCCTTTGATTAGGTTTTGGTGACGTACTGCATTGCTTCATCCGGAGAAATGCTGTAACGTACACATTCCAAAGCGATAATGAGCCGGTTGATTTCATGTTCCTTATGGTACAGATAGGAGTAGACGGTCGCCAGGGAATAGGGATGGTTCCTGGATTCCGAGGAAAGGATGTGCTTCATGATCTGGGCGTACATGCTTTCCATGGTTTCTGTCGTAAACTGCTCAAAATGCTTTGCGTAATAGGTCTGGCGGACCAGCTGGCAGAAGGCGTCAAAATTCTCCTCCTCCACAAGCGTCTTGACCTCGGATTTTTTCAGGCGGTAATGAACCGGAATGATCAATGCGTAAATGTTGGCGCTGGTCATATGGTAATACCGCTTGGACCGGTAGATCCACTGGAGATTCAGCATATCAAATTTGCTTCCCCAGGCTTTGGTCAGCTGTTCCAGATCTTTTTTTGATGCGATTTTTTCCCGCTCTTTCCAAAGATGGGAAAAGTAGTAGAGATCCAAAGTCATCTCATAGTCAAACAATGTCGGATGTTCCATTGTATTCAGGTGTACCAGAGGATCGTAATATTCTGTCCCTTTCAGATTGGAAACCAGTTCCTCAGGGGAAGAGGACGAGGTGACCAGGGCAAAGTTAAGCTGAGAATGACGGTCAAAGAAATCCTGATAGACAGAGAGATTCAAAGTAACATCCCTGTGGTCAAAAATTTTGTTCAGGCATTCTTTTAACATGGCGATCTCATAACGCTTAAAATAACTGGTCAGAAATTTCCGTTGTTCCAGATTGGAAAAACGGTAAAGCTTACTGAAATCTCTGTACACGGTCAGACGGAGCATCTGTTCAATCTGTCCGCGGTGTAGGTCTGATTCCTCGCAGCCCTGAAACAATTCCGCGTAAGAGGGCTGTTGTTTCAGGTAGGAAACGGCTGCCGGTACATTAGGAAGCTCTACGATCTCACGGAAATTTTTGTCGTCCAGCAGATGACTTTGCATTGCGCGGATTTTTGTGGTCAGTCCGCTGTAAGATAAAAGACCGCTCATACCATCACTTCCTTATCAGTTTTTCACAAATCTGTGTGGACAATGTATCATGGTTTTTATTATAATAATCATCCAGCGAAGCCAGAAGATCAGCGGTTCCAGAACGCAGGTGCAGAAGTTCGGTATCTGTCCTGTTTTTCAGTTCGGATTGGACATTTTGCAGCCGGCGGACCGTATCGGCATCCAGTTTCTGGTCGAAAGCGGCAATTCGCTCACTGTGCTGCTGGTCCAGAACCTTGTTCTGGTTGGCGGCGCCTTCCAGAATTCCGGACGCGGCCGCTTCAATCTCTGTCAGCTTATTGATAACAGATTCCATAGCTCTCCTCCTTTGCAAATTCGACAATATCCCATCGCCGAAGGCGATTTTAAATGGATTTTGCATGTAACGGTTCAGCAAGGCTGAACTGTTACTATGTCACGACACTTATCATACACCTTTTTGTTAAAAATGTCACATGTAATTTGAAGAAATATAAAAAGAATCGAAGGATAAACAAATTTAGGTGGAAGATATTGTCGGGATTAGAAAAAATTCACCAAAAAAGATAGACAAAACAGGGAAAAGAACTGTTCTATTTTCAGCAAATAGGAATATTCAGACAATTAAGGAAAGGACTTTTCTTTCCGGGAAATCTATAGTAAGATATAACAAGTCCGCAAGTCTCCGCCGGAAAGGCAGGGAACGTGATTTGTGGAAAAGTGAAATCAAAAATAAAGGATGGTAAAATATGAGACTGAGAAATATACAGGGGGCGAAGGAAGTGATCGCCAACAGCCCGTGGGTGATCCAGAAACCGGAAACCCATCGTGGGAATTGGAATACAGTTTTTGAAAAAACGCAGCCGGTCTATATTGAGGTGGGGATGGGAAAAGGCCGTTTTCTGATGGATATGGCGAAGAAACATCCGGACATCAATTATATCGGGATTGAGATGTATGACAGTGTGCTTCTGAGAGCCGTACAGAAAGCAGAACAGCTGGAAGAGAAACTGACGAATCTGTACTTTATCCGGATGGATGCAAGGGAACTTCCGGAGGTTTTTGAAAAAGGTGAGGTTGCTGGAATCTATCTTAATTTTTCCGATCCGTGGCCCAAGGACCGCCATGCCAAGCGCCGTCTGACTTCCCATGAGTTTCTGGAGCGGTATGAGAAGATTTTGCCGGATGAGGGGAAGGTGGAGTTTAAGACGGACAATAAAGATCTGTTTGACTTTTCACTGGACGAAATCGGGGCGGCAGAGAACTGGATCCTGGAAGCGTTCACTTATGATCTGCATGCAGATAAGGAAATGAACCGGGGAAATGTGATGACGGAATATGAAGAGAAGTTCTCGTCGATGGGGAATCCGATCTGTAAGCTGATCGCCCGTATAGGGTTCGCTAAATAACGGGGTTTTCTCCGGTATCATCTTTCTGAGTTTTTTCATATATTGATTCTGAAAAGGCAAAAGGCAGCGATAAAATGAAAAAGCAGGGTTCCATGCAGCAGAAGCTCACGGAAGTGGAATATGAGAGCAAACATAAAGGCGGAAAGATCTTTCAGATGCAGAAATCACTGAAAGATCTGGAAAAACTCCTGAAGAGCGTGGATCTTTCGAAGAAAAACAAGTAGGCGGGAAGCAGCCTGCGGCAAAAGGTGTCATCATTCAGCTGAAAGCTGTTACAAGAGGTTTTCGATGAATGGATACACCTCCTGCCGCAAGCTGTGATGGCATCTCTTAACGAAAGTAATTTTCAAAGCATCTACGGTTCAGCAAACTTGTGCATTGTGTTTTGAAAATAAAGAAATTATAAACGATTATTTGTAAAACATAACAAAACAAAAAAGATCATAAAAAAAGGGTTGATTTTTGACATTGTATCGCATATAATAATTCTTGCGTTCCGGTGAGGAATGAAACAAAATAATGAATGCGCCTTTAGCTCAGTTGGTAGAGCAGTAGACTCTTAATCTATTTGTCCAGGGTTCGAGTCCCTGAAGGCGCACTGAAGGCACTGTTTTTGCAGACGTGTGAGCTGCGGGGACGGTGCTTTTTATTTCCTTTAAAATCAGGGCTTTGCGACTACCCATGTATCGCCTGCGGCTGATAATGCGGTGTCATCGAGTGCAAATTTTTTTGATTACACTTCGCCTGTTTTTGATTACACCTTTTTTGTATAGCTGCTAAGAAAGAGCAGCTTCAATTTTGTGCAGTTTCTCGGCATCCGTACTACGGTCAAATACATAGTTTCGCAGAGTAGTCTTTTCATCGGCATGACCGACCATTTCTCTTACAGTATTGATATTCACACGACCATCTATCAGGCAGGAAATATAGGTTTTTCTGGCTTTATGGGAACTCTTCTGAATAATTCCCATCTTCCGGCAATATTTTTCATATAGGTATGCGACAGCATGTTCAGGTACCGGCTGTGGGGTCAGAGAGAAGATATATCGCCCATTTTTGATTCCGTATTCCCGTTGACGTTCTTTTGCGGCTTCGATAATCTTAGATGCTTTCGCAGTCAGAATTACATACCTGTCCCCACATTCTGTTTTGGTGTGCTCAACCACTTCATTGGTATCCCGTCGCACCATACGCTGAATGTGTATGTAGCCGGGAGTTTCGATATCATCAAAGGAAACGGCACATACTTCACCAATTCGCAGCCCCGTCTGTAGCTGAAATAGAAGTGCCAGAGGAGCCAACTCATAACGGGAAGCCTTGTTGTGGAAATCTTCCCATGCCATTTCTGTCATGGCTTTGACTTCCTTATCAAGGAAAACCTGTGTATGATCCGGCTTCTTTTTTACTTTCTGAAACATTCGCTTACCGTCTACTTTTACCTTTGCCAAAGGACTGCTCTCGATGATACCCAGATCAACGGCATACAGTAATGCCTGACGCATGATAACCGTTACGTTGTAATACTTGGTTTTGGTCATGTGATGCGTCTGAATTAAGCTGTGAACCCATTTATCCAATGTCAGCTTATCAAGTTGCCTGATTGGAATGTCAATAATAGGCGTATTATCATAATAAGTTTTCCAATCGGTCTGAATACGCAGGATATAGGATTCGGCGTTTGTATGTAGCTTCTTATATTCCAGCCATTCGGGATACAGCTTTCGGAGTGTTGGCCCATCCTGAGAAGAGGGTTGTTCTGTACCCTTATAAAAAGAACAAAGATATTCCTTTAATGCTGTTTCGGATGATTTAGCGATCAGCTTTCTTCCTTTCGATGCAGAAGCATCAGGAATATAGCTTTTCCAGCGGCCATCCGATGCCTGCCAGATGGTATATGAGTGAACTTTTTTCAGGTAATCGTCATAGCGTTTTTTTGCCATAAGTTCTTGCACATCACCCATGTTGATTATATCACTTTCCGATAGAAATGTCAGCATTTCATTTGCTGTAAATGTTGGTTCCTTCATGTGATGTCACATCTGATAACCGTATAAATACATGATGATTTTTTCCTTTTCTGACGAATCGCTTACTACCAGTCTACAAAACAGAACGATACATCACAGTACAGTACCGTACATTTCCTTTCCTTACATTACAATACAAAACCTTAGGTGGATTGTCAGAGTGAACGTCCCTCCCTTCTACTATTGTTCTTCAAGTAATAAGGTTACATCTTTCCGGCTTCGTGTCTTATATTCCTTCCGATTGATGATGGATTCAAACCCATGGCCGTCAAACAGCCGGAAGCTTGTCTCGTATGTCAGTTCTTTACCAGCCACAAGTTTTAGTGCATCGTCATAGTACATGCGCCTTTTTACAGGCTTCCGAATGTCACGGGAATGACGAACAATATTAAAGTGGGCCGGATAAAGACTTAGGCGTAAACCTTTGACAACTCGTTTGGATTGACCAGACTCCGTGCTTATAGTTTTGACCCCTTTGGAACTTTCTGGATAAAATTCATTCATATTTTTTGGGAGGTCGAGGTCAGACAGATACGCCAACAGATAGTTGGCTATATTTTCATCTTTTAAAGCAGTTATCTTTGTGAACCCGTGTCCCCAGATGCGGGCGAGATCAAGATTGGTTATGTAAGGAGCCGGACGGTTCTGCCAGATATACAGCACATGAAGGTGCCATGCACCGCGTCTCTGGGGTTCTGCCACGGCAATGTAGCTAGGCTTTGAGATTCCCCGCCCTTTTAGATCATATACAAGCCGCTGGTTGAAGCGTCGGAAATCCTCATATAACCGTTTGGTATCTGTCATGTTTTCGGCATAGGTGAGCGTTATCCAGCGGATCTTCTGAGGGTCAGTAACATTTGTCTGCACCAGCTCCCGAATCCGGCGCATAGTTTTACGGACAGAATTTTCTGATTCCATCCGGGTTACCGGCTTCTTTTCAAAGCTGCGGATTTCCCCGGTTTCGATGTGCAGGTATTCATCCGCAGAGACCTTGACAATCCGTGCCTGACTGTTACGTCGGCTCATGAATTGTATCTCCGTAGTATTTCCCATCTCTGTAACTGTGACCCAGTCATTTTCGCTTATAGTCACGTCGGTGTTCTTTATTTGTTCATATCTCATTTTGCACGGTATCCTTTCTGACAATGTGGAACAGCTATCAAGTTAAAGCTCCGGCTTGCCACTGGCCGCCCGGCCCCCTGCGGAGCCTTGGCGTCCAGCGTCAGCCGGAGATTACTCGCTGTCGTTCTTATGCTCCAAAGTCCGGTACTGTTCCCGGTTCCAGCCCATAATCGTTTCTAGCCCGTAATGATTCAGCGCGATATGGATAACGAATCCGTATGCTGCCGGATATATATGGATTTCAGCGGGCTGAATATTCAGTCCGTGCCGTGAGTAAAAGCGGAGAACACCCAACCTCACTGCGGATATAACGCGGTCAAAGTGGTTTCGATAATGATCGAAATAGCCAACGTGTTCGACGCAAATTTCGTAGATTCCATTTTCTACGGAACATCGAAGCACATAGGGGTGGCGGCAACAAAACGACAAGGCCGATTCAAAGGCTCCCTGCGCGCAGGCAGGGATAAGCAGCTCTGAACGTATCGGCGCGTGACTTTTCATGTAATTTGCCAAAATTGTTTTTAAATAGTCTTTTACTTTCATTTAAAAAATCCCTCCCTGAAATCTGCGAAAACTTTTACCGACAGCTTTCGGTCCTTCGTGATAGAAACCAGAATGTCATCCACATCTAGATCATCATCAAGAGAAATAATATCTCCGAACTTGTAATGGCGTTCGATTTCTTCAAGCAGAGACTTTCGGGCCGGTAATACAATTTTCAGTTCACCATCCGCACAGTTGGCGATGATGTCGACAGACAGAAGCCTATCGGTTGGCTTGTCGTCTTTCCATTCGAAAGTAAGTTTGCCCTTTAAGTAGATCACGCGATTCAGCGCGTTTATATGTAAGGATATCATGATAATGTCTCCTTTTCGTAGGTGGTATCTGCTGGCCGGGCAGATACTGGGGTTATTAGTGGCTTTTCACCTCCCTTCTTTGGGTTCGGCCTAATTATATGGAACCATAGGCGGAAAGAATCTGCAGACTGGATTCTGGAATCTCCGTCCAGGTCACAGAAACAGAACGGCCAGCCGAATTAATGGAATCGACCAGCCAACATAATAAGATCGACCAGCCGACTTCTATGAGTTCAAAAACATTATCAAAATATGCGAAACAACAGGGGTTATGGCTGAAACAGAAAACATGCCAGTTGATTGGAACTATGTCGGATCGAAAAAACCATGCCAAATCCGGAAAACCTACTTTGAAATCGAAAAAACTCCTACCCTCCACGTCACGGTGGAGAATGGAGGAAACGATGAAGCTAAATTTCAACGAAAGACTGGGAATAAAAATTCGTGAACTGCGGGAAAGGCACGGAGACACGCAGGAGCGATTGGCAGCCATGTTGTCTTACAGTATGACACGCGAAAAGCATTTGACCGGCGGCGCAGTCAGTAAGTGGGAATGTGGGGTGAGTGAAATATCGGTGACGAATTTTCGAGAGATATGCAGGCGTTATCATGCGGATGCCAACGAATTGCTGGAATTGCCGCGAAATAGAGGGAAGCTGACAGAAGAAGAGCGCAACGAAATGAGAAAGCTCGTAAATCAGTTACTGGAGCTTTTAGAGAAATAAACAATACCTTATAATAGAAACCACCGTAGACAGAAAGGGAGAGCTATCGCAGCAGTGCGAAGGCTCTCCACTTTAAAATTCATGCAGTTATTTTCTTTTCTTTAACTTCCAGCTTAAATAGGAACAACTAGCTAATCCTGTACTTCCAAGAGCGATCAGGTAGCCAAGGCTGGTCGGGTCGCCAGTCTGCGGTGACGTGGTGGTTTTCGAATTGGCCTTCTTATCCTCAGTAGTCTGCGTCTTGTTCTCGTCTGTAGTCTGAGAATTATCCGTTGCCGGGGCTTCCGGTGTCGGAACTGCTTCCTGCTCTGTCTTATCGCTATCAGAATCCGGATTTTCTGGTGTCTCCGATGTAGCCGGTTCTTCTTCATTTGGATTTTCTGGTGTCTCCGGTGTAGTCGGTTCTTCTTCATCTGGATTTTCTGGTGTCTCCGGGGTGGTCGGTTCTTCTGTTTCCGGGTTCTCCGGTTCTGGATTTTCTGCGCTTACCGGTTCCCAATGGCCCTGTTCCGGCACATCAACGACCCACTGCTTTTCTACAGTGACCGGTTTATCCACAATCCACTGTTGTTCTGTTACGGCTTCCTTATCAATAATCCACTGATCTTCATAAACTGCGGGTTTATCTACCAACCACTGTTTGTCGTAAACAGCTTCTTCGTCTACAACCCAAACCTGTTCGTCATAAGCTTCCTTATCAACAACCCAGACCTGTTCGTCCCAAGCTTCCTTATCAATAACCCAAACTTCTTTTTCTTCGTAGATTGGTTTTTCGCCTACCTGGAACTGACGGTTTTCTGTTCTATAGGAAATGGAAGTTCCATGCTCAAGCATGTGATTGGTAATGGCCTCTTCGAAATCTCCGCCTGTGGCAGGATCCCAGAGAATTGCATCACACAGGTTACAAACTGTTATGGCACGAGTCTCATAGATCGGTTCCGTTCCTACCTGAACCTGCTCAGTCTCCCAGTGACCCTTTTCCTCATGATGAACGGTCTCGTAATGACCCTCTTCCTCATGGTGTACGTTTTCCCAATGACCCTTCTCAGGAGAAACCTCTACGTTTTCCCAATGACCTTCCTCCTCGGATATCAGAACGTTCTCCCAATGACCCTCCTCCGGCTCTATTACGACCTCTTCGTAATGACCCTCTTCTGGAATCGTCACATCTTCCCAATGTCCCTGTTCCTCCTGATCAACCACCCAAATATATCCCGGTCTTTCATCCTGGTTTTCAGCGGCGGCATTCACCACGCCAAACGTTCCGAAAGACAACGTCATAGCCGTCAAAAGTGAGATCACTATTTTCCTCTTCATTCGTATTTCCTCCACATTCTATCTGATTTTATATTAGCCGAATATGGCTAATATGATTATAGTCTATATACGGGTAATATTCAAGAAAAAAGAAAGGAATATTGCCATGATTTCTTATGAACCATTATGGAAGACTTTGAGAGAAAAGGGCGTAACACAATACCAGCTCATAAACAAATATCATATTTCAGCGGGACAGTTATCTCGCCTTAGAGCAAATAGCAATACTTCTACGCATACGATAAATGTTTTATGCAATATACTCAACTGTGATGTGCAGGATGTAATGATTCACATCCGGGATGAAGAATAAAAATGTGTATATGTACCAATTCCGGCATCGAAAATCATACGTTTTTGAAAGCCGGACGCTTGCCCGGACGGCCCGCCGCCCCATGGGAACCGCCGCTCCGGGCATCCTGCGGAACGCTGGTTGTGAAGAGAGTAAACAAGAAAAATGAACAGAGCGAAAAGATGTGGCTGTGATTACACTTTTGATTACACCGCAGAGGTGATGTGCATTTTATCCCCTTTCTAAGCCGATTTTTAAGCGAATTTGGGTTCGAGTCCCTGAAGGCGCACTGAAGGCACTGTTTTTGCAGACGTGTGAGCTGCGGGGACGGTGCTTTTTATTTCCGCGGGCAGCGAGCCAAGCGGACATGCCGCGGGAGTAAAAAAACATTGACAAATAGATGTCGGAAGTATATATTGAGTATGTAATTTTGTGGCGCTCCGGATAAAGATTCAAAAAGGGAACGCAGAAAACAGAATATAAAACAAATGAGAGTGAGCAGTAAGAGTTCATGAAGGGGTACACCACCGCGGGTGTATTTCTTTGTGAACTCTTTTTTTGCAGGTCCATTTGGTGACTGCTGCGCTCACTGGAAGGGAGGAGAAGCATGATTACGGTAAATGGAAAGCCGGAAGAGCTGGAAGGGTCTGCCACGGTGAAGGAATACCTGGAGAGGAAACAGTACCGTACGGACCGGGTTGCCGTGGAAAAAAACGGGGAGATCGTTCCGAAAAGCAGCTATGAAGATACGAGAATCTGTCAGGGAGACTGCCTGGAGATCGTAAGTTTTGTAGGAGGGGGCTAAAACGGTGGAACGTGATACAAAGATTCCTTCTCGGGAAGAAATCAGGGATATCCTGGAACTGCGCCATGGAAAGGAGATTCAGCAAAAACTGTCCGACGCCCGCGTGGCGGTGGCAGGACTTGGGGGTCTTGGATCGAATGTGGCGGTGCAGCTTGCGCGGACGGGCGTGGGACATCTGCATCTGATCGACTATGACTGTGTGGATTTGAGTAATCTGAACCGCCAGCATTATTTCATCCGGCACCTTGGAAAGCCAAAGACCGACGCGCTCAGGGAACAGCTTCTGGAAATCCATCCGTATCTTGATATACGGACAGATACGGTGAAGGTCACACAGGACAATGTGGCGGAGCTTTTTACAGAGGATGAGATTATCTGTGAAGCCTTTGATGTGCCGGAAAACAAGGCGATGCTGGTCAACGGGATCATGGAACATTTTCCGGAAAAATATCTGGTGTGCGGCAGCGGAATGGCAGGATTCGGGGACAGCAATGCGATACATACCAGAAAGGTTATGAAGAGGATCTATCTTTGCGGAGACGAGACGACGGAGGCGGTGGAAGGACGCGGGCTGATGGCTCCGAGAGTCGCGCTCTGTGCCGCTCATGAGGCAAATATGATCCTGGAATTGATTTTAAATATTATGCAGCAGGGAGGAAATTGAACATGGATAGAAAAATGGGGACAACCGACGGTACTTTGGAGAAGATTGTGGAAAACACTACGCAGAATCAGGAACAAGGTGGAAAACAGGATGTATGGAAACTCGGAAATCATACCTTTACTTCCAGATTTATTCTGGGTTCGGGCAAATATTCTCTGGAACTGATCCGGGCGGCAGTGGAGCGGGCGCAGGCGCAGATTGTGACACTGGCGCTGCGCAGAGTCAATGAAGGGGGAATGGCAAATATCCTGGATTATATTCCGGACAACGTAACACTTCTGCCGAACACTTCCGGCGCCAGAAATGCGGAGGAGGCTGTGCGGATTGCCAGATTATCCAGAGAGGTATGCGGAAGTGATCTGGTAAAAATTGAGATCATGAGAGATACCAGGTATCTCCTTCCGGACAATCAGGAGACCGTGAAAGCCACGGAAATTCTGGCGAAAGAAGGATTTACGGTAATGCCATATATGTTCCCGGATCTGAATACCGCGCGGGATCTGGTGGAGGCAGGCGCGGCATGTGTGATGCCTCTGGGAGCGCCGATCGGTTCCAACAAAGGGCTGTGTACGAAGGAATTTATCCAGATCCTGGTGGATGAAATTGATCTTCCGGTGATCGTGGACGCGGGAATCGGCAGACCGTCCCAGGCGTGTGAGGCGATGGAGATGGGTGTCACGGCAGTTATGGCAAACACGGCAATTGCCACGGCGGGCAATATTCCGCTGATGGCGGATGCTTTCCGCAAGGCAATCCAGGCAGGAAGGGAAGCTTATCTCTCCGTTCCCGGCAGAGTGAGAGAAAAAGGAGCCAGTCCGTCCTCACCGCTGACCGGATATCTTCGGGAACAGGAGGGCTGATCCATGAGCACGGAAAACCATGTAAATGAAAGTATTCTGAACGATGAGATCCGGGAGTTTCAGAAGAAGAACCGTATCGATCATATGAAATATCTTCCGGATATGGAGGTTCTGGAAAGCGACGTCATGGATCAGGTGCTCTCCGCCGCAGAACAGTATGATCCGGACATGTTTACGGCGGAAGATGTCAGAATGGCTCTGGCACATGAATACCGGACGCCGGAGGATTTCGGGGCGCTTCTTTCTCCCGCGGCACTTCCGCTGCTGGAAGAGATTGCGGTCTGTGCAAAGAAGGAAAAAGAGAAATATTTCGGAAATTCCATCAGCATGTTCACGCCGATCTATATTGCCAATTACTGCGAGAATTTCTGTATTTACTGCGGATTCAACTGCCATAATAAGATCCGCCGGGCACAGCTTACCCCGGAGGAGATCGAGAAGGAGATGGAGGCGATCGCTAAAAGCGGCCTTCAGGAGATTCTGATCCTGACCGGGGAGAGCAAAACGAAGTCAACGGTGGAGTATATAGGAGAGGCATGTAAGATTGCGCGGAAATATTTCCGGGTCATCGGCCTGGAAGTCTATCCGATGAATACGGAGGATTATGCGTATCTCCATGAATGCGGAGCAGACTATGTGACAGTTTTTCAGGAAACCTATCATGCGGATAAATATGAGACGCTGCATCTGGCAGGGCATAAGAGAATCTTTCCGTATCGCCTGAATGCCCAGGAAAGGGCGCTGAGGGGCGGAATGCGCGGCGTGGGATTCGGTGCGCTGCTTGGACTGGACGACTTCCGCAAGGATGCTTTTGCCACCGGCATGCATGCATGGTATCTGCAGAAAAAATATCCCCAGGCGGAAATTGCGTTCTCCTGTCCGCGCCTGCGTCCGATCATTAACAATGATAAGATCAATCCGATGGATGTCCATGAGGCGCAGCTTCTGCAGGTGGTCTGCGCTTACCGGCTGTTTATGCCGTTCGCGGGCATCACCGTTTCCACCAGGGAATGCGCCCGAGTGAGAGACAATCTGATGAAGATCGCTGCCACAAAGATCTCCGCCGGGGTCAGCACGGGAATCGGGGAGCATGTGGAAGAGATGGAAGACAAGGGAGACGCTCAGTTTGAGATTTCTGATACTCGTTCTGTGCAGGAGGTTTATGACGGACTGCTGGATGAGGGACTGCAGCCGGTGATGGCGGATTATATTTACGTATAAGAAAACTGTATAAGTAAAAGAGTATAAGGAAAATGAGCGCATCACTTTGCGGGAAAGTGTAATGCGCTCATTCTTTTTTCCGTTACATGGCATCGGACAGTTTGATGATCACGATTCCGTTCATTTGCTGCACGCTGCCGGCTGCGGGCCAGACGGGCATGGAGACTGCCTGAGCCTGAGCAAATGAAGCCTGTTCCTGGGTAGGCTTTTCCATATCGTATCCCAGCGTGTCACAGAAATCTATAATGCGGTTCGTTGAACCACAGTAGCTGGAGGCATCCCATTCGAAAAAGGATGCGCCGATCATCTCGCCTTTCCGGGCGTCTTCGGTAAAATTTGCGCTTTTCGTTCCCACAAATACCACGGGATATTCTTCCAGCCCGGCGTCTGCTGCTGTCTGCGAAATTCTTTCGTAGAGGGAAGCTGCAAGAGCCTTGTCCTGATTGTAGGTAACAAAGGCGGTATGGAAAAGCTGTGTCATCCTCTGACCCTGCTGCAGCGATACGAAGACGCCTGCCAGGCAGCAGAGAATGGCAAGGGATTTCCGGGTAAGGGTTGTCATTCCCGCCAGGAAAAAGGCAAAGACAAATACATAGGAAAACTGGCCGCGCAGCGGCTGATGGGAGCCGCTGATGAAAGAGAGGAAAACCGGAGACAGCACCAACAGCGCCAGCGCCGCCACATAGAACGGAAATCCATTTCGTTCCATCTTCCGTCCGCGCCGCAGCAGCAGGAGGGAACAGATCAACATGGCAGGAGCAAACATCCAGTGGAAGAATTCAGGCCAGTATCCCAGGTAGACCCGTGCACAGTCAGACAGAACACTTCGCAGGGATGCCCTGAAATCGGTGCTGTTCCAGAAATACATGTTGTTGACATAATCGGTGGCTTCGATCCCGGAGGACAGCCGGATGATTTTTCCGGCCATCACATAGAGCAGGAGACCGACGCAGAAAACAGTGACATACTTTAAGCAGCAGAAGAGCCATGACTTCTTTTCCTGCAGCCGCACGGAGGGATTCTGATAAGACAGCAGAAAAGAAACCAGTGCGACTGAGAGAAACAGACTGGCAAATGCCTGGTAGGAACCAAAGGACCAGACCATAAAGACCGTTCCCGGTATGATCCAGAGAAAACTTTCCTGGTAAAACAGCCAGCGGCTGAAGCAGTAGACGGCTGCCATACAGAGGAGCCCCGCCCAGGCAATTTCAAAAGACTGCAGGGTAAAGAAAAACTGTTCCGCCAGACAGGGAGCGCTGACGTAAGCAATGGGGAAAATGTAAAAAAACATTCGGTAGCGGGAGTCTTTTCCGCGCCATTCTTCCACACAGAAGTCAAAGAAAAAGGCGGAACATCCCAGAGCAAGTATCATCAGAAAGTTAGACACATAGGGAACAAACCGGCTCATGAAAAACAGTTTCTTCGTGAACACCAGACCGAACCGGTCAATGGTGAGCCAGGAATCCAAAAGTTCCTGCTGTGAAGAAAGAGCGGCTTCGCTGTCGATGGAAATATCATAATAAAAAATCCGGACACCGTACAGAAACAGAAGCCACAGCGCCAGAATGCTGATGACTCCTTTGTGGCTCTTTGCAAAGGAAAAAAATCTTTCGGCAGATTTTCGTATCTCCGTCCCGAAAACGGAACATTCTTTTCGCATAGTACAATACCTTCCTGTTATCTTTTTTAGAACCGCGAATGAATCGCAGAAGGGGTTCGTATCGGTGTATTTCTCTGAGAAATCTTGCTCTGACACGAACCCATTTGCCGTGAAGCGGATATTGTTTTTTATCCATGTTGATGAAGATATTTCTCTCTCGTAGCCATCCCCCCGCGGATATGACGTTCTGATTTGTTCGTATCCAGGACCTTCCGCGCTTCCCGGGCAAGAGACGCGTTTATCTGGAGGAGACGATCGGTGACATCTTTATGTACCGTACTTTTGCTGACTCCAAATTTTTTCGCAGTCTGCCTCACCGTTGCCTTCTCTTCAACAATATAATTTGCGATTTCTATTGCCCGTTCTTCGATATAATCTTTCAAGGAAAATCCCCCGAAATCTCCTCTTTTTACAATCTATGCGGGGAGACTTCAGGTCATGCAGGATGAGAGTCGGATGACAATGATTTCATCCGCTGCTCTGACACTTCCGGAAGCCGGCCAGACAGGCATTTCCGGTGCCAGCTGATTCGCTCTTTGCGCCTGTTCTTCCGTCGGCACTGCCATGTCATATCCAAGTGTGTCACAGAAACCGATGATGCGGTTTGTGGAACCGGCATATCCGGTTGCGTCCCACTCGAAGAAAGAATGGCCGATGACATCGCCGCGCAGGGAATCCTGCGGAAGATTTGCACTGCGGTTTCCCACAAATACCACCGTATAGGTATCCAGCCCGGCATCCGTACCGGTCTGCTCAATGGACTCATACAGGGATGCGGCAAGCGATTTATCCTGCTCATAAGTCATATAGGAAGTATGGAAAAGCTGTGTCATGATCTGCCCCTGATGCAGGGAAGCCAGAGCGGCCCCAATACAGCAGAGGTAAGAGATTGCTTTTTTCTGGAATGTGGTAATTGCCGCCAGGCAGAATGCATATACAAAAGGAAAAACGATCTGTCCGCGGATCGGCTGGTAGGAACCGCTGATAATCGTGAGAAACAGCGGAGAAAGTGCCAGCAGGCCGGCGGCAATCAGATACATGAGGAATCCTTTTCTGTGCATGCGCCATCCTCTGAAAATCAGCAGAATCAGGCAGAGAATCAGAACCGGCAAGAATAATTTCGGAAAGAGGGTACTCCATACTGCCCGGTAGATTCTTTCGGCATCACCTTTGATATTATTCAGGGCGGCAGAAATTCCTACCGTCTTCCATCCGAACATATTGTCCACATAGGAAGAATCCAGGTGGTAATAGATCCGCACCAGTTTTGATGTCAGCCCGTAAGCGATAAATCCGACGGCAAATACTGCGATATATTTAAAACCGCAGAAAAACCATCCCCAGCTTTTCTGGAATTCGATGCGGTGATTCTGATAGCAGATCAGAAAAGAAATCAGGGTAACCGTGATAAACAGGCTGACGAAAGCCTGATACGATCCAAAGGCCCAGATCATCATGAAAATACCCGGCAAGATCCAGAGCATGCTTTCCCGGAAAATAATCCGTCTGCTGACGCAGTATACCGCCAGGATACATAAGAATCCTGCCCAGGCAATCTCAAAGGACTGCAGCGAAAAATAAAACTGTTCTGCAAGACAGGGTGCGCTGACATAAGCCACCGGAAAAATATAGTAGAACAGTTTGTAAGACTGTTCCTGGTCTTTCCATTCCTGAATACAAAAATCAAAGAAAAATGCGGAAAATCCAAGGGTCAGTACCATTAAGAGATTGGACGCTGCCGGCACAAACCGTGTCAGTCCGAATAATTTTTTTGTCAGTACCAGGCCGAACCGGTCAATAGCCACCCAGGAATTTAAAATTTCAGCTTGGGATGAAAGCGCGATCTCGCTGTCAATAGAAATGTCATAATAGAAAATTTCCTGGCCATACAGGAAAATCAGCGCCAGAGTCAGAATGGCGATGACTCCCTTATGGCATTTGGTAAATTCTGAAAACCGTCTGGCGGAGGCTTTTATGTCTCTCCAGAAGTCTGCACAAACTGCACGCATGCTCAGTATCTCCTCTCTTCCATTTACAGTGGCTTCATTATATCTCGTTTTGACCTAAAAGTCCATATTCAGACGATTGGGAGCAGCAGTGTGGATTAATTGCTTTCCTGTTTGGTAAAAAACAGTTGCTTTTGGCTGCTGGGCTTTTCTGGTATACTTAACTGAAGAATGCCCTGTTCCACCAAAGGCATGACGTATCGTTGGATTGCGTAGGTTGTGGAAGATAAGCCTAAATAATCACAGATTTCTCTGCGGGTACGTGGAGTTTTGCAGAAAAGAATCAGATTTCGCATGTTTTCTGTCGGTTCTTCCGCCTGTGTTTGCTTCTCTTCCGGTTCTTTATAGAGTGTTACAAGAAAACTTCCACGTACATCCTCAAATACCGGATCAGGAAGACAATAGGATGCCATGGCTCTGCGAATGGTGGGGATTCCGGAATAACGGTTTTCTGTAATGTCAAGAACTTCCAAGGCGGAAGCCAATACAGGGTTTCTGGTATCCGGCTGAACCTTACCTAATTGATCCACCTTTAAGCGGCCGTAGATTCCACCAGGATTTCTGATTTCCAATCGATCATCGAATAAAAGCAGCTGAATGGGCATACCTTCGGTGTGGAGACTGTAATCCCGATGTACCAGCGCATTCAGTATTGCTTCCCTGACAGCTTCTATCGGATAATCGGTATGGTCCGTCCTTCTGCCGGTCTCTGGATCGATGATGGTTTTTGTCCGCATATTTCTGCGAACAAATTGAATGGCGGTTTCCAGCATTTCCGGAATGGTGCCTTCAATTCTCAGGTTATCCAGAAATCGTTCTCCGTGAATTCCGATATCTCCCATTTCTGTTCCTGGTACAACCACTGCAGTGATACACAGCTGCGGCAAATATGCCTGTGGATAGGGACTGAACAACAAAGCTGCGCTTAAAGTAACTGCACCGTTTCTGGTAATGCTCATCAATTCGCAAATTTCCGGATCGGATAGATGTGAAAGACGTTGCTTTCCGGTTTTTAATCTCCTGATATAATCGTTCAGGAGTTCCTGATCCAGAGAAGAGAGAGTTATTCTTGGGATTTCGCGAATATCGTCCTGATATTTTTTGCGAAAAGCTTCGTAACTATATATTTCATACTCTGTCATAGGTTCATCGCTGTCACCCACACGGATAAAAGCGCCTTTGATTCGTCCATGTCCACGATAATAGCAGGGACGTTCTGCCAAATCTATACCAGGTATCTCGGCAGCGACAAAACTCTTTCCGTCCTTTTCCAATACTGTGAGCAGTGGTCTGACAACCGGTTCCATCTGGAGGCACTGTGCATTGATTTTCTTTTGAAGATCCTGTGCGTCATAAACTCCGCATTCAAGGTATCCCTGTTCCTCGTCGATTCCGAAAATAATAACACCACCGTCATCCTGGTTGGAGAAACTGGACAATGTGTCATACAAACGTTTCGGGCAGCCCATTCTGGCGCTTTTTAATTCAAGAAATTGAGATTCACATTTGCTTTTTTGAATTAGTTTTAGTTTTTCTATCAATTCATCTGTTGTCATTTCAGTTTCTCCTTTCTTTATTTTAGATTTTATCACTATATTTCATTTTATACAAGAAAATAAAATTATATTACTTAAATTTCAATTTTGTATTTAAGTTTTAGACATAGGATTTTACTTTTTGGTTTTTAAATATGCTCTGGGTTTCAATCTGTCAAAGAAGTAAAAAAGCGAAAAATCCTTCCTTTAAAAAAGATTTTCCGCTTTTTGATGTACCGGCATATCGAAAAGTAAATATTCAGAGCAATGTTCAAACACGTTTTATCCAGTGATCAGTTTCACGACAGCGATCAGGATAGAAAATACCGCGACGCCTTTTTTCAAAAGTTCCGGTTTCAGGAAAGAAGTATTATGGCTTCCGAACCATACGCCGATCCCGTGGCTGATCATGGAAACAGCCAGCAGTCCTCCGATGGAGAGGATATCACACTGCATCGTATATCCGATACAAGACGGAATGGCGATAAAGATGGAGTCAAAAAGTGCGACGCCGACTGAGGTTTTGACTGGGACGCCCATCACTACCAGCAGCGGCATGACAAGGATCGGGCCGCCGGCGCCGGACAGCGCGCAGACAGCGGCGGTGATCAGGCCGAAAAGGATACAGACTGGAAGAGGGATCTGTCTGTTTTTCGCCTGTGCCTGGCTGTCCGCGGAGATGTCCGTTTCCGGTGTTTCTTTTTTGTCCTTCCGCAGAAGGATGGAGAGACCGGAGAGTAGGACGACCGTGTAGAGGATACGTTTTACGATTGCCTCGTCGATCAGAAGATTCAGTCTGACGCCGATGACAGCGCCGATCAGGCTTCCGATGCTGATGAAAACCGCCAGCTTTAGATCCAGGTTTTTCGCCTTGTAATAATTCCAGGATCCCAGGATTCCTGAGATCAGGAAGGCGAAGAAACTCAGCGCCAGCGCCTGGACGGCGGGCATTCCCATAAAACCGCTGTACAGCATCGGAAGCAGGAATCCTGCGATTCCGGTGAGTCCGATCATTCCTCCGATGAGGAGATTGGCTATGATGACAATCAGATAAGTAAGCATAAATAAAACTCCAATGTTACGGATGATAGTTTTTGGCTTCTGCCAGGATTTTCTCCTGGTCAAGCGTCAGGATTTGTCCTTTTTCCATCAGGACGCGTCCGCCGACGATGGAATCTGTCACGTCGGAAGCATTGACGCTTTCCAGCAGGGTATTGGAAAGGTGCCCGTAAATTGCCAGGTGAGGTTTCTGCATATCGATTCCGATCAGATCGGCGGAAGCGCCTTCCCGGATCACACCGCCGTTGGGGTTTCCGAGACATTTCTGTCCGTTGACCGTCGCCATTTTCAGGATGGCTTTGGCGGGCATGACTGCAGGGTTGGACAGGGGAACTCCGAAATGGAGATTCATCACAGAGCGGAAGATTTTCATCTCATTCCAGAGACTCAGGCCTCCGTGGGCGGCTCCGTCGGTTCCAAGGCTGACGGGGATTCCCTTACTCATAAGGGAAGGGGTATCCGGCGCTGCTTTTCCGCAGTTGCTGAACGGGCAGTGGCATACGTTTACGCCGCGCTGTGCGAGAAGCTGTTTCTCATCTTCTGAAAGCAGAAGACTGTGTGCGCCGATAAAATTTTCACCGAGGATGCCGAGTTTCTCCAGATACTCATAGGGACGCATCTGTTCTCTTTCCATAAAGAAATTGATCTCGCCCGGGTACTCGTTCATGTGAGCCTGGAGCATAGTGCCGCGCTCTCTGGCACGGGAGCCCGCTGCTTCCATCAGTTCCTGGGAGCAGGAGATCAGGGAACGAAGGGAATAGTAAACTTTCAGATTTCCTTTGCCGTGGAATGCGTCGTACAGAGCGTCGGTGCGCCGGATCGCTTCGTCGGCGTCCATTGCGATGGAAGCGGGAAGTCCTTTCTGGTCCATGGTGGAGAAGGACAGCGCGCCCCGAAGACCGCTTTCGCGGTAGACTTCGGCGGCCTCTTCCATATAATAGCTTCCGGCGTCGATGAATCCGGCGGTTCCGGACTGTATCATGTCAAGGGCGGCAAGCTGGGCGCTGAGACGCATTTTTTCCGGTGTCAGGGTACTTTCGAAAGGCAGCATGATCCTTGTCCAGATCATCGGCATCTCATCCAGGACACGGCCCCGCAGAAGCTGCTGGCCGGTATGCATATGAGCGTCTACCAGGCCGGGAAGATAGACACAGCCTTTTCCGTCCAGCGTCCGATCGAAGGTATAGGTTTCGTTCAGCTGTTCCAGCGTGTCAATTTTTTCTATTTTTCCGTCTGCAACTGCAATGCTGCTGCCTTTCTGAAGTTCGAAATTCTCGTCCAGGTAGTCGGCATGGCGGATCAGCAGGTCTGCATGTTTTTTCATAAATCAAAATCTCCTTTCCGACAGGCGGCAGGTATCTGATCGTAACCGTTCAGCTGGCTGAACCGTTGGATCAGATTGCCCCGG
>ERZ1643250.809-NODE-809-length-30272-cov-6.129133_pt1 | contig 30272 bp, 29 predicted proteins | sample MGYA00579262_ERZ1643250 | MGnify/ENA primary metagenome ERZ1643250 (study PRJEB29033, sample SAMEA4952265) | chicken gut metagenome | biome: Broiler Chicken; feature: Gastrointestinal Tract; material: Caecum | place: Ireland | collected 2018 | study: Broiler... | reverse complement strand
TCCGGCAGGCGTTATCTTCGCAAGGGCGGTGATGAACGAACGCATCAGATACATATTTTTCAGACGGAGGATTCCTGCAATATCCGACGGCATCTTGCGTTTCGGGATTATATGCGCACTCACAAAATAGAGCGGGAAGAATATGAAAAGTTAAAAAGATCGCTTGCCAAAAGATTCCCTTATGATATAAATGGTTATTGTGACATTTGTACAGAAAATAGAAAAACGGGCTCTGGAACAATATGAGAAAGAAAAATAAAAAACGATACGGATCAGTCGGATTTAAATTCACAAAGGAGGCAGCAGATGAAAATCGAAGGAAATGAAAAAGAACGGGCAGCAATGGCAGAGTTTCACAAGGGAAACCGAACGGAAGGTTTAAGACTTCAGGAAGAATTTGCGGCGGAGTTCAGAAAAGAATATGCCAGTCAGGATCACTGCCCTTGTCAGAAAGCGTGCAGATATCATGGAAACTGTAAAGAGTGTGTGGCAATACACCGGGCGCATCAGGAACACGTGCCAAATTGTATGCGTCCGATTATAAACAGGAAATTAAAAAGTTTATCGGAGTTAACGGAGCACACGCTTGCCAATGAAATTGAGCCGCCAAAAGAAATATTACGAAAAGAATAGAGATCTAAGGCATGAAAGTAACAAAAGGTTGATTAATTTGAAATGTTTTATTACAATGAATAAAAAAATATTGTATTTTCGTCGTGATAATATATCACGTGAGTAGAAATTGTTATTTTATATTAGAGATGATCATTTGTGTGATTAAAACATAAATGATCATTTTTTTAAATTAATAAATACTCTAAAATAAAATAACAGAGAATTATATTGAAGAATGTATATGAATATGATATTATATTTAAAATAATCGTTATTCTGAATAAAGAGGTGAATAAACAAGTATGAAGAAATATATTGCGCACAGGAATGAAAAAAATGGATTGATTCAGACAGTGGAGGAACATTGTAAAAATACAGCAAATTTGTGTAAAGAATATGCGATTCCGGAATTGAAAGATTTTGGATATGTTGTTGGACTTCTGCATGATATTGGTAAATATCAAGAATCTTTTGGTAAAAGAATTAATGGAGATAAAGTTAAAGTAGAACACTCTACTTGTGGTGCACTTGCTGCAAAAGAAAATTATTCAGTATCACCCATGGTTCTTATGATGGAATATTGTATTGCCGGTCATCATTCAGGGATTCCTGACGGAGGGTTTCCGAACGATGATGCTGACAAACCAACGTTGTGCGGTAGGCTAAAAAGAAAATTTGAGGATTTCAGTGAATATAAAAAAGAGATTTCTTTACCGGAATTGGATGGTTTAAATTGGATGAAGTATCTGTTCAAAGATTGTGATGACAAACTAGAGAATGTGATTGATAAGTTTGCATTTCTTACCAGATATATTTTTTCCTGTTTGGTAGATGCAGATTCAAACGATACTGCGGAATTTTGTAAAGAAAGAGAGTTGCCAAGAAAATTAAAAGCAGACTTTACAGCTTGTCTTCGGAAGGTTAATGCTAAGCTTGACTCGTTTACATGTAAAACAGAACTGCAGAAAAAAAGAGCGTTTCTTCAGAAGCAGGCATTTCAGAATGCCGGACAGGAGGGAGAAATTTATTTGCTGAATATGCCTACGGGAAGTGGCAAGACGCTTGCAAGTACAAAAATTGCATTGGAAAGAGCGATACAAGAGGAAAAGAAACGGATTATTTATATCATTCCATACAATAGTATCATTGAACAGACGGCAGATACACTGGAAAATTTGTTTGACAAAGATATAGAAATCTTGCGCCATCAATCAACATTTTCCTATGAAGATGAGGAAAATGGAAGTGAAGATTACCGGATGGCGGCAAAGACAGCAACAGAGAATTGGGATGCGCCATTTATCATAACGACAGCGGTTCAATTTTTTGAATCTGTCTATGCAAACAAAAGAAGCAAACTTCGCAAAATGCATAATCTGTCAGATAGTATCTTGATTTTTGACGAAGCACATCTGATGCCACAAGATTATTTACAGCCATGTCTTCAGGCTGTGGCATATATTACGAGATATCTTTATAGCAAAGCAGTTTTTTTAACAGCAACAATGCCGGATTTTGAAAAATTGCTGAAAGAATATGCATTGCAGGATTGCAAAATTATAAGACTGATTGAAGATACTACTATGTTTGCCAAATTTCAAAAATGTAAATATAGCTATGTAGGGGAAACTACATCTTCAGAATTACTTATGAAATGCTGTGAGTATCCTTCATCGCTGGTTATTGTAAATAAAAAGGCAACTGCAAGAAAACTGTATCGGGAATGTGGCGGGAAGAAGTATCATTTATCTACATACATGACTTCTTATGATCGAAAAAAGATCTTGAAGGAAATAAGACAGGAATTGGATCAGTTAGAACTGGAGTATCCGGAGTACAAGGCTGTACCGGAGGATAGAAGGATTACCATAATATCCACATCACTGATTGAGGCAGGTGTTGACTTGGATGTTTATACAGTATTCAGGGAAAGAGCGGGACTGGATAGTATCCTTCAGGCGGGTGGACGATGCAACAGAGAAGGGAAAAGGGAAACAGCCGATGTATTTATTTTTGACTTGTCAGAAGATATAAAACAAAGTGCTTTGGGTGAGAAAGCAAATCTCACAAAAGGATTATTAGAAAAATATGAGGATATTTCAGATTCGAAGTGTGTTGATGAATACTATTCCAGATTGTATTTTATACGAAGAGAAGATATTCAGAAAAATACGATGCATAAGGAATGTGCGGATATTGCCTCCATTCCATTTAGGGAGTACGCAGAGAAGTTTGAGTTGATCGATTCCAGACAAATATCGCTTGTTGTTCCGAGAAATGAACAGAGTGAGAAACTTGTAGAGATGATAAAATATACAAAGGCAGGTAATATAAGAAAATTACAGAATTATACATGCTCTGTTCGACAAAAAGAACTGGAAGATCTGATCCGACAGCATGCAGTAGACGATTATGGAACAGGTATTTACTGTCTGACCAATATGGATTATTATGATGAATATACAGGTGTATTATTTGAAGCGTCAGATTATTTTTTGTAGAAAGAGAGGTGAGAAAAATGAGTTATGGATTCAAGGTTATTGTGGAAGGTGATTATGCTTGTTTTACAAGGCCGGAATTTAAAGTTGAGAGGGTAAGTTATGATGTGCCGACACCGGGAGCGTTGGAGGGGCTTCTGAAGAGCATATATTGGAAACCTGCTATTCGTTATGTCATTGATAAGATCATTGTTTTTCAAGATATTGATTTTGTGAATATCCGAAGGAATGAAGTCAAAGACAAAATCCTGTTTAGTGCAGTGAAGAGTCAGATGAATGGTAAAGGTGGAGATCCCTGTATATATACCGCTGAGAGTAGAAGTCAGCGTGCTGCAATGGTGTTGAAAAATGTAAAATATGGAGTGGAGTTTCACTTTGAATTGACTGGGTTGAAAAATGATGCAGAGGCAGATGGAGAAAAAAAACATTATAATATTATTAAAAGAAGGTTGGAAAAAGGGCAGTGGTTTCGGGCACCATGTCTTGGTTGCAGTGAATTTCCGGTAAAGAGGATCGAACTGGTAACAGATTTTGATGAAAATATGATTAGTAGTAAAATCCTTGGTATGGGAGATGTGGATTTGGGCTATATGAGTTATAAAGTTCAATTCGCAGATGGCGGCAAGCCAGTTAATCATGACTGGGATAATCCCAAATTTTCGGATAAAGCATCTACGGTTTATTATCGGCCGCATATGATCAAGGGGGTCATTGATGTAAAAAAATATAGGGAGGAATTGCGATGTTAATTAAGGCCTTGTGTGATTATTATGATATCTTGGCCAAGAAGGGCAGCGTTCTTCCGGCCGGATATTCTAAGGTGAACATTCATTACCTGATTTCCTTGACTGCAGATGGAAAGGTGGATGAAATTATTGATTGCCAGGAAAAGAAGCTAATCCGATCAGGCAAGAATGCTAAGGAGAAAAAAGTCCCAGTAGAAATGGTACTGCCTCAGAGAACAGAAAAGCCCGGTATAGATGCAAATATAGTGGAACACAGACCGTTGTATATTTTTGGCTTGAATTTGGTCAAGGATCATTTGACACCAGAAGACAGAACAGACAAAGCAAAAAAATCTCATGAGGCATTCGTGAAGGAAAACTTAGAGTTTATAGAAAACCTTCAGTCTCCACTTATTTCCGCATATAAAAATTTTCTGATTTCTTGGAAGCCCGAAGAAGAAGTAGAAAATAAATGGTTACTTGGATTGGGAAAAGATTACCAGAAATCTGGTTTTGCGTTTTGTTTGTCTGGAAATCCGGATCGCCTTTTGCATGAAAAATCTGCAGTAAAGAAAAAATGGGAAGAGGAATATAGAAAACGTGCAGAAAAAGGAGATGATACTAGAACGGCACAGTGTGCTGTTACAGGAGAACAAGTTCCAATCGCCAGGATACACAGTAAAATAAAGGGCGTCTATGGAGGTCTGGCTACAGGGAGTGTGCTGATAGGATTTAATAACGACTCGGAAAATTCTTATGGAAATGAGCAGTCTTATAACAGCAACATTTCAGAAACAGCAATGAAAAAATATACGGAAGCCTTGAATTTCTTGCTTAGTGCTGATAAGCACAAAGCAATGCTGGATGAGATGACGATCGTGTTCTGGGCTATGAGCAGTCAGGAGGCATATGAAGATCTGTTCATGAAAATGTTTCTTGGACAGCAGGATCAGATGGATGCGGAAAAGACAGATGCTATGCTTAGAAATCTACTAAAAGATGCAAGGAATGTACAAGTGACAGAAGAACGACTGCAATCACTAGATATAATTGATCCGAATGTGGATTTTTATATGTTGGGATTGAAACCAAATTCATCCAGACTGTCTGTAAAATTTATCATACGAAGAAAGTATGCAGATGTACTCTGGAATATCGCAAAATTCCAGAATGATTTGCAGGTATCAGATGATTTTCATTCAGTTGCACTCTGGCAGATAAAGAGAGAAATAATTTCGCCAAAGAGTAAAAATGATAAAGTGAATCCTGCGTTAATGTCAAGGCTGTTGGAAGCTATCTTAAATGGCGGAATATATCCCGTTTCTCTTTTAGAAACAATAATTAGAAGAGTAAAGACGGATGAAGGAAGTGGAAAGATTAATGCAATAAGGGCAGGAATCATAAAAGCTTGCATTAACAACAGAGAATCAAAGGAGGAATTAAAAATGTCATTGGATAAAACAAATCAAACGTCTGCGTATCTGTGTGGCAGATTGTTTGCCGTACTTGAAAAATTGCAGCAGGATGCATCCAATAACTCATTGAACAGGACGATTAAAGATGCCTATTTTGCTTCTGCATCTGCAAAGCCAGCGCTGGTATTTCCCAAATTAATCCGGCTTGCACAGAATCATTTGAATAAAGTGCAATATCCGGTTTATTATAACAAATTGATTGGCGAGATTGTGGACGGGCTACAGGGAGAATTTCCGGAAACGCTGCGTTTGACAGATCAAGGCAGATTTGATGTCGGATATTATCAGCAGAATCAGGATTTATGGAAAAAATCATCCAAATCAGAAGAAATGGAGGGAAAATAATATGGCACTTACAAACAGATATGATTTTGTAATACTTTTTGATGTAGAAAATGGGAATCCAAATGGTGATCCGGATGCAGGAAATGCACCTAGAGTTGATGTGGAATCCGGATATGGATATATTACAGATGTCTGTCTGAAACGGAAAATCAGAAATTATGTGGAGCTTGTGAAAGAGGGGGAGCCAGGATACAATATTTTGATCAAACCAGATCGGTCATTGAATGCCAAATTTACGGCTGCTTATGAGGCGGAAGGATTAAAGACGAAAAACAAAGGAAAAGATCCAAATGAAGTAAAAAAAGCAAGAGACTATATGTGTCGTACTTATTATGATGTAAGAACATTTGGAGCAGTTATGTCAACCGGCGATGATCCTTGTGGTATTGTGAGAGGCCCGGTGCAAATTAATTTTGCCAGAAGTATTTCGCCTGTCAACATCCAGGACGTTACGATTACTCGTCAGGCACGTACCACGGAGGACAGAAAAGAGACAGGCGATACGGAAATGGGCAGAAAAAGTGTGATTCCTTATGCGTTATACCGTGCAGAAGGATATGTCTCTGCAGCGTTGGCGAATAAGTTAACAGACTTATCCGAAGAGGATGTGGAACTTCTGTGGACTGCACTTATGAATATGTTTGAACATGATCATAGTGCGGCTAGAGGGAAAATGTGTATGAGAAAGCTGTATATATTTAAGCATGAAAATATACTCGGCAATTGTCCATCTCATATTTTGTTTGACAAGGTTAACGTAAAAGAGAAAGGAGATATTATTCCAAGAGCTTTCGGCGATTACGAAATCAGTGTTGACAGGAATATGCCGACAGGTGTTGAACTGATTGAAAAGATATGAGTACAACTGAAATAACGATCCGTTCCATTCAGCATTATTTATATTGCCCACATCGATGGGGGCTTATGGAAATTGATAAAGCATGGGCAGAAAATATTTATGTGACAAAAGCAAACCTGATGCATGAGCGTGTGCATGATCCAGACAAGAGTTATATAATGCGTGGGAAAAAAGTATATACTTCAGTTTCTGTTTATAATGACCTTGAAGAATATAATCTTTATGGAATAACAGATTGTCTTGAACTTAGTAAAGGTGAAGAAGGAGTATCATTTAATGGCAGTGGTGAAAAATATCATATTTCCATTGTAGAGTATAAGCCAACGATACCTAAAAATGTGGACTACAGAGACGATGATCTGATGCAGGTGTTTGCGCAAAAGGTGTGTGTTGATTATGTGTTTGACACAGACTGCGATGGGGTTATTTATTATGCGGATGTGAAAAAACGTGTGGCATTACCTCTCAGACAAAATTATGAAGAGTATAATATAAAGCTTAAACAGATTTTGAAAGAAATGCGAAATTATTTGAAAGAAGGGAAAATACCTGCAATTAGAAAGGGACAAAAGTGTAGTGGATGTTCTATGAAAGATCTGTGCATGCCTTCCATTATGCCTATAAAAGATTTTCGGATGGAGATAAAGAAAATAGAGGAGGCGAAGTTATGAGAAAGCTGCTGAATACGGTTTATGTTACAAACGAGATGGCATATCTGACATTAGACGGAGAAAATCTTGTATGCAAAATAGACGGGGAAATTAAACTTCGGATTCCTTTTGAGAACATTGAAAATATTGTCTGCTTTAATTATGTTGGTTGTTCGCCGGCGTTAATGGGTAAATGTGTGGGCAAAACAATTCCCATCAATTTTATATCACCTCAAGGGAAGTTTCTTGCCAAAGTCTGTGGAGAAACTAAAGGTAATGTTTTTCTAAGAGTGGCACAGATCGATAAATTTAGAGAGTCTGGTCTTGAACTAACTCAGAATACAATGGCTGCAAAATTCAGTAATGCACGTCAGCTAATACGACGTACATTACATGATAATCCGGAATTACGGGAAGATGCAAAAATACAGAAAGTTATAGAAGTATTGGCTTCGGGTATTGAACAGTTGTATCGAGTGCAGAGTATAGAAGAGGTTATAGGTATAGAGGGGTATTGTGCACAAAAATATTTCTCTATATTTAACAAATTAATTACAAATAAGAAAGTTCCATTTACTTTTGAATTGCGTACCAAAAGGCCTCCATTGGATCCTATTAATGCTGTTTTGTCTTTTGTATATACGTTGGCAACCAGTGAATTTGCAGCAGCGTTGGAAACAGTCGGTCTTAACAGTTATATTGGATATTGTCATACGTTGCGGAGCGGACGGGTTTCTCTTGCATGCGACTTAGTAGAAGAAGCAAGATGTCTCGTCGAACGATTTGTGATTACCCTTCTAAATCTGCAAATTATAGGCGAAAAGGATTTTGAACAACAGGTATCAGGTGCGTTTTGGCTGAATGATTTAGGACGCAAGAAGGTGCTTTCGCGTTGGCAGGAAAAGAAAAGAACAGATATGATGCACCCTTATCTCAAGAAAAAGATACCAATGGGTCTATTGCCATATATTCAAAGTAATCTCTTGGCAAAATATGTGCGGGGGGATATTGAAATCTATCCATCGTTTCTTTTGAAATAAATAGAAGGTGATTAATACTATGATGGTTCTAATTAGTTATGATGTCAGTACAACAAGTTCTGCAGGGAGGTCCCGTTTAAGGAAAGTAGCAAAAGAGTGTCAGAATCATGCTCAGAGGGTACAAAACTCTGTGTTTGAAGCGGATCTTGACTATTCTGCATTTTTGCGTTTGAAAGATCGCTTATTGAAATTAATTGATCCTGAGCAGGATAGTTTGCGGTTTTACTACTTGGGGAATAATTGGGAAAAGAGGGTCGAACATGTGGGAGCTAAGAAGACATATAATCCGGAGGGGGTTATCATTATATAAAGATGTAGGCGAAGGTCAGGTGATTAAGAATAGAGGGAGGCTTCGCCTAAAAAAAGGTGAATTTACCAGTTAAAATTGATATAATTATGTATATCAGATTTGTCCGTTCCTACATATAGGGAGGCGACTGCGGTTTGAAACAAAATGTAGCGGTCACGTCCCGCGAGGGACGTGTGAGTAGAAATCTTTCCATACGGTATGGCTCTGGAAGCGGACGCCGTCACGTCCCGCGAGGGACGTGTGAGTAGAAATTTTTGATGTAATGATCTTCTGATGTACATTCACTTGTCACGTCCCGCGAGGGACGTGTGAGTAGAAATCCTTTTAATTTCCATTCTGTTTAAAAAAAGTATGTCACGTCCCGCGAGGGACGTGTGAGTAGAAATATCTAAAAGGTTACTTGATTACGATGATTACGTTGTCACGTCCCGCGAGGGACGTGTGAGTAGAAATTTCCGAATAAAGAAGGTACGAAAAATTGATTCCGTCACGTCCCGCGAGGGACGTGTGAGTAGAAATGCCGAAATCGAAACATAAAAATTGGCCGGCCGTAGTCACGTCCCGCGAGGGACGTGTGAGTAGAAATCTGGAAAACACCGGATTGGTATTTGAACCGTCCACGTCACGTCCCGCGAGGGACGTGTGAGTAGAAATGATTATGTAAAGCTTGCCAGCTTCAAAGCGCAATGTCACGTCCCGCGAGGGACGTGTGAGTAGAAATCCTTCATTTCCGTAGTTCTGCGCCCAGCCCAAGGGTCACGTCCCGCGAGGGACGTGTGAGTAGAAATAAGTATCGACAAGACGGAAGCCGGATTGATATTCGTCACGTCCCGCGAGGGACGTGTGAGTAGAAATTCTACGTAACCGATATGGTCAGAATATCCGTCATTGTCACGTCCCGCGAGGGACGTGTGAGTAGAAATGGCATCCCCGTAGACCTTGGCATTTCCGCAGAGTCACGTCCCGCGAGGGACGTGTGAGTAGAAATATTATATCCAAGCCATGACCGCATAACGTTAAGGTCACGTCCCGCGAGGGACGTGTGAGTAGAAATTGCTTCCTGCACGAGATTTTCCAGATAGCGGTCAAAGTCACGTCCCGCGAGGGACGTGTGAGTAGAAATCTTTGCTGCTGTTTGTGTATGGCCCGGCATACGCGTCACGTCCCGCGAGGGACGTGTGAGTAGAAATCGAAAAGGGATTGAGCATCGGATCGTATTTAAGCGTCACGTCCCGCGAGGGACGTGTGAGTAGAAATGAGAGGAGCTTGCCCCTTCTGCCGCCGAATACCAGTCACGTCCCGCGAGGGACGTGTGAGTAGAAATGAAGAAGTTGTAACTCTAGTAGAAAACAGAATGAGTCACGTCCCGCGAGGGACGTGTGAGTAGAAATCAGAAAAAGACGCGCGTTACGGATTGCGTCTTCCGTCACGTCCCGCGAGGGACGTGTGAGTAAAAATATTTCCATGTGCCACTGCTCTGTCCATTAAAGGTCGCATCCCATAAGGGATGCGATAATGAAAATATTAAAACTTGAAAATGTCTGAATGCGTTCCGGTTTCGACCAGGGTCAGTGTCAGAATGTCATTTTCGATCAGATAAACTAAAAGCCAATCAGGTTTGATATGGCATTCACGGAAGCCTTTGAATTTGCCGCTTAATTCATGATCCCGGTATTTTGCTTCGAGCTGTTTCCCGTGACGCAACGTGTCAACAACATCGTCAAGAAGTGAAAGATCCAGACCGCGTTTTTTCATGAGTTTATAACTTTTCTTGTAAGCGGTGGTGAATTTTACTGTATACATTTATTCTTCCAGTGCCTTTCGCAGTTCGTCCATACTGGTATATCCCTTGATATCAGGATCACGGGAAATGCGTCTGGCTTCATCCATAGCATCAAGTATGTGCTGGTTGTAGCGGGGCATTTCGACACGAAAAGGAAGGCCTCCTCTGAGAATGCATTGATGGAGAAAGAGATTTACTGCACTGGACATATCCAGACCAAGATTATTAAATAAATCGGTAGCCTGTTTTTTGATATCGGCATCAATTCTGATTTGAGTAGGTGTTGTAGCCATATAATCACCGCCTTTCGATTATATTATAAGTAATTTGGTTTACAATGTCAATCAAAAGGGCATAGAACTCATATTTCGTGGTAAATAGCGTAAAAGGATATATTATAAGCCTTAGGTCTGTGTTATACTTGAATCATTGCAGAAGAAAAACAGGACAAGGGGACTTTCATCATGCAGAGAATTTTGCTTCTGGAAGATGACCGGAATCTGAACCGGGGGATTTCATTAAAACTGGAAAAAGAAGGATATGAAGTGTCTTCCGCCTTTTCCGTGCAGGAGGCGGAGGCGCTTTTTGACGTGGTGAAGCCGGATCTTATCATCAGCGACGTCAATCTGCCGGATAAGAGCGGGCTTGATTTCTGTGCCGATATTCGCAGAAAGAGCCAGGTGTATTTGATTTTTCTGACGGCTCTGGATTCGGAGGTGGATATGGTGAACGCCTATGATCTGGGAGCGGATGATTATATTACCAAACCCTTTAGTCTGATGGTGCTGGTGTCCAAGGTGCATGCGCTGATGCGGCGGGCGCGCCGAGAAAGGGAAGAAGCCAGGCACTCGATCTGCTCTGGCAAAATCCGGATCTCCTGTCAGGAGATGAAGGCGTACCTGGAAGAAGAGCCGCTTGCCTTAAGCAAAAAGGAATGGCAGCTTCTTTTGTATTTCATGGAAAACGCAGGACAGATTCTGTCCAAGGAGCAGATTTTGGAACACGTGTGGGATGTGGATGGTCAGTTTGTGGATGATAATACGGTTCCGGTGAACGTAAGCAGGCTGAAGCGGAAGATCGGCGGAGAATATATAGAAAACGTGAGGGGGATGGGATATCTGTGGATCAAAGAAAGCGTAAAAGAATAGCTCTGGCAGCAGGGCTTTTTTTTCTTGCTTTTCTGGCAGGAATCGTTCTGACAGTAAAAGCAGCCCGGCAAAATTATGAAAGTACAGCCAGGCAGATGGCGGCGCTGGCGGAGGAAATCCCGGAATCGGAGGCAGTCTTTGCGGGAATCCTCGGAGGAAAGGATACGCCGGGAAAATCGGATCAGACAAAGAAGGGAAAAGAATTGCTCGCGAAATACGGTTATCATTTCGCGGACAGCCTGCGCCTTGGGGCGCTGCCTGGATATGCCGGCGGGATGGCGCTGATTCTGGCGGCGGGTCTGCTGGGCTGCGCGGCTTTTTCCTGGTATGGATGGAAGAAGCAAAAATCTGCCCGGGCACAGGCGGAGTATCTGGAAGAGAAGCTAAAAGAAGAAAAAATCCGGAATCAGCAGATGGAAAATGCCCTGCGCAGAGAAGAACAGGAGACGAAAGCGCTGATTACGGATATTTCCCATCAGCTGAAGACACCGGTGGCCTCTTTGAAGATGAGTTATGAGATCGTGGATTCCACGGAGCTTTCCAGGGAAGAAGCAAGGGAATTTCAGGAAAAAGAGCGGGAGGATGTGGACAGACTTGCACGTCTTTTGGAGGCGTTTACCCAGATGAGTAAACTGGAAACCGGGATGATCCGGCTGTGCCCGCAAAAAGCAAGTCTGCAGAAAACGCTGGCAAAAGCAGTGGCCGGCGTTTATGTGAAGGCCATGGAAAAGGGAATTTCGATAGAGACGCAAGAGTTTGACGATATTCTGATCTGTCATGATCCGGGTTGGACGGCGGAAGCCTTCGCGAATGTGCTGGATAATGGAGTGAAATACGCTCCTTCGGGAACCCGCATCACCATCCGTGTCACGAAGATGGCCAGTTTGGTCATGGTGGAGATGGAGGATGAGGGCCCGGGCATTCCGGCAAAGGAGCGAAACCGGATTTTTCAGCGTTTTTACCGGGGCGAGTCCGAAAGTGTCCGCCGAAAGGAAGGTTCTGGCGTGGGCCTTTATCTTACCAGGCAGATTCTGGAACGGCAGGGGGGAACGGTGTGTGTGAAAAACGGCGGAAAGGGCGGCAGCAATTTCGTCATGACCCTGCCGAAACGATAGGATTTTTGCTTTTCTTACAAAACTGTTATTCTTTTTGTTATCGTCTTGTAAGCCCCGGGTTGTATCCTGTGATCAGAAACAAAGGACAGGATGAAAAGGAGGCTTATCATGAAGGCAATATTGGAAACAAGAGATCTGGTGAAATATTACGGCTCCGGAGAAAATCTGGTAAAGGCCATTGACCATACGGATATCCGGATCGAACCGGGAGAATTTGCAGCGGTCGTAGGGCGTTCCGGCTCCGGAAAGAGTACGCTGCTGCACATGCTGGGCGGCCTGGACCGTCCGGACTCCGGTCAGGTACTGGTGGAGGGAAAAGATATTTTTCGGCTGAAGGATGACCGGCTGGCGGTATTTCGCAGGAGGAAGATCGGATTTGTCTTCCAGAGTTACAACCTGGTACCATCGTTGAATGTGTGGGAAAATATCGTACTGCCCATCGGTCTGGACGGCCGGAAAGTGGATCGGGATTTTGTGATGGATCTTGTAGAAAGAATCGGTATGGAGGATCGGCTCCGCGCTCTGCCGGGAACGCTTTCCGGAGGGCAGCAGCAGCGGGTCGCCATTGCCAGGGCGCTGGCGTCCCGGCCGGCTATTATACTGGCGGACGAGCCCACCGGGAATCTGGATTCCCGCACGGAGATCGAAGTGGTAAGTCTTCTGAAAAACTGTGTCACCGAGTACGGTCAGACACTGGTGATGATCACCCATGACGAGACCATTGCCCAGATGGCGGATCGAATGATTGTCATCGAGGACGGGAAGGTGGTGCAGTCATGAAAACAGTAACCAGGACGGCGCTTGCCAATGCGAGACAGAATAAACATCGTAACGTGATCAGTGGAGCTGCCATCATTCTGACCACGCTTTTGATCTTCATGGTGCTGACTGTGGGATACGCTTCCGTAAAAGTGCGGTTTGCGGGGGTCAATGCCTATTATCCTCCCTATCATGCCATGTTCCGCCAGGTTTCGGAGGAAAATGCGCAGAAGCTGAAAAGTCACAATGATATGGAAGAAGTGGGGCTGCGGTCGGATCTTGGGGAGGGCGTGGACGATGATTCCCTGATTTTGTTTCTCTGGATGGACGATCAGGCGCTGGAACTTAATAAGATAACGCTGACCAAGGGAGAATTTCCCCGGGAGGAAAAGGAAATCGCTCTTCCGGAGGAAATGCTTTCCGAGTACGGGATCACAGCCGGGATCGGCGATGAGATTACCCTTCCTTTTCAGCTCTATGAAGATGGCGGACTGGGTTTCCAAAAAGAAGATACTTTTTGCATCAGCGGATTTCTGGGCGGAACGGTCGATGAAGAGAACAAGGCATATTCGGCGCTGGTTTCCAGGGAGTATCTGGAAAAAATGATTCCCCGGGATAGCCGGGAATACCGGGTGATGTTCCGGTTGAAAGATGTGGGGAATCAGATCGCCACCACGGATCTTATCGAGGAGCGGGTGAAGGAAATCGGAAGGGATTTTCAGGTGTCGGAAGACAATGTGGTCATCAATACCGATTATCTGATGGCGAATTACACAGATCCGGCGGCTTTTGCCGCTATGGTCAGTATCATCCTGGTGGTTGTGGCGGCGGGAGTTCTGACCATCTACAGTATTTATTATGTCTCCATGACTCCGAAGGTGCAGGAGTACGGGAAACTGAAGGCTATGGGAGCGACCAGAAGGCAAATCCGGCAGATTGTGTTCCGGGAGGGGCTTCTGGTGACGGCGGCAGCGCTGCCTCTGGGACTGATGCTTGGCAGTTTGCTGGCAGGCCCTGTGACCCGCTGGATCTACCGGCTGAGTGTAAATGGAGTCAATGCAGACGCTGCGGCTATGGAAATGAACCGGATCTGCCTGGAATTATTGGAGAAAAAAGAGGTGCGGATACTGAGCGGATGGATCTATCTGATTACCGTGATTGCCGTGCTTATCACTGTTTATCTGTCTCTGGTGAAGCCTATGCGGATGGCGGCAAAGATTTCCCCGGTGGAGGCTATGCGTTACCAGGGAGAAAGCCGGGAAAAGAAAAAGACGAGAAAAGGGTTTGCCCAGATGAGTCTTATGAAACTGACCAGAGCCAATCTGTCCCGGAATAAAAAAAGATCCGTGCTGACCATCGTTACTCTGGGAGCGGTGGGAGTTCTCTTTATGGTGGTGGCGACGGTGTTAAGCTGCGCAGATCCCAAAGAGATCGCCAGGCAGGAGTTCGAAGGAGACTATGAAATCGCCGTGGACAGCTGGGAAGGGGATAAGATGAATCCGGATCGGTCCTGGGTCAATCTCATGCAGAATAATCCGCTGAACGAAGAAATGCTGGAGAAAATCCGCAGCGTGGAAGGTGTGAAAGAGGTGAAGGTGAAAACATACCTTACAGGATGTCTTGCGGATCTGGATCCGGAGCGGGAGATCGTAGGATCCAGTATCCAGGGACTGGACGAATCTTACCGTGAGATCGTGGAAGGATGCCAGACCCAGGGGAGCGTCACCTGGGAGGAATTAAAGGCGGGGGATAAGATCCTTATGTCTGACTATATGCTGCACTGGTTCCCGGAACTAAAAGCGGGGGATTCTGTGCGGCTGGAACTGGAAACACCGGAAGGAGCGGTGGAAAAAACCTTTGAAATCGCGGCGGTGGGAGAGTACGCGTCCGCGGTGTCCTGGGCAAATTTTCTTCTGCCGGATTCCGTATTGGAAGAATTTACAGATGCCAATCTGAATGACACCTGCGTGATCTGGCTGGAGGAAGGTTTAAGCGCTGCCGGACGCCAGGAAGTTTTCACAGAACTGGAAACGCTGGCGAAAGAAAGCCCTTATCTTGCCACGGACAGCTATGAAAAACATCTGGAGAACTGGGAAACTGCCACGACGGTCATGACGGTTCTGGGATATGTGTTCCTGGTTATCCTTGGCGCGGTGGGAGTGATGAACCTGGTCAATACCATGATCAACAGTGTCTACACCAGGCGGCGTGAACTGGGGATCATTCAGGCGATCGGCATGTCGGAAAAACAGCTGGTGCGGATGATGCAGCTGGAGGGGATTTTTTATACGGCAGGCACACTGCTGGTTGCCCTGGGGCTGGGAAGTCTGGCGGGATACGGCGTCTTCCTCTATGCCAAAGCGGAAAATATGATGAACATCACCGTGTATCATTATCCGGCGTTTCCGGCCGTGGTTCTGGCGGTTGCCGTGGCAGCGCTGCAGATGATCCTGACCTATGCCGTGTCCCGGAATTTCCGCAGGATGAGCCTGATTGACAGGATCCGGTATTCGGAGTGAAAAGAAGAAAGGGATGGAAAAATCAGAGAACATGAGATACAATTATTGATACAACAGAAAGAAGAAATGGGGACAAGGTATGACACTTGAAACAGAAAGATTAGTTCTGCGCCGCTGGCAAGAAAGCGATGCAGAGGATTTATATCGGTATGCCAGCAATCCTGACGTGGGACCGATTGCCGGCTGGCCGCCGCATCAGAGTATAGATGAGAGCCGTACTGTTATCAAGAGCGTTTTTGATGGAGCGGAGGCGTATGCAGTATGTTTAAAATCGGATAATCGAGCGATTGGAGCAATAGAATTAAAATTAAACGGGCATACGGATATGACGAAGCGAGATGATGAATGTGAACTGGGCTACTGGATCGGGAAGCCATTCTGGGGACAGGGGCTGATACCGGAGGCTTCCCGCGAGATGCTCCGCCGCGCTTTTGTGGATCTTGGAATGAGTAAGGTCTGGTGCGGATACTATGATGGAAATCTGAAATCAAAGCGTGTGCAGGAAAAGCTTGGGTTCCGATATCAGTGGACAGCGGAAGATGTGGATGTTCCGCTTATGCATGAGAAACGGACTGTACATGCCAGTTGTATGACGAAGGCAGAATGGGAAAACAAGGGGAGATAAGAGGAGGAATATTCCCATGAAAGAGATGATTGGATACGGCGGTCTTAATTGTGAGAAAGATCCTTTTAAAGAATATATCAGGGAATCCGAACCGGATAAGCGTGACAAGGGGTATGTATGGCATACAGCCATTGGTCTGCAGGCGGTTGACGGATTGAAGACTTCCGAATATCTGGCGCGCACGGCCATCCGTAATATTGAGGGGGAGATATCGTTTGAAGAGGCAAATGCACTTCTCCAGGATTATTATGAGGCAAATCCTTCTCGCAATGCGGATGACCGAACGGAGGAGGCAGACAAAGTTTCGGCTAAAATTGCAGCTGTTCTTTCCGAGAAAGCGTTCAGCTTCACACCAAATAAATACCTTTCCATTCACAGAAAACTGTTCATGGGTATTTATTCTCATGCGGGATGCGTTCGGGATTACAATATAACGAAGAAGGAATGGGTGCTTGACGGAGCAACGGTGCTGTATGGCAGCGCAACAGAACTTAGGGCAACTTTGGATTATGATTTTTCGGAAGAAAAAAAGTTCTCCTATCGCAATCTTTCAATGGATGAGATCATCCATCATCTTGCGGTGTTTATTTCGAGGTTGTGGCAGATTCACGTATTTGAAGAGGGCAATACCAGAACAACGGCTGTGTTTTTCATCAAGTATCTTCAGACGCTGGGGTTTGATGTGACAAATGATATTTTTGCTGAAAACGCATGGTATTTCCGTAATGCCCTTGTCCGGGCAAATTATAACGATCTGAAAAACGGTATTTATGAAACTACAGAATTTCTGGAGCTGTTCTTAAGAAACCTTTTGTTAAATGAGCATCATCCGCTCCACAACCGGACATTGCACATCAGCGGTACGCTTAAACCATCAGGAAAGTGAACGATTAAAGATAACCTCAGAAAAACGAGGACAGACATGCCCTCGTTTTTCTGCTATTTTTTATGTCTTGTCATTCCGACGGCAATCAATGCAATTCCCAGCAGAATTCCCACTGCCAGAATCAGCAGATACGTGTTGGCGTTGATATGCGCGGCGGAACTCCAGTCGGTAAAGTCGGCCGCCAGAATGGTCAGCTGCCTTTTGTGTTCCACGATCAGTGTATAGACGTCGGTGGAAAAGGCGGTCCAGATTCCGGTGATGATCAGGATGATACCGCCCTTGATCCACCGGTTTGCGGGGAGGTATCTAGCCGTGAGGAAGATCAGCCATACGCCGGTCATCATAATCACGCTGATGACCGTTCCGGACTGCAGTCCTTCCACATCCCCTGAACGGCTGCAGACGATGTAGATCGTAAGAAACAGCCATGCGGTGTCCCAGACCATGGTGAGCAATGCTTTTTTATCTGACAGCACAGGCGGCAGCGCCAGTCCGCGGATCACGAAGGGAAACAGCGGTATGGAGAGCCCGAAGACGGTCGGGATGGCGAGAAAGAGAAAACTGCCGCCGCCGTTCATGCAATCCACAAAGAAGATAATCAGCAGCAAAGCGAAGATGCCCACCAGAATACTCTTGGTCAGTTTTTGCTGCTTTGCCATAAGGGGTACCGCCGTCAGGGCGGCGGTCAGCAGCATGGATGCGGCTACCACGGCAAATACTCCCAGTCCCGTGCCGCTGGCCAGGGAGACGAAAAAGGTGATGAGAATCGGGATCACCAGAAGAGCGCTGATAATAAGGCCGGCTTTCCAGGCGGCGTTTCTTTCCTTTTTCGCATGCCGCTTCAGAACATCACGGGATTCCTTTTCTATGATCTGGTCGACAGACTGGTCTTTCAGCTCTTCGTAGAGTTTCCTGCAGGTCTCGCAGTTCTCCAGGTGGCGCTGCACCAGCGTTTTGCTGGCAGGCGTACATACGTCGTCGTAATATAAGGGAAGCAGATCCTGAATGATCTCACATTCCTGAAGATTTGTTTTATCCATTTTCCTCCATCCTTTCCTGAATTTTTAATCTTGCCCGGTGATAAGTGACTCTGGCCCAGTTTTCTGTCTTTCCGAAGATAAATCCGATCTGCGAGAAAGGCAGTTCCCCGAACACCCGCAGCTGAAACACTTCTTTATAAGGCTCCTGCAGTTCGTGCAGGATCAGGTGAATCTGAAGAGCCATTTCGTTATCTTCTGCGGTTTCGGCCGGGCCTTTTTCGGGAGCGGCAGTATCATATTCCTCTGACTGGATCAATTTCTGATTTTTCCTGTATTCATCTGCGCTCAGACGCCGGGCGATGCTGCACAGCCAGGTGAGTTCACTTGACTTTTGTTCAAAGGGCTTTTTGGATGTCATGGCCCGGTAAAAGGTATTCTGTGTAATCTCTTCTGCCAGAGACTGATTTTTGACCAGTGTCATCACATAGGAGTACACCTGCAGGTAATAGGTTTGATATAGTTTTTCGTAGTCCAGGACAGCTCACCTCCTCCTTGTACACCGGTTAGACGGAGAAACAGGGATTTCGTTACAAAAAAAGTAAAAAAATTTCAGCACATCCAGTATAGCAGAAAGTCGGCGGGAAAAAAATGATTTTTACCAGCTCGAAATGGAAAGTGTGCTTGACATTATGTATTATATAACATATAATGAATATGGAAAGTATACTTTCCATATTGCGGGAGGATAAGATGAAGAATCGAATTGAAGAGCTGCGTAAGCAGCATGGATTAAAACAAGAGGAGCTGGCAAATATTCTGGAAGTATCCCGGCAGACTATTGGATCTCTGGAAAATGGACGGTACAATCCATCTATTCAGCTGGCGTTTAAGATTGCCAGATATTTTCATATGAATATTGAGGATATTTTTATTTACGAGGAGGACGAGAAATGAAAAAAGGGAATGGTGATCTTCTGGTTTTGTTGACTGGTCTTATTCTGATGGCTGCCGGTTTATGTTTGCTCCGGTGTTATGAAGCTGCCGAAGGCGTTCTGCGTGTGCTGCCGTTCCTCCTGATCGGACTGGGGTGCGGCTTGTTCGGACAGGGAGCAGGAAATATGGTTGGTAAAAGAGCTTTAAAAAACAGTTCAGAAATAGCCAGACAATTGGAAATCGAGCAAAAGGATGAGAGGAATGTTAAAATTTCCCACTGGTCGAAGGCAAAGGCGTTTGATATGATGACTTTCGTATATGGCGCGCTGATGCTGTGCTTTGCATTGATGCAGATCGAGTTTGCCGCCGTATTGCTGCTGGTGTTCTCTTATCTATTTGTGGAAGGGTATGCGGTTTATTGTCGGATTCAGATTGAAAAGGAAATATAAAAATAGTGCAAGGAGGTGGAAATTTATGAGGAAATGTATTCGCTGCGGAGCAGAAATGCGGGAGAACTGTGCCATAAAAGTAGAGGGAGCAGGGTACGGAATCGTATTATCTTCGGACGAAAGCAAATTATTTGGAGGAAGAATCGGGAAACCTAAAGTGGCCATCTGCCCCTCCTGCGGGGAGGTATCTGTTTATCTGGAGGATACAGGGAAACTGGAGTCCTGACAGAAAGGATGTTTGACTTAAAGTATCCTAGAAAAATATGCCCTGCCGGGCGGACAGGCAAATGCAAACCTGTCGCCCGGCAGGGCATATTTTGTAGAGATAAGCTTTTATTTCCGGCCGTAAGTGTCCAGCGTTTCCAGCATGGCTTCCAGATTTTCCCGCTTTGCGTTTTCCACACAGCCGCTGGCGCCGAAGATATAGCCGCCGCCCGGCGCGCAGATATCGATCAGCTCCTTGGTCTGTCGGATCGTTTCTTCTTTTGTGCCGAATTCCAGTGTATACAAAGAGAGATTTCCGGTGATACAGTTGGTCTTGCCGACTGTTTCTTTGGCGCGTTTCATATCGACTGTCTCAAAGGCCACCAGACAGCCCTTTGGCAGCATTTCCGCCATCTGATCGAGACGGGAATTGTAAGGGCCTTCTGTGAACACAAAAGGAGTGACTCCGATACCGATCAGATAATCCAGCATTTTCAGGTAAGGCTTCATATAGATCTTTTCAAACTGTTCCGGACTCATGAATCCGTCCATGGCTTTGTGCAGGGGGAAGAATACCCGCTTCACCGGCATCTGTGCCGTTTCGAAATATTTCCAGGAAGCGATCTGACGGTCCGCGATCATATCACACAGTTCAATGATTTCCGATTCATATTCAAACAGGTCGGTCATGGCGGGAAGCGTGGTTCGGAAGTAGTCGGAGATCACATCAAAAGGCACTTCCCCGCCGCCGGTAAAGAGATTGGGAATCCCCAGATCTTCGATTTTGGCTGACCAGAAGGCGCTTTTTGCCGCGGCCTCGGCGTCGTATTCGGCGATCTGTTTCAGTTTGTCGATGGTTTCCAGGAATTCCGGTTTCAGCAGCGGTCCCAGTCCTCCGCCTGTGCTTAAGATGGTCGCGGGGCTGAAGGTAAGGCTTTCCAGTCCTTTCAGACCGTCAAAGACCCGCGGGATATAGTGGCGCAGGTAGAATCCGTCAAAATCTTTTATCATGGTATCGTAACACTCTTCCGGCGTCAGGTATTCGATTTCGTGCACCTGGTGGGAAGAGTGGATGGATATTTTGGTTCCGGGCTGTCCCGGCCAGTCGATGATATTGATGCCGGCGACTTCCTGGGCTTTTCCGCTGGTAAAACGGCAGCCGGTACAGGCGTCCACCGGATATTTTGTATAGAAATCCACGGCTGCCTGGCCTGCGCGGTCATAGTCGTAATAAAGATCCCGGTAGGAAGAGCCTTCCAGTCTCTGGACGACGGAAGCCAGGAACGGAGCCACCGGTATTCTGTCCGGCTCTTTCATGGCGATGGCGTCGCTCATGATTTTTACACGTTCATCATATAATTTCTTTGCTTTTTCCTCCATGGTAAAACCCCCTTTTTAAAATTGATTTTAATATGGGAAACCGGTTTTTCCTATGGACGGGATACCAGAACGTGATAAAATAGATTTATGCATATGGCACAAAGAGGAGGAATAAAAGCGATGATGAAGCTTTCCATGGGATTTATCTGCAGTCAGCTTCCATATAAAACGGAGGTTATAAATGAAAAGCAGGGGATTAAATATTCCGGGATCAGCATTGGCAGTCCTTCGTCATGCTTTAAGGAGGATACCATATATCTGTTTCTTTCGGGCGAAATGCAACAAGCTGCCGGCGGGACGGTTTGGATTGGCAAGGAGGAACCGGAAACGGATATGCCGGTGATCTGGGTCCGGGAGACGGTGGATCCGATACAGGTATTTGATGATATTTTCGATGTTTTTCACAGGTTCCGGCATTGGGCGGAAGAGGTTGCCGGGAAGGTTTCCGCACGTAAGCCGCTGAAGGAAATTTTGCAGCTTCTGAACCAGGTGACGATCAATCCCTGGTATCTGACGGACAACGGTTTTCGTACCTGCGTGATGAAAGAAGATCCGGTGGCCATGGATATCTCCGCTCTGTGGCGGTATCAGTATTTCCATGGGCATATGGCGTTTCAGGCGATCTATAAGCTGATCTCATCGGGGGATATGACGATTATGAACCGTACGGAGCAGGCGATCATATTTCATAAGACAGAAGCCTTCCACATGCCCTTTGTCAGCAGGACGATCTTTTCGCCAAGGGGAATTACCGGACATCTCTTTATCATTGGTATGCACAATGAACTTTCCTGCTACGAAACGGAACTGGCGGATTACTTCTGCGAGATGATTTCTCCTGTGATGGACTATGTGGATGAGAGCAGCATGGCCGCGCGGAGCGTATATGATTTCTTCTTTATCGATCTGATCGAAGGAAATGAAGTAAAAGAAGCAGAGAGAAAAACATTGATGAACACCATTAAATGGAAGGAACAGGACGAATACATTGCCTGTGTTATGACGATTCCATCCTTCTGGCAGGTTCAGAATAAGCTGAATACAATTACCGTGTATGAAATCGAAGAGATGATGCCCTGCAAGGCGTTTCTCTACGATGACCAGGTGGTGTTTCTTCTGAATAAAACCCATCTGATTTCACAGATGGGAAAAGAGTATACTCCGGTACGTTATCTGGAGGAAAAGCTGCAGATGATAGCGAAAAACTGCGGCGGCAGCATCGGTTACAGTGACTCTTTTCGTGAGATGGGAAAGCTTTCCATCTACTATCGTCAGGCGGTACTGGCGGCAGCATACGCTTCTTCTTCCGGCAGGGGGATTCTCCCCTATCATCATGTCAGCGTACCGCATTTGCTGCGGGAAGCAGAACAGGCGGTTTCCCGGGATCTTTTTTTGCATCCGGCTGTAAGGGTGCTGGAGGAGTATGACTCTGCCAATCATACGGAATTTCTGAAAACCCTTTATATCTATCTGAAGAATGAACGGCGGACGACGGAAACGGTGAAGGAACTTTATATTCACCGGAATTCACTGTTGTATCGCCTGGAGCGAATCAGGGAAATCACCGGATTTCAGTTGGAGGATTATCGGGAACGGCTTCGCATGCTGCTTTCCTGTGAAATTTATTTTGGACAGCAGTATCTATAAAAAATATTTATAGTATATAACAATTTTGAATTTCACATTTTCCGGAATCTGAGATAGAATTCATATGGACAGAAATTGATAAGGATACGAACAGTTCTGATCCGAACGAATACTGGGAGGTGTGAACAGGAATGACAGAACGTGTCAGAGCCGAGGATCTGTTTTTTGCGATCAAAAGAATCGGTCTGGACTGGACGGCCCGGATGGAGATGCGTTTTCCCGGTGAGAACATCACCGGCATCCAGGTCTATTTTCTGGTATATATCCTGAGGCATCATCCTCAGGGCACCTATATCACAGAGGTGTGCAGGGAGATTGGAGTGGCCAAATCAACGCTGTCGGAACTGGTCAGGAAGCTGAAGGATAAGGGCTATCTTGCTTTTGAAAAAAATCCGGAGGATATCCGCAGGAAGCGGATCATTCCCACCCAAAAGCTTCTGATCCGCAAGAGCCAGCTGCTGGAGACGGCGGATCGGACGGAAGCGGAGATTTTCAGCGTGCTGGATCATCAGGAGCAGATCCAGATGTACAGAATGGAAAAAAAGATTCTGACGCAGCTGACCAGGATGGAAGACAGTGAAAAAAAGAAACAGGAGGTTTATCTACCGTGAGAAAAGTGATACAACAGTTGAAACAGTATAAGCGGGACACCCTTTCGTGTATCGGTCTCACCGCGCTGGAAGTGATTATGGAGATTCTGATGCCATTTATCACTGCGATTATCATCGATCAGGGAGTGGAAGCGGGAAATCTTCCCGTGGTTTACCGGTATGGCGTTTTGATGGTGCTGATGGCGTTTCTCGCCCTGCTCTTCGGCGCTTTGGCCGGAAAAAATGCCGCCAGTGCGGCGACCGGGCTGTCCGCCAACCTGCGGGAGGCGATTTATGCCAATATTCAGACCTTTTCCTTTTCCAATATTGATAAGTTCAGCGTGCCGGGACTGGTTACCCGTATGACCACGGATATCACCAACGTGCAGAACGCATTTATGATGATTATCCGTGTGGCGGTCCGTGCTCCTTTGAACCTGATTTTCAGTTTCGCCATGTGTCTGATCATCAGCCCGCCTTTGAGCGGTATGTTCCTGATTGCCGTGGTTTTCCTGGTGGCGGTTATCGGTACGATTATGGCGGTTACGCTGAAAATCTTCAAACAGGTATTCCGCAGATATGATGATTTAAACGCCAGCGTGCAGGAGAATGTGACGGCCATCCGCGTGGTAAAGGCCTTCGTCCGGGAGGACTATGAGAACGTGAAATTTTCCAAAGCATCTCAGATGCTTTATAAACTGTCGGTCAAGGCAGAAGGGCTGCTGGCCTTTAACGCGCCTGCCATGATGGTTTCCGTTTATTTCTGTATTATTTCCGTGTCCTGGCTGGGAGCGCACTTTATCGTCGGCGGGTCTATGACCACCGGTGATCTGACCAGTCTGTTCAGTTATATTATGTCGCTGCTGATGAGCCTGATGATGCTCTCCATGGTAGTGGTCATGATCAGTATGTCCATGGCAAGCATCCGCCGTATCGGCGAGGTCCTGAATGAAAAAGCGGATCTGACGGATCCCGAAGATGCGGTGACGGAAGTGGCCGACGGCAGCATCGATTTCAATCATGTGAATTTCTCCTACAAACACGGGAGCGGAAAAAATTCTCTCTCGGATATCGACCTGCATATCCGAAGCGGCGAGACGGTGGGCGTCATCGGCGGTACCGGCGCCGGAAAGAGCAGCCTGGTGAATCTGATCTGCCGTCTGTACGATGTGGATGAGGGATCTGTCTGCGTGGGCGGCGTGGATGTCCGCCGGTATGATACGGAAGTTCTGAGAAATCAGGTATCCGTGGTACTGCAGAAAAATACGCTGTTTTCCGGAACGATCCTTGAAAATCTTCGCTGGGGTAATCCAAACGCCACAGAGGAAGAGTGTGTGGAAGCCTGTCAGGCCGCCTGCGCTGATGAATTTATCGAGCGCATGCCGGACGGCTATCAGACGAGAATCGAGCGGGGCGGCTCCAATGTCTCCGGCGGTCAGAAGCAGCGTCTTTGTATCGCCAGAGCATTGCTGAAAAAACCAAAGGTGTTGATCTTGGATGATTCCACCAGCGCGGTGGATACGGCCACAGATGCCAGTATCCGCGCCGCTTTCGCGAAAAAGATTCCGGGGACAACGAAGATTATCATCGCCCAGCGTGTGTCCAGTGTGGAGTCGGCAGACCGGATTCTGGTACTGGATGACGGACGGATCGATGCTTTTGATACCCATGAGAATCTGCTGGAGAATAATGCTATCTATCAGGATATTTATCATTCACAGCTGGAAGGCAGCGGCGACTTTGATCAGCCGGCTTGATTTGGAAAGGAGGAGAACGGATCATGACTGATAAGACAAACGGAAAAAAAGCAGGATCCAGGGTGAATGCGGCGTCAAAGCTGATTAACCGGGTGATCCGCTATATGCTTCATTACTATAAGATTCCCTTTCTCATCGTGCTGGCCTGTATTCTGATCACGGCGATTGCCACGGTGGTGGGAGCCACATTTCCGCAGAAGCTGGTGGACGATTACATTACGCCCATGCTGGCCAGCGGCTCCACGGATTTTGGCGGCCTGGCCGGTGATCTGGTGCGTCTGGTCTGCATCATGGGGCTGGGCGTTATCACGGCGTTTACCTATAACCGTATCATGGTCAACGTCAGCCAGGGAACCATGCGCAATCTGAGGGACGATTTGTTTTCCCGCATGGAGGCGCTGCCCATAAAATATTTTGACACCCACGCCCACGGCGATATCATGTCGGTGTATACCAACGATGTGGATACCCTGCGCCAGCTGCTCAGCCAGAGTATACCGCAGGTGATCAACTCACTGATTACCATGGCGGCCACGCTGGTGACGATGATCATCCTGAACCCGGCGCTGACGGTGATCTCCATTCTGACGGCGGTGGTCATGCTGAAGGTTACCTCGACCTTTTCCAGCCTGTCCGGAAAATATTTTATCCGTCAGCAGATCGATCTGGGCGCAGTGGACGGTTTCATCGAGGAGATGCTGGACGGCCAGAAGGTGGTCAAAGTCTTCTGTCATGAAGAAGCGGCCAAAAGAGATTTCCACGAGGTGAACGAAAGACTGCGAAACAGCGCCAACAAAGCCAACCGTTATGCCAACCTGCTGATGCCCATCAACGCCAATATCGGCTGGATCAGCTATGCGCTGGTGGCCATCGTGGGGGCGATCCTGGGCATCAATGAACTGGCCGGCGTCACCATCGGCACGGTGGTCACTTTTGTGGGATTGAATAAAAGCTTTACCAACCCCATCACCCAGGTCAGCCAGCAGATCAATTTCGTGGTCAATGCCGCAGCCGGCGCGCAGCGTGTCTTTGACCTGATGGATCAGGAGCCGGAGAAGGATGAAGGCTATGTGGAACTGGTCAACGCAAAAGAGGATGAAAACGGCAATCTGACGGAGACTTCCGAGCGGACTAATCTGTGGGCCTGGAAACATCCCCACAAGGCGGACGGCACCATCACTTATAAGAAGCAAGAGGGTAAGGTGGTCTTTGACGATGTGGACTTCGGTTACACGGAGGATAAGATCGTGCTGCACAATATCAGTTTGTGGGCAAAGCCGGGCCAGAAAATCGCTTTCGTAGGAGCCACCGGAGCCGGCAAGACTACCATCACCAACCTGATCAACCGCTTTTATGACATTGCGGATGGAAAGATCCGTTACGACGATATCAACATCAACAAGATCAAAAAGCAGGATCTGCGAAGGTCCCTGGGTATGGTGCTGCAGGATACCCATCTGTTTACGGGAACGGTTATGGAGAATATCCGATACGGAAAACTGGATGCCACCGATGAGGAATGTATTGCGGCGGCGAAGCTGGCCAATGCGGACGGATTTATCAATCGTCTGCCGGACGGCTATCAGACCATGCTGACGGGAGACGGTTCCAACTTAAGTCAGGGGCAGCGGCAGCTTCTGGCCATTGCCAGGGCGGCGGTGGCGGATCCGCCGGCATTGATTCTGGATGAGGCCACGTCTTCCATCGATACCCGTACAGAGAAACTGGTGCAGGCCGGCATGGACGCGCTGATGAAGGGACGCACTACCTTTGTAATCGCCCACCGTCTGTCCACGGTCAAGAATTCGGACTGTATCATGGTAATGGAGCAGGGCCGGATCATCGAGCGCGGAACCCACGACGATCTGATTGCACAGAAAGGAAAATATTACCAGTTGTATACCGGAAATTTTGCGGATTAGTTTACAAACTGATTTTGCGGGACAGTGTTCCGCACAATAATCAAGGCGGGAAAGCCCCAAGAAGGCTTCCCGCCGTTTCAATTACCGCAAACAAGTATCCGCAAGGATGTGGATTTGAAGACATAGGCGCATAGAAATGGCTGCTGCCGTGCCGGAACATATTGTGGCTCTGCCACCGTATAGGGAAACCTGTACGGCGGTTTTGCTGTAATGGAGAAAGTTCTGTACATCTGAAATTAAATATTTTCGTGATGATAGTTGTAATTTTGACGGAAGCAGAATATAATAAAAATGTGATTACAATACACAAAAACTTTAATAAAAATGTGATTTTAATGCATGTATATATTAATAAAAGCGTGAAGGAGTGTGTATATGGAACGACTGATTATGAAGAAGCTGCTGGACTGGAAAAATTCTCCTTACCGCAAACCGCTGATCTTAAAGGGTGTGCGCCAGGTGGGTAAGACCTGGGTTCTCAAAGAATTCGGCAGGCGCTATTATGAGAATACAGCTTATTTTAACTTTGATGAGAACGAAGAGTACAAGCAGTTTTTCGAGACTACCAAGGATGTGGATCGTATTTTGCAAAATCTGATGCTGGCCAGCGGTCAGAAGATTGTACCGGAAAAGACCCTCATTATTTTTGACGAAGTGCAGGACTGTCCCAAGGTTATCAACTCTATGAAGTATTTCTGCGAGAATGCTCCGCAGTATCACATGGCCTGTGCCGGTTCTCTGCTGGGGATTGCTTTGGCCAGGCCATCTTCCTTCCCGGTGGGCAAGGTCAACTTCATGCAGATCGACCCTATGACCTTCACGGAATTCCTGCTTGCCAATGGTGACGGAAATCTGGCGGAGTATCTGGAGGGCGTGGATACCATCGAGCCGATTCCTGACGCCTTTTTCAATCCTCTCTATGAGAAGCTCAAGATGTACTATGTCACCGGGGGAATGCCGGAACCTGTGCTTATGTGGACGGAAGCGCGGGACGTCTCCGCCATGCAGGAAGCCCTGTCTGATATTATTGGCGCCTATGAGCGTGACTTTGCAAAACACCCCAATGTCAGTGAGTTTCCGAAGATATCGATGATCTGGAAGTCCATCCCGTCCCAGCTGGCAAGGGAGAATAAGAAGTTTCTCTACAGGGTGGTCAAAGAGGGCGCAAGAGCCCGTGAATACGAGGACGCCCTGCAGTGGCTGGTGGATGCCCGGCTGGTGCATAAGGTCTACCGCAGCACCGCTCCCGGCCTGCCCGTGTCTGCCTATGATGATCTGTCCGCATTTAAGATTTATCTGGTGGATGTGGGTTTGCTCCGCCGTCTGTCCCAGCTGGCCCCTACAGCCTTCGGTGAGGGCAGCCGCCTGTTCACCGAGTTCAAGGGCGCACTGACTGAGAACTTTGTTCTGCAAACCCTGGTTACGCAGTTTGAAGCAGCTCCCCGGTATTGGAACCAGAGTAATCCGCCCTATGAAGTGGATTTTCTGGTTCAGCGTGAAAATGATATTTTTCCTGTGGAGGTCAAATCTGAGGCGAATACCACCAGCAGAAGCCTCCGGAAATTCAAAGAACTGTTCCCGGATCAGACCAGGCTCCGTATCCGGTTTTCTTTGAATAATTTGAAGCTGGACGATGATGTTCTGAATATTCCCTTATTTATGGCTGACCAGGTGAACCGGCTCATTGGGCTGGCGCTGGAACAGCGGCAGGTTTTTCTTTAATGAAAATGCCTCCTCTGCAAACCCGCATGTTTTCACTGACCAACACATTGTTTCTTCTATAAAAAGAAGGAAAAGCCTATAATAACAGTCAGGAAGGAGATGCGGATCATGCAGAAATTTGTATATGAATACGCGACAAAAGTTTATTTCGGCGAAGGAGCAGCGAGAGAGCATCTGGCGGAAGCTGTTTCCGGATATGGGAAAAATGTAATGCTGGCCTACGGCGGCGGTTCCGTAAAGAAAAACGGAATCTACGACGAGCTGAAGACGATCCTGGAGAACGCGGGCAAGACCGTGACAGATTTCTCCGGCATCATGTCGAATCCCACCTACGCGAAGGTGCAGGAGGGCGCAAAACTGGCAAAGGAGCAGAAGATTGATTTCATTCTGGCTGTGGGCGGCGGCTCCGTTATTGACTGCTGCAAGATCGTGGCGGCTCAGGCAAAGACGGACAAAGATCTCTGGGAGATGGAGATGACAGAGCATCAGTTTCCCACAGAAGTGCTTCCCATGGGCGCGGTGGTGACGGCTTCCGGTACGGGAGCGGAGATGAACGGCGGGGCCGTGATCACCAACGAGGAGAAAATCATCAAGGCCGGCATGGCAGCGGCGGCTCCCAGGTTTGCCATTCTGGACCCGGAGTACACCATGTCCCTGCCTCATATGCAGGTGATTTCCGGAGCCTTTGACACCTTAAGCCATGCCATGGAGACTTACTTTGGAAATTCTGACCAGGATAACGTATCGGATGACGTAGCCCTTGCGATCATGCGCAATACAGTGGTAAATATGCGCCGTCTTCTGAAGAATGTCAATGACATTCAAGCCCGGAGCAACCTGATGTGGGACTCCGCAATGGCGGAGAATGGAATCCTGAAAGTGGGCAGAGTCACAGACTTCCAGGCTCATCAGCTGGAGCATCAGCTTGGAGCCTATACGGACTGCAACCACGGACAGGGACTGGCCGTGATCCATCCGGCTTATTACCGTCATATTGTAAAGGACGCAAAGGAGAAATTCGAGCGGTTCGGCAAAGAGGTCTTCGGCGTGGAAAGCGCCGGGGAGAGCGTGGAGGCTCTTGCGGCCTTTATCAAAGAATGCGGACTTCCCACAAAGATGGGTGAGCTTCGCTCAAAGACCGAGATCACGCCGGAGCTTTTAAAGAATGTGGCAGATACCTGCAATGTGATCAAATGCAATCCGCGGGAACTTGGCCGCGATGAGATTTATGACATTCTGATGGAATGTATGTAACGCAGGCTTTCATAGATACTGGATACTGCAGATTTCCTTGTAAACGATGCATACACGCAGTTGACAAACTCCTATATGTAAA